>Ga0136621_1000049_pt1 | contig 37398 bp, 41 predicted proteins | sample AntDryUQ445A2306_FD_104673 | JGI IMG/M metagenome (GOLD analysis project Ga0136621, IMG submission 104673) | Polar desert sand microbial communities from Dry Valleys, Antarctica - metaG UQ445A (23.06) | ecosystem: Environmental > Terrestrial > Soil > Desert | place: Antarctica: Dry Valley...
GAAGCCGGGGACCCGATCCCGGTAAGCCCTCGAGACGTACGCCGACGGGACGTGCTCGGAGGCCTCATCCACGAGTACCACGGACGCGCTGCGTGATCGAATCTGGGTTTTCGACCCCCACGGCATCGCCAGCATGCAAGATGCTTGGGTACTAGCCGCGAGTGAGGGTTATGGCATGAAGCGTCCATCGTGGCTCGTGGTCTCTCGGGCGTCAGGCTCGTCACCTCCGACGCCCACCTGGGCATCCTGGAGGACGACTTACACTGCTTGACGAAGCATGGCCCTTGATCGCAGACAATTCGCCACAACGGTTGCCCACTGTCTCGATCGGGCTCGCTTCCCGCAGCTCGAGGTGGAGGCTGGGGGCCCTCAGAGCCCGAACTGCTTGAGCGCGCGCTCGGCGAGGACGCGTCCGATCGCGAGCGAGGCCGTCGCGGCCGGTGAGGGTGCGTTCCGGACGTGGAGCACACGCCCAGAGCCCGCGAGGTCGAAGTCGTCGACCATGGTCCCGTCTCGCGAGACGGCCTGTGCTCGCACGCCGGATGGCCCGAACACCAGCTGGTCTGATCGCAGAGCGGGCACGTATCGTTGGAGCTCCTGCAGAAATGCTCGCTTCGAGACGTCGCGCCACATCTCGGCCAACCCGGTCCGAAGGTACTTCCTGGCGAGCCGGATAAAGCCCGGATAGGCCAAGGTGCTGGCCAGGTCGGCGATCGACACGTCGCCGCGGTGATAGCCGGCGCGGGCGAACGCGAGGACGGCGTTCGGGCCAGCCCACACCGCGCCGTCGATTCGCCGCGTGAAGTGGACTCCCAGAAACGGAAAGCGCGGGTCCGGGACAGGGTAGATCAGGCCTTGAATCAGCGGTCTGGCATCCGGAGTGAGCGTGTAGTAGTCACCCCGGAACGGGACGATGCGAGGAGCGTCCCGCCCGGCTTCGGCGGTTAGCGCGGCGACCCGGTCCGCCCACAGCCCGGCGCAGGCGATCACCGACCGAGCTGCGACTTCGCCGCTCCGCGTCCGCACGACGAGTCCATCCGGCCGAGCCTCGATCTTGGTGGCTTCTCGGCCGGTCTGGATCGTCCCGCCCCGGCCACGGATCTCGTCGGCGTAGGCCAGGGCGACCCGGCGGAAGTCGACGATCCCCGTCGTCGGACTCCACAGCGCCCGGATCCCGGCAGCGTGCGGCTCAATCTCGCGGATCCTCTCGGGCCCGACGACCTGGAGGCCGGGCACCCCGTTTGCGGTCGCCCGCTCGCGGAGGGCCTCCAGGCGCGGCAGCTCAGCGTCGGTCAGGGCGACGACCAGCTTGCCGGTGTGCTCGAACGGGATGGCATGGGCCTCGCAGAATGATTCGAGGGCGTCCTTGCCCTCACGGCAGAGGCGCGCCTTCAGCGAGCCGGGCGCGTAGTAGAGGCCGGCGTGGATGACGCCGCTGTTGTGCCCGGACTGGTGGCTGGCGAGCTCGACCTCCTTCTCGAGGACGGTCAGCCGGAGCTGTGGTCGCGCCTCGAGGAGCCGGTACGCGGTCGCGAGGCCGACGATCCCGCCGCCGATGACCGCCAGGTCGACGTTCTCGGTCACGCCGGATCGACCAACGGGAACGGGAGCCCGAAGCGATCGCCGAGCTCGACGAGGGAGCCGAGGTGGCGGTCATCGAGGACGACGCCGCGCTCGTCCGCCCGGCGCTCTGCCTCGGCCTCGGGTTCGCCCGGGACGAGGACGCGGCCGGGCGCTTCGGGCACCGTCTCGGCGGACATCAGCTGGTCGAGGTAGCCCTCGAGTCGCCGTTCGAAGGTGCCAGATTCCGCGATTGCGGCCGGATCGATCACCCAGAACGCGTGACCCAGATCGGATGGCCCCGCGGTGCTGAACAGCCCGACGATGTTGGGGCCGAACGAGGCGCCGCCGAGGACGCCGGTCAGCATGTCGACGGCCAGCGACAGCCCGTAGCCTTTGTAGCCTGCCGTTTGCTCCAGGCCACCCAGCGGCAGGAGGGCGCCGGCCAGGGCAGTCTCGGGTACCGTCGCCGGTCGGCCGTCGGGCCCGATGGCCCAGCCGACGGGGAGGGTCTCACCGCGGCGCGCCGCGACCTCGATGCGGCCGCGCGGGATGGTCGACGTCGCCATGTCGAGGCAGAAGGTGCCATGCCGTCCGGCCGGAGCGGCGATCGCAATCGGGTTCGTACCGATCAGGGGGCGGAGGGCGCGCGTCGGCGCGACGAGCGGTGAGCTGTTCGTAAACGACAGGCCGATCATCCCGGCCGCAGCGGCTCGCAGCGCGTACCAACCCGCTATCCCGTAGTGGTTCGAGTTCCGCACTACGGCGATCGCGGACCCCGTGTCGCACGCCCGATCGATCGACCAGTCGACCGCGACCCGACCCGCGTGGTGGCCCCACCCGTTCCGGGCGTCGTGCAGCGACAAAGCGGTCTTCTCCCGCTCAACGGAAGGACGCGCGGCCGGATCCATGACCCCTGCGTCGACCAGCGCGACGTAATTAGGGAGGCGTGCGGTCCCGTGCGAGGCGATCCCGCGTCGGTCGGCCGCCAACAAGACCTCGGCGACGTCGTCGGCGATGTCGTCCGGCGTGTCGAGCGCATCGAGCAGTGCGACCGTCCAGGCTCGGAGGCCGACAGGGTCGACGACAACGCCGTCGATAGGGTCCGAATAGACCGGCACAGTCACCCTCCCGCACACCGGAACACGCCGCGAAGCCACGCCGCGAATTGGCTCTTGACATCTGCTCACGACACCCGCTAGGGTATGGTGGTCGACCGGTCAGCCAAAGTCAATGTCGGTCTGGCCGGAGGACCGTGGAGGACAACGTGGCCCTGGCAGACGGTGTCGATCACGTGGCCCTCGCGGTCCGCAGTGTCGACGATTCGCTGGGTTATTTCGTCTCGACGCTCGGGCTCCCCCTCGTGCACGATGAGGAGCTCCCCGAGACCGGCGTTCGGCTCGCATACGTCGATGCCGGAAACGTGCTCATCCAGCTCGTCGAGGCCCTCCGACCGGGCCCGATCTCCGAGTTCCTTGACGAGCGGGGCGAGGGTCTACACCACGTCTGCTTCGCTACTAAGGACCTCCCGACCGTCCTCGATGCCCTTGGGGGTGAGGAGCCTGCCGCCATCATGCTGGGAGGCCGTGGCCGCCGAACCTGCTTTCTTCCAAACCGACCGAGCGGACTCCTGATCGAGCTGATCGAGCACGACCCAGACGAGAACCCCGTGGACCCGATCATCGCGCACGCGCCAGGGAGCGCGGCATGACGGCGACCGAGCGCTCGGTCCGCGATCCAGGTTGAAGAGGCCGACCCGAGTCGGGTGCAGGCCGCGTCCGTGCCGCGACTCCGGCTGTTCGGCATTCGGAAGGCCTTCCCCGGCGTCCAAGCATTGAGCGACGTCTCGCTCGATGTCCTGCCGGGTGAGATTCATGCCCTCGTCGGCGAGAACGGAGCCGGCAAGTCGACGCTGATGCACATCGTTGCCGGGGTGTATCGAGCCGACGCGGGGACGATCGAGCTCGACGGAAGCCCAATGGCCGATATCGACGAGCGCGCGGCCGGCGATGCGGGGATCGCGATCGTCTTCCAGGATCGAAGCCTCGTGCCCGGTTTGAGCATCGCCGAGAACATCTTTGCGGCTCGCCAGCCGACGAACCGGTTCGGGGTCATCAACCGCCGGATTCTGGAACAGCGCACGCGACAGATACTCGACGAGCTGCAGGTCCAGCTGGACCCGGGGCGGCTCGTCGGAGACCTGCCGCCGGCGCAGCAACAGATGGTGGAGATCGCCAAAGCGCTGTCCCATCGCCTGCGCCTATTGATCCTGGACGAACCGACCGCAGCGCTCACGATCACCGAGAGCCGTCAACTCTTCCAGGTGCTGCGGTACCTGGTTGGACGAGGCGTCGGAATCGTCTTCGTGTCGCACCGGCTCGCGGAGGTATTCGAGCTCGCCGAACGCGTCACGGTTCTTAAGGACGGGCACCTAGGATGCGACCGAAGCGTCGTCAAGTAGCTCCGACCGGCGGGGAGTTAGGCGATTCCCCAAATTGTCCAATACCGGAGAGGGCGATCTCCGTCGCCCACGCTGCGAGGTGGGCCACTTGACATCTGAGAACATACGCTCATTGGCGGCCGGATGGATGACCGGTCGGCCAATATTGCAGCGGCTCGACCGTTGCAATGCAGGGGGAAGAGATGCCCTCGCAGATCGTTTCGATCATGTGGCCCGCGAGGTCCACAGCGTCGACGGTTCGCTGGGATACGTTGTTTGGCTTGTGCCGCGCGCCAGGGACACTCCGCTCATCGCCGGCCTGTTGGTCGACGATGAAGCGCGTGCCTCGATCATCGAGGGCATCGCAATCGGCCGCGTCGCTCGGCCAGATGAGTACACGGGTCTTGCCGCCTACCCGGCGTCGGACGAGTCGAGCCGTTCGACTGGTGCCGTCGCATGCCCGACGGCGGCAACACGATCCGGTGACGCGGGATGTCGCGATGCCGCTTCCGGGTAGCGCCCATACTGATCGGACCGTCGTGTTCGACGATGACCCAACGGGGACGCAGACCGTTTCCGACGTCGATGTCCTGCTTCGACCGACGCGGCGGCGTCTCGCGGCGTTTCTCCTTGGCGACGAGCGGGCGCTCTACGTTCTGACGAATACTCGCTCACTGCCGCGATCCAAAGCCGTCGCGCTCGTCCGTTCCCTCCATGCTGTCGTCCAGGGCGAGGCCACCCGACTCGGTCGCCGTGTCTCGGTTGTCTTGCGCGGCGATTCCACGCTGCGAGGGCACGTCTTTGCCGAGATTGACGCGATCGCGGCGCCCGAATCCGTCACGCTCTTCGTTCCCGCATTCCCGGAGGGCGGTCGGGTTACTCGAAATGGCGTTCACTACCTCATTGAGCATTGCCGGCCTCGCCCGGTCAATGAGACCGAATTCGCTCGTGATCCGGTGTTCGGATACCAAAGTCGAACCCTTGTCGATTGGGTCCAGGAGATAGGCGGTCGCCACGCGGTCTCGATATCGCTGGACGCCCTCCGTGAGACATCGGGTGAGGCTGTCGCGGACGCTCTGCGGTCCAGTCCACCGCGAACCGTGGTCGTTCCCGACGCCGAATCGACGGACGATCTTCGGCTGACCCTCCAAGGGCTGCTGAGTGCGGAGGACAACGGCGTACGGGTCGTGGTGCGGGCCGCCTCGAGCTTCGCGGCGCTTCGGGCGGGTCTCCAGGCGCGTGCCCTGTCAACGGTTGTGGTCCCGCGGCCGGGTCGCGTGCTGATCGTCTGTGGATCGCACACCGAGACGAGCCGCCGGCAGCTCGAGAGCCTGGCGAAGGCGGGCGTGGGCATCCTCGAGCTTCCCACTGCCGTGGCGATGGCGGACGATCCCTCGCACGCCCTTCTCGCCCTTGTGGAACGAGCCCGAGACGGGCTCGATGCGGACGGCGTCATCGTTGTCGCTTCCGAACGCGCCCGGCACGCCGCCCACCTCGATCTGTTGGCCGGCGCGCGCGTGATGAATGCGCTCGTCTCCGTGGTGGTCCGCCTCCGCGGTCGGTTCGACGGCCTTGTCGCGAAGGGTGGGATCACCTCCGCGGACATCGCGTCTCGCGGTGTGGGAGTCCCGTCCGCCCGCGTACTCGGCCAGGTCCTGCCGGGCGTACCTGTCTGGCGAATGCGCTCCGGCTCGACGACCATTCCATATGTCGTCGTTCCCGGCAACGTAGGAGCAGACGATACGCTCGTCACGGTTCTGTCGGCGCTCGGCGTCGAGATCCCGAAGGGGCCAGGCCATTCTGGGCGAGACGAGGGAGAAGGCTCATGAAGCGGGCAGTGACGTTGGCGCCGCGGTCGCTTGAGATCCGTGACGTGCCCGAGCCCGTCGCGGAGGCGGGGCAGGCGATCATCGAAGTCGACGCGGTCGGTCTGTGCGCCGGGGATCTGACGCTCTACACCGGCGAACATCCGTACGCCACCTATCCCACCACACAGGGGCACGAATTCTCCGGACGAATCCTCGCCTTCGGGGAGGGCTACGACGGCTCACTGTCGGTTGGTGACCGGGTCTCGGTCGAGCCGTTGCTTCCATGCTTCTCGTGCCTGCCATGCCGCCGCGGGCGCCCCAACTGCTGCACGCGGCTGCAGGTCATAGGGGCCCACGTGCCGGGCGGCCTCGCGGAGCGAATCGCGCTCCCAACACGAACGCTCCACGCCGCAGCCGGGCTCGACGCCGAGTTGGCCGCCCTCGTCGAGCCGATCTCGATCGGCCTCCATGGCGTCCGTCGGAGCGGACTTCGGCGGGATGATCAGGTGGTCGTCTTCGGCGCGGGGCCCATCGGACAGGCGGTCCTGCTCGCGGCTCGGGACTCTGGAGCGCGCGTCCTGGCGGTCGACCGCCTGTCGGCCCGGTTGGAGCTCGCGCTCCGCCTGGGAGCCGAACTCACCGTCGACGTGTCGGCCGAGGACGCCGCTCCGGTGATCGCCGAATGGACCAGGGGCGAAGGCCCGGTCGTCGTGATCGAGGCGACCGGCGTGCCCGCCGTCGTTCGACAGGCGATCGATATCGTGGCCAGCTCCGGAACCGTCGTCGTGATCGGACTCTCGGCGAAGGAGGTCGAAGTGCCGATGATCGAGTTCACCAGGAAGGAGATCAGCGTGCTCGGATCGAGGAACAGCGCGGGGATCTTTGGCGAGGCGGTCGATCTCGTCCGGCGAAACGCCGACACGGTCCGGCATCTCGTCACGGATCGGTTCCCGTTCGAACGAGTCGGAGAGGCTATCGAGTTCACGCTGGCAAACCAGGCGCATGCGGAAAAGGTGATAGTCCACATGAGGGCGTTGGAATGAGAATCGCGATCGTTGGTGGCGGAGCCATGGGGGGCACCTGGGCGGGGCGCCTCGCCAACGCCGGCCACGAGGTTGTCATCGTCGACGTCGCGACGGACCTCGTTGCAGCGATCCGCTTGTCTGGCCTGACCGTTGAGACGACCGGCGGGACGATCACGACCCACCCGCAGGCGACGACGGACCCAACGAGCGTTGGCCACGTCGATGCGGTCTTCGTGTTCGTCAAGGCCCAGCACACCCGATCCGCTGCGGATCTGGCGCGGCCTCTCGTGGGCGCCAAGACAACGCTGATCAGTCTTCAGAACGGCTGGGGCAATGCGGACGTTCTGGCGGAGACCTTCGCGGCCGAGCAGATGGTGGTGGGCGTCACGTACCACAGTGCCACGGTCCGCGCTCCCGCCCATGTTGCTCACACGGGCAGCGGTCCCACCTACCTCGGTCCATATCTCGACGGCGCCGATGTCGCCCGAGCGGAAGCCGTCGCGGAGCTCCTCCGGGTGGCGGGCATCGAGCCGACGGTCACGGCGTCCGTGAAGACCGAGATCTGGAATAAGCTCGTCCTCAATGCTGCGACACTCCCCACCTCGGCGCTGACCGGCCTGACCGCGGGCGAGCTCGGCCAACCCGGCCCCATGCTCGACCTCGTCGACGCTCTGGCGTCGGAAGCCGTGGTGGTCGCCATCGCGCTCGGCCATGCGATCGACCGTGACGAGCGGCTGGAACGGATTCACAGCGTGCTCGCGGGCGCCGGCAGCGGAAAGGCGTCCATGCTTCAGGACGTCGAGGGGCGCCGAAAGACCGAGATCGACGTGATCAACGGCGCGGTGGTCCGGAATGCGGCGTTGATGGGCGTCGATGTGCCCCTGAATCGGGCGATGGTCGCCCTGATCGACGGTCTCGAGCGGAGCTGGGCACGATGACCACCCGCCTGACGTATCTGGGCGTGGCCGGCTATCTCATCGAGGGCCCCGGCCGGAAGATCCTCATCGATCCGTACCTGACGAGCAGCCCGGCCGCCCCGTTCGGGCCGGACGCACTGCCGACGCCGGATGTGATTCTCGTTTCGCACGCGGCCTTCGACCACCTCGGCGACACAGCCGATATCGCCCGACGGACCGGTGCCCCGGTGGTTTGCGGCGCCGACACCCGGGCGCTTCTCCTTGAGCAGGGCGTTCCGTCAAACCAGATCCGCGCGACAGTCTGGGGGATCGTCGTGGAGGTCGGCGGCGTCGTCGTCCGTCCGGTCGAGTCCCACCATTGGTCGTCTGCGAAACTCGACAGCGGAGGGACCGTCAGCGGCGTTCCCCTGGGCTTCATCGTCGAACCCGAGCCCGACGTCCGGGTCTACCATTTCGGCGACAGCGCGATCTTCGGCGACATGCGCCTGATCGGCGAGCTGTACCGGCCGACCGTCGGCCTCCTGGGCTGTACCCAGCCAAAGCCGCTGCTGGCCCAGGTCCCGGGCGCCGGCCGCGTGCTGACCGGCGAGATGTCGCCTGCCGAGGCCGCGCTCGCTGCCGAGTTTCTCGGCGTGCAGCTGGCGGTCGCAACTCACTACGTCGATCCGAATGACGAGGACGTGCTCGAGTTTCTGCGGCTCGTTCCGGAACGCGACACGACCGGAACACGGACCGCCATCGCGCTCGATCCGGGTCAAGTCCTGGTCGTCGACGGACCGAATCACCGGGTGGAGCAGCGATGAAGCTCGTCAGATACGCCGCGAACGACTCGACCCACGTGGGCATCCTCGAGGGAAGCGAGGTCCTGCAGACAGATTTCGCCGACCTGCTCGAGCTGATCGGCGCCGGCGCGGACGAGCGCACCCTGCGAGCACAGGCGTCTCGGACACCATTGTCGGACGTTCGAATCCTGGCTCCGATCGCCGCGCCGGGAAAGATCCTGTTCTGCGGGATCAACTACCGGAGCCACAAGGAGGAGGCACCCAATGCCGTCCTGCCGAGCGAGCCGTTCTTCTTCTCGAAGCTGCCCTCGGCGGTGATCGGACCAGGAGAGGCCGTCGTCTGCCCGACGCCGGAAACCCAGCTCGACTACGAGGTCGAGCTCGCGATCGTCATCGGTCGCGAGGCGAAGCTTGTCAGGCGCGAGAACGCTCTCGATCACGTCTTCGGGTACACGGTCGTGAATGACGTCAGCGCCCGGGACGTGCAGTTCAAGGACAACCAGATCACGCTTGGGAAGGGGTTCGACACGTTCTGCCCGATGGGCCCCGCTATCGTCACCGCGGACCAGATTCCCGACCCACAGCAGCTCCGGCTCTCGACCCGCGTGAACGGCGAGACGCGACAATCGGCCTCAACGGACGAACAGCTCTTTCCGCTGGCGTTCCTGCTCGAGTGGCTATCCCGGTACGTGACGCTCCGTCCCGGGGACATCGTGTCGACCGGAACGCCCGCGGGCGTTGGGCTGTTCCGCCAACCGCCGACGTTTCTTCAACCCGGAGACGAGGTCGAGGTCGAGGTCGACGCGGTCGGTATTCTTCGCAACCCGATCGTCGCGGGATGGTAGAAGCCTCCGGGCCATCCGCACAGCGCCGCCTGCTTCGGGCCGGACCTCTGTCGGCAGTCCTCGAATCCGGCGGCCTGCGCTGGATCACGTGGGAGGACGTTGAGGTCCTTCGCGGCGTCTACGCGGCGGTTCGCGATCGAGCGTGGGGGACGATCGAACCCGAGTTGTGCGACCTGCTCGTGGAGGAGCGACGGGACGGATTTCAGGTGACGTTCCGCGCCGATCACGAGAACGGCGATGTCGGGTTCGAGTGGCAGGGGCGGATTGCTGGGGACCGGGACGGAACGCTGGTGTTCTCGCTCGACGGGTTCGCCCGCCGGACGTTCCGGAGAAGCCGGATCGGTTTCTGCCTCCTCCATCCTACGGGCGCGGCTGGGCAACGCCTCACGGTCGAGACGCCGACCGGGACGGTGGACGGGAGGTTCCCCGACCGGATTGCGCCACAGGATCCGTACACCGACATCGTCGCGATGGAGTGGGACGTGACGCCGGACCTGGAGGCGAGGATTCGGTTCGACGGCGCCGTTTTTGAGATGGAGGATCAGCGGAACTGGACGGACGCTTCGTACAAGACCTTCTGCACACCGCTGTACCTGCCGTACCCTGTCGAAATCGGGGCCGGGACGCGCCTCCACCAGGCGGTTCATCTGTCGGTCCGGGGCCATGCCCGGCGCAGGCATGGCGCGTCATTCGCCGGCGTTCAGGTCTCCACCGAAGCCCTGGCGCCGCTGCCTCTGATCGGCTTCGCGACGCCCCCGGAGGGAGGCGTGCTCGACGACGTCGCCGCCGAGCGCCTCGCGGCCATCCGCCCCGACCACCTGAGAGTCTCCATCACCCACGGACTGCCGCTGTGGACCGATCGGCTGGCGAGCGCGGCGAGTGACGCACGGCGAGTCGGCGCTGCGCTCGAGATCGAGGCGACCGTCGCGGACGACGGCGCAGGTGCGGGGGACCTCGTGGCGGCGATCCGGGCGGCGGACGTCGAGGTCGCGCGCCTATTGGTCTTCCCGAGCGGATCGTTCTCCACGACCGAGCCGATTGTCGACGCCGTGCGCCGGGCAGTCGTACAGGCCGGGCGCTCCTGGAGCATCGGCGGCGGAAGTCGTGCGAACTTCGCCGAATTCAATCGCGCCACCCTGCCAGTCGCGATGTTGGACGTTGCTGCGTACCCGATCAATCCTCAAGTGCACGCTTTCGACCAGCCTTCGATCGTCGAGACGCTGGAGGCGCAGACGATGACGGTCCGCGACGCGCGGGACATCTGCGGCCCCATCCCGCTTGCGATTGGTCCAGTGACCCTCAAGCCGCGGTTCAATTCGGCCGTTCGGCCAGGCGACCTCAGCGAAGGCCCAGCCGACGCGTATCCGGCGCGCGTGGACGTCCGTCAGGCATCGCTCTTCGCGGCCGCATGGACGCTCGGCAGCATCGCTTCGCTCGCACGACCTGGAGTCGTGGCCCTCACGTTCTTCGAGACGACAGGCATGGCCGGACTCATGCTCGCGCCAGGCGACGCGGTCCATCCATCCTTCGGCGATCCTGCCGTGGGCCTCTTTCCGCTATACCACGTCTTCGCGGCCCTTCGCATGGATGGTCCCGCGCACATCGTCGCGTCCAAGGCTCCGCCGTCGGCGGCTGTGCTCGGACTCCGGACCGGGGACCATCTCAGAGTGCTGGTCGCGAATCTCACAGGGCGCTCTCAGGCCGTCGAGATCGGCCTTCCAGCCGGCGCTGGAGGACCGCAGGTACGGGTGCTCGACGAGACATCGATCGGTGAGGCGCGAACGGACCACGACGCCCTGGAGCGGACCGAAGCCCAGGCGTTGCGTCACGGTCGATCGCTCGAACTTCGGCCGTGGGCGATCGCGCGCATCGACGCCCCGCTATCCCGGTCAACATGACGGCCGGCGCCCGCCGGCGATCCGCCCGCTGATCGGCCATGCCGCTTGGACGACTCCGCGAGATCCTCGAAGCCGCCCGCGCGGGCGGCTACGCGGTGCCGGCCCTGAATGTCGTGGACCTCGCTTCGATGACCGCCGTCGTCCGCGCGGCCGGAGACTGCCGTTCTCCGATCATCGTCCAGGCCGCCGCCCGAGTCGCCCGTTGGTATGGACCCGCGACGCTCGCCGGCGCCTTCGGAGCCCTTGCTGCGTCCACACCAGTGCCGATGGTCCTCGGCCTCGACCACTGCGCCGATGTGGAGTTCGTGATGTCGTGTCTCGACGCAGGATGGGGGACGGTGCTGTTCGACGGTTCGGGACTACCGATCGAGGAGAACGAGCGGCAGACCCGCCTGATCGTGGAGCGTGCGCACATCCGCGACGCCGCGGTCGAAGGCGAGCTCGAGGCGATTCAGGGCGTCGAGGATGGAGCCACTTCCGGGAAGGCGTTCTTCCTGCCAGTCTCGTCGTCCGCAGAATTCGTGGCCGGCACCGGGATCGACTGCTTCGCCCCGTCGATCGGGAACGTGCATGGTCGAACGGCGAACGCGCCCGAGCTCGACCTCGCGCGAGCTGCCGCGATTGCGGCCGCGGTGCCGGTGCCCTTGGCCCTGCACGGGGGCACCGGGATCGCGGGGACTCAACTCCACACTCTGATGGGGATGGGCTTCGCCAATCTTAATGTCTCGACAGCCCTCCGAGAAGCCTACCTGGGTGGCGTTCGCGACCGACTCGCATCCGATCCGGATCTCGACGATCCGGTCGTGTTGCTCATGGCTGCCGAAGCGGCCGTGGCGGCCGCGGTCGCCGACGTGATGCGGGCCTGCGGGAGCGCGGGGCGGGCGTGATCCCTCATGCTATGGCGAGGTCGAGGCTGACTGCGCCGATCGGCGGGCGCCGGATTGCCTCAGACCGTCGCTCTCAAGCGTGGCGGCGAGCCGCTTGCTCGCACGGGCCATGTGTACCTCCATAGCTTCGCGAGCCGCTGCGGCATCGCCGCGCTCAACCGCTTCGAGGATCGGAACATGCTCCTCATACGATGGAGAAGAATCGCCAGCAGCACCGATGACCCGAGCGATCCAGACGCGCAGTAGGGACCGGATGCTAGACAGGATCTCGGAGAGGGCCTGATTCTCGGCTGCCTGCGCGAGCCGCAGATGAAACGCGATGTCGGCCTCGACAAAGGAGTTCGCATCGCGCCCGGCGGCTCGCATCTTGCCGAGAAGCGATCGAAGGTCCGCCAGTGCCGTCTCATCGCGACGCTCCGCGGCCAGCCCGGCGCAGATCACCTCGAGGTGCCGGCGCACCTCGACGAGGTCCGTCGTCCGCTTGACCCCGAGCAGGAGGCCCCACTCGATCGCCTGGGGAAGTAGCTCGGAATCGGGCCGCTTGAGGTAGGTGCCGTCGCCTTGGCGTACTTCGACGAGGCCTAGCAGCGTGAGGCTCTTGAGGGCCTCACGGACGATCGACCGACCAACGCCGAACACCTCAGCGAGCCTTCGTTCCGAGGGAATCTTCTCACCGGGCTGCACCGTTCCTGATAGCAGGTACGCCACCAATTTCCGCGCGATCTCGGTCGTTACTGGTTCACGGCTTGTCGGATCGACGCGCTGAAGGAGTCGAGTCTCCACTCATCGTCCTCGTGGTAGCGGGGCGTATCCCCGTTGGTTGGCATCATCAAATGGCCGACCTGTCGGCACATTATGACACCCCGCGATGGACGCCGAATCGCTCCTCGGGGGTTCCTGGCGCATCCCGGGTGGGGAGCGGGCTTTCCGACGAACCGGCGAGATCCTCGCCAAGGCGGTTCGCTAGAGGCGAGCCGATTCGGGTGCGCGACAGCGGGCCGTCGCCGAATCCAGCTGTGCCACGGATAGCGTCCGTCTGCCCGCAGGCCATCGACGCGATGGATGAGCTAACGCACGGCCTCATCGTTGACGTCGTCTTCGACGTTGACAGCAAAACTCAGTTGCAGGTATCGGCTGCGCGACGGCCTGGGGGCTTGGCGGCCATCGTTTCGGTGGGCGTCACGTCGATCCCGTCGCACCATGTGCTGCGGGCCGAGGTTGGTCAGCAATTCGATCCATCCGAGGCATCCACGGATCGCCTTAACTTAAGGACCTCCTCATGTCGGGAGATCACCGACCTCCTCTTCGAGCTTCTCAAACCGAAGCACATCGATGTCGCGTCGATGATTGCCGAACGACACATCCCCGCCGACGCGACATCCGTCTATGCGAAACTCGCGGCCGGCCAGTTGTCACCGGGTGGGATCTGTTTCGACTGGACTCGTCTGACCGCTGACGGCTGAGAGCGGCCGCGCTCGGTCTGGCGTCGAGTCAGGCCAGCAGCCGTTGAGGCAGATAGTTGCGGTGAGCCGCTGCTAGCTCGGCGTAGAGCGCCTCAGCGAGGTCCAAGTCGCCGACAAGGGGATGCGAAGCGAGCGCTCGGACCGCGTCGCGTCGCCCGCCGCTCCAAGCCGCCTCGGCGGCTAGGGCCTGGTACTCGCCAAGGCCCTCGACGAGGCCACGCACATGGCGGGGCAGCGGTGGCACTCTCACAGGATGCGCTCCCTGACGGTCGATGATCGCCGGCACCTCGACCACCATGTCCCCGGGAAGATCAGGGAGGACGTGTCCTGCATTTGGGACGTTGACGGGCCAGCGATCATGTCGGTCGTTCACGATTGCATCGATCACGTCGATCGCGAGCTCGAGCTCGAGTATTCCTCCGCGTGAGCGACTCGGGTCCAACTGGGGATCGTCCGATGCTGCTTGCTCGCGATCGTGGCGCCAGTAGTCGGGCGCCTCAGCAACGATGTCCTGGGCACGAGTCGTGGGCTTGGCGCGGGCCTCGGCCAGCGCCTGATCACGAAAGTAGTAGTAGTAGAGGTACCAGGACGGCAGGGCTCCCATCACTGCGGCGAGGTGGAGCATTCGCGCGTCCCGTGCTTCTGGTGAGTTGCCTACCATCTCTGGGGCGCGCCGCTGGGCAGCATCGACAACCAGGGGCATGACGTCTGTCCCGTCATAGAGGTGTCGTACCGTCCAGCCAGTGTGATTCAGGCCCACCAGAGTTGCATCGAGGTGGCTCGGTTCGAGTCCCGCGGCGCGCACGACGGCGCGTGGCATGTAGATCGGCCCTTCACACAGCGATATCGTCGTGATATCGCTGTGGTGGGTCACCGCCTCCGAGACGATGTTCACAGGGTTCGTGTAGTTGATCAGAACAGCGTTTGGACAGAGCTTCTCCATATCGGCGACAATCTCGCGCATTACGGCAATCGACCGGAGCGCCATGAAGAAGCCGCCCGGGCCTTGCGTCTCCTGACCGATCACGCCATGGCGAAGGGGGATACTCTCGTCGAGAGCGCGGGCTTCGAAGCCACCGGGCCGAAAGCTCGTTAGCACGATATCGGCGTCACGAAGCGCGTCCGCGCGCTGCGTAGTCGTCGTCACGCGGAGATCGACGCCCCGCGCGCGGGCCATTCGCAGCGAGATCTCGCGGACGACCCCCAGGTGCTCCTCATCTAGATCCACGAGTGTGACTTCGCTGCCGGCGAAGTGCAGACCCCGCATGATGAGAGCCGCCATGGTGCCGGGGGCCCGGTGCTACCAGCGCCTATGTAAACGATGCGGATCCTGGCCAAATTTGGTGTGCCTTCCCTTTCGTGGAGCCGGATAGCTGGAATCATGCTGCTGTCCACCACAGGAGGCAGCCATGGGAAGACGCGGGTATCCAGCCGAACTTCGTCGTCGCGTGCTCGACCTGCTGGCATCGGGCCGGCGTGTCACCGATCTGGCCCGCGACCTCGGCATCAGCAGCCAGATCATCTATGTCTGGCGACGCCAGGAGCAGATCGACCGGGGCGAGATCCCCGGCCTGATGTCCGCCGAGCGGACCGAGCTCACCTCCGCCAAGCGGCGGATTCGCGAACTCGAGGCTGAGCTCGAGATCCATCGTCGGGCATCGGAACTGCTGGTGGACCGCAGCGACCCAAAAGGCGCTTCGCGGCGATCGCGATGATGGCCGCGGAGAACCACTCGATCATGCTCGCCTGCCGGGTGCTCGCGGTGTCCGAGTCCGGCTTCTACGCCCAGCGCCATCGGCCGCCCTCGATCCGGGCGATCCGCCACGCCGCGCTGGCCGATCTCATCGGCCGCATCCACCTCGACAGCCGCGGCACGTATGGCGCGCGCCGGGTGCACGCCGAGCTCACCCTCGGCCACGGACTCGCGCTCGGCCATGGGACCGTCGAACTGCTGATGCACCGGGCCGGGCTCGCCGGCGTTTCCGGACGGCCGCGCTTCCGGCGCATCCCCAACGTCGCCACGGCGTCCGACCTGGTCGAACGCCAATTCCGGCGTGACCAGCCCGACCGGCTCTGGGTCACCGACATCACTGAGCACCCGACCCGGGAGGGCAAGGTGTACTGCGCCGTCGTCCTCGACGCCTTCAGTCGGCGCGTCGTCGGCTGGTCGATCGACGCATCCCCGACGGCCGCTCTGGTCACCAACGCCCTGGGCATGGCGATCGAACAGCGCGGACGGCATGGGACCGTGATCCATTCCGACCAGGGCACCCAGTTCACGTCGTGGGCGTTCACGAGACGTGCCCTCGACTCGGGTCTCCTGCCCTCGATGGGCTCGGTCGGGAGCTGCTTCGACAACGCGATGATCGAGTCGTTCTGGAGCCGGATGCAGGTCGAACTCCTCGACCGGCGGGTCTGGCGGACCCGGGTCGAACTCGCCAACGCGATCTTCGAGTACCTCGAGATCTTCCACAACCGCCAGCGCCGTCACTCGGCGCTTGGCATGCTTACCCCGATCGAGTTCGAGACTCGGCACCAGACCGAGACGGTGGCCTGACTTCCAGGATCTCGACTCCACGAAAGCCGGGGCAGCCCATCGACTCCACGAAAGCCGGGGCAGCCCACGTCGACCGGCTCGCGCCGGCAGGCGCGTACGAAACGGTCGTTCACGCGACCCCGTCCCGGAACGCCACACGCGCGGCATCGATCGTCGCCCGGATCTCTTCCCGATCATGAGCCATCGACGGGAACCACGCCTCGAACTGCGACGGCGGCAGGAGGATGCCCTGGTCCAGCATCAAACCGAAGAAGCGGGCGTAGGCGTCGCGGTCGGAGGCAAGCGCCTCGGCGGCATCGACCGGCAGCGTTGGCCGGAAGAAGACCGTCAGCAGCGGCCCGACCCGGGCGATTGCGACGGCTCGACCGGCGTCCGCGGCGGCGGCCAGGCCCTCGGCGAGCTGGCCGCCGATCTCCTCGAGGGCGACGTAGCGGTCCGGCGTGAGCTCGGCGAGGGCGGCGATGCCGGCCGCCATCGACAGCGGGTGACCGGACAGCGTCCCCGCCTGGTAGACCGGGCCGGCCGGCGCCACGAGCTCCATGAGATCCGCCCGGCCGCCGTACGCCCCGATCGGCATGCCGCCGCCAATGATCTTGCCCAGCGTGGTCAGGTCCGGCCTGATGCCGAATCGCGTCTGCGCCCCGCCGAGCCCGAGCCGGAACCCGGTGATCACCTCGTCGAGGATGAGCAGCCGTCGGCATCGGTAATCTCCCGGAGATGCTCGAGGTAACCGGGTTGCGGTGCGATGACACCGGCGTTGGCCACGACCGGCTCGACGATGACCGCCGCGATCCGGCCGGCGTTCTCGGCGAACGCGAGTGTCACGAAACTCGGATCGTTGTACGGCAGGACGATGGTCTGTGCGGCCGTGGCCGCGGGCACCCGGCTCGCGACGCCCGAGCCCGCCTCGACGAGGAGGCCGTCGGCGTGGCCGTGGTAGCCGCCGGTGAACTTCACGACGAGGTCCCGACCGGTGGCGGCCCAGGCGAGCCGCAGCGCGCTCATGACCGCCTCGGCGCCGGACGAGGTGAAGCGCAGCCGCTCGATCGACGGCATCGCCCGCCGGATCGCCTCGCCGAGCTCGATCTCGAGCGGGTGCGTCGCCCCGAGCGCGAAGCCGTTCGCGGCCGCGCGGGTCACGGCGCCGACGACCATCGGATGGGCGTGGCCGAGAATGGCCGGGCCCCAGGCCCCGATGTAATCGAGGTAGCGCCGCCCGTCTGCGTCCCAGACGTACGGCCCCTCGCCGCGCTCCAGCACGAGCGGCGGCCGACCGACCGCCCGGAACGCCCGGACCGAGCTGTTGACGCCACCCGGGAATAGCCGCTCCGCGCGCTCGACGAGCATGGCCATCCTCTGGTCGGTCGCCGTCCCGGCCATCAGCCGGCGTCCAGGAGGTCGAGAATCTCGTCCAGCGAGCGATGGATCCCCAGGAGGATCGGGGTGTCGCTCACCGTGGAGCGCCGGCTCTCCGTCGCGCGGAGCGCCCGGACCAGGTCGCCGAATGCGACGAGATCGTCGGTCTCGTAGGCGACGACGAACTCCTGGCTGTCGAGCCCGAACGAGTAGGCCAGCGCCTGGCGGACCATCGGGTAGTCGTGGCCGACTCGCATGTGCTCGTTCATCACGCTCTGGCGCGCCTCCTTCGAAAGGAGGTACCAATCGGTGCTCTTGGTGAATGGGTAGACGACGAGGTAGCGCGAGCGCTTGCCTGCGAACAGCGACTGTTCCTGGTGCCGAAGGGTGAGCCAGCGGCCGACGCCCGCGCGCGGAACAGACCGGCCGCGCTCCCTTCCAGGACGTCGACGCTCGATGCCATGCGCCAGAACAGCAGGTCGACGCCCGGCTCGAGGCCGATCGAGGAATAGCTGACCGTTCGAAGCCCGTCGCGTTCCCCCGCCATGTGGGTCTCGACGAATCGGCAGCCGTCCTCATGGCGCTCCGCGTCCGACAGGCGCCGCCACGCCGGATCGAGCCCGAGGGCGAGGGCCTGGACGTAGACCTGCTCGTCGGCGCTCACCGCTCGTCCCGCAGCCAGGTCGCGATGTCCGCCGCGGCGTAGGTGATGACGATCCCGGCGCCGGCCCGGACGATCGCGGTCACGGCCTCGGTCATCGCCCGGCGGCCGTCGAGCCAACCGCGTTCGGCAGCGGCCGCGAGCATCGCGTACTCACCGGACACCTGGTACGCGGCGATCGGCACCTCGAACCGCGCCCGGGCGGCGGCGATGAGGTCGAGCCCGGGGAGGGCGGGCTTGACGAGCAGGATGTCGGCGCCCTGGGCGACGTCGAGCGTCATCTCGCGCACTGCCTCGCGCCCGTTGGCCGGGTCCATCTAGTAGCCGCGCCGGTCGCCGAAGGCGGGTGCACTATCGGCGGCCTCGCGGAAGGGACCGTAGAAGGCCGAGGCGTGCTTCGACGCGTAGGCCATGATCGGGGTCTGCTCGCAGCCCGCCTCGTCGAGCGCGGCGCGGATGGCGCCAACCTGGCCATCGATCATCGCGCTCGGCGCGACGATGTCGGCACCGGCTCGAGCCTGGCTGACGGCGATCTCTGCCAGCCGGACGAGGGCGGCGTCGTTATCGACGCTCCCGTCCGCCGCGAGAGGACCGCAGTGGCCGTGGTCGGTGTATTCGCACAGGCACGTGTCGGCGATGGTGACGAGCGGCAGCTCGAGCGCCCGGATCCGGCGGAAGGCGTCGTGAACGATCCCGTCCTCCGCGGAGGCCCCGGAGCCGAGCGCGTCTTTCGCCCCGGGCAGACCGAACAGGATGACGCCGCCCACGCCGAGCTCGGCCAGGCGGGCGGCTTCGTCGGCGGCGAGATCTGGCGAGAGGCGGGCCTGTCCCGGCATCGAGTCGATCGGTTCGCGGACCCCGACGCCCGGCCGGACGAACAGGGGCGCCACGAACATCGACGGATGCAGGTGGGTCTCGCGGACCAGTGCCCGGAGGGCAGGCGTGCGTCGCAGCCTGCGGGGTCGAATTGGCAGCGACGCGCGGTCGCAGCGGTGGCAGAGAGCGGTCGTTCGAGGTCGAGGGTCATTGGATCTCCTGTGGTGGAATAGCGAAGACCCGGGCGGCGGCCGCGGCCAGCGCGGCCGACTCAATCCATGACAGGCGCATTCGCTCGGATTCGACGTGTCAACGCTGCTGGCGATATCCTACTGGTCGACCGGTCCGCCATCTTTCGAATCGGAGCGGGTGTGGAGCGGACGAAGATCGAGACAGACGGGCCATGATCTCCGAGCCAGTCACGATCGCCGTGATCGCCGGGCTCGGAGGGTTCGCGTCAGGCCTGGTCGGCGTTGGCGGCGCCATCGTCTTGATCCCACTCCTGCTCTACGTTCCTCCCCTTATGTCGGGGATCGACCTAGGTATTCATGCAGTCACGGGTCTGACAGCGATCACTGTTGGAGCGGGGAGCCTGACGTCCGCGGCAGGTCATGCCCGTCGGGGATACTTGTCAGGGGCGATCGTTCGGCGAGTCGGATTGCCGATGGTGCTCGCCGCGGCCGCGGGGGCCGTTGCGTCGTCGGTACTACCACCAAAGATCCTCCTATTCGTCTTCGCCGCGATGGCCACCATGGCGCTCGTGCTCATCACGGCTACGCCGAAGGCAGCAGGAGCGGCGGTCACCGACGATCCGAGTTCGATGCGCAAGAGCGTCGGTCTCGGCGGCGGAGTCGGGTTCTCCGCGGGACTGGTCGGCGCCGGTGGCACGTTTCTCCTGCTGCCGTTGATGGAGCGTTTCTTGGCCGTGCCGTTTCGACAGGCCGTGGCTTCCTCGGTCGCCATCGCCTTCTTGACGGCCTGCGCGTCAGGGGTCGGGAAGCTCGCTACGGCTCAAGTGCCGCTGCCGTTGATCGTGCCAGCGGTGCTCGGCACCCTCGCGGGCGCCGCGCTCGGTGTTCGCGTTAGCCACGCGTTGCCCATCAGCATTCTCCGCTTCATCCTGGCTGCAGTGACCCTCATCGTCGCCCTCCGAAGCTGGGCCGACTTCTTCGAGATCGCCGGCTAGTGTCGCGCTCGACAAGAGGCTTGTAGTTTCGGGAATGTTCGCAGCTACGATGGTTCGTATGGCCAATCATCCCGCACCTCCGTTGGCTGTGAGCGAGTCCGAATCTGAAGCCCTGCGGGCGATGACCCGCGCGGGCACGACCGAGCAGCGCACCGCGCTGCGCGCGAAGATCATCCTGCGGGCAGCCGAGGGGGTCGCCAACGTGGCCATCGCAGACGAGCTCGGGATCTCGGTCCCGACCGTCGTGCTGTGGCGGACAAGATTCAAGGAAGGCGGCCTGGCGGGCCTCGCCGATGGGCCCCGGACGGGCCGACCGGCGACCTACGGCCGGGCAATCCGCGAGCGCGTCCTGGCCACCACCCTGACCCCGCCCGAGGGCGCCACCCACTGGAGTACGAGGCGCCTGGCCAAGGCCGTCGGGGTCAGCCCCAACACGATCCTGCGGATCTGGCGGGAGGGCAAGCTCAAGCCCCACCGGACCGAGACCTTCAAGTTCAGCCGCGATCCCGAGCTCGTCGCCAAGGTGACCGACGTGGTCGGGCTCTCTCTCAACCCGCCCGAGCGGGCGATCGTCCTGTCGGTCGACGAGAAGACCCAGATCCAGGCCCTTGATCGGACCCAGCCGATGCTGCCGATGAAGCCTGGGCAGGTCGAACGGCACACCCACGACTACAAGCGCAACGGCACGACGAGCCTGTTCGCCGCCCTCGAGGTCGGCACCGGCGAGGTCACGACCGAGGCCCGTGAACGGCACACCGCGGCCGACTTCCGGGCCTTCCTCAACCTGCTCGCCCGGACCTATCCGCGGCGCCAGATCCACGTCATCCTCGACAACGTCAGCACCCACAAGACGCCCGCCATCCAGCAGTGGCTCGCCCGCCACAAGCGCTTCCACTTCCACTTCACCCCGAGCTCGGCGTCGTGGCTCAACCAGGTCGAGACGTGGTTCGGCATCCTCACCCGCCAGGCCCTCCGGCGGGCCAGCTTCGAGAGCGTCCGGGCCCTCGTCGCCGCGATCGAGCGGTTCACCCGCCAGTGGAACACGGGGGCCTCGCCCTTCACGTGGGTCAAGACCCCCGACGAGATCCTGGCCAAGGCCGTGCGCAAGCCGCAAGCGACTTCGGGCGCGGGACACTAGGGCCAGCCACGCCACCCGCCACGATTAGTCATCCCCGCGCTTGACACACCCGCCTCGATGCCGCTACCTTGCCAGGTGGCTGACCGGTCGTCCACTGCGATGCCGGCGACACCCGCTCGAGTCGATGACCCCGCGAGGCTCGCGGTCGACCCGCGACCAGGAGGTAGAGCGTTGCCAGCCAATACGGAGATGGAATGAGCGAGACCCAGCCGCGAGTCGTCCTTTTGGGTATCGATGGGATGGCCACGCAGGACCTCGAGTCCTACGTTCGCCTTGGACAACTCCCGCACCTGGCCGAGTTAATGAACTCGGGGGTCTACTCGCATGCTCTTCCGGCAATGACCGCCAAGACGCCGCAGAACTGGGCGACTCTCGCTAGAGGCGCGAACCCCGGCCGTCACAGGATCATCGACCTTTTCATGCAGGAGCATGACCAGCCCTTCGGAAAGAGCAAGGTGAGCGACTTTCACAACGGGTTCAGCTCCCAGTGGCTGCGAACGGGAACCGAGTTCATCTGGACGACATTGGAGCGGCAGGGCAAACTTCCGGCGGTCCTCAACTACTCGGGCGCTTACCCCAACGTCATGAAGCGGGGGATCTTTGTCGGGGGTGACGGCTCTCCATACAAGGACGATCCGTATGCGCTGCGAGACGTCGCCCTGTACACGACGGAGGCATATCTTCGAGACGAGGCCAGCCAGCGCGATCGGGATCGCATCCTCAAGCTCCGGACCGTCGACGGCAACAATCCTCTCATCCTGGCCACTGAGAGTGCGCCAAATGTCCCGCGTTCCGTCGGAGGCGTCCGCGCCCTGCGGACGACTATCGATGTTACGAGCAAGCAATCGACGTCCGGATCTCGTGCCGCCCTGACCGGCTTATCGTCGATACGACCGGGCGAGGCTGCGACAGGTTCGTGCTCCTCGGCGACGACGAGCGTGTGCTATGCGACCTCAAGGTTGGGGACTGGAGCGAACCACTCGCACTCGTCCTCCCGACGGATCAAGGCCTCCGGCGTGGATCGTGCCGCGCCAGGTTGCTCGCGCTCTCCTCGGATGGCACGCAGGTTGCGCTCTATCTCTCCCATGTCTACCCACTCGAAGGGTTCAGCGAACCTGAAGCCGTCGCGGGACAGCTGGTCCAGGAACTCGGCCCCTTCGTCGAGTACTCGGGCGAGACATTCGCGACTCCCGAGATGATGCTGGACCTTGGGCGTTGGCAAGGTGAATGGATCGCATCGGCGGCGGCTCGGCTTCTGAATGAGTTCGATGTCGATCTCGTCTACTCCAAGATCCACCTCATCGACCATTTCAACCATCACATATACGGATACGTTGATCCGGTCTCGGCTTGGTACGATCCCGCTCATGCCGACGCTTACGAGACGATCCTCAGGCGGGCGTACCAGATCGTCGATGACATGGTCTCGATCGTCCGCAATCAAACGGATCCGTCAACGGTCGTCGTCGTCGTCTCTGATCACGGCGTTGTTCCGCTCGTGCGCGGGGTATCCATAAACAACATTCTTGCCCGTGCTGGGATCATCAGTTGCACACCCAGCTCGAACGATCCCAACGGCCCACCGATCGTCGATTGGTCGAGGACGCGAGCATTTTCGGTAGCGCACTCCGGGACTGTCTACGTTAACCTCGCGGGTCGGGATGCAAATGGTCCTGTCTCGCCCGAAGCCTACGAAGCCGTCCAGGATGAGGTCATCGACGCGTTGCTGGACTTCAAGGACCCAGAGACCGGGCGACGACCGATCTTGCTGGCGCTAAAGAACTCGGATTGCGAAGCCATCGGGCTCAGCGGCCCAGCCGCCGGAGACGTCGTCGTTGCGGGAAACCCTGGCTACAGCGTCGGAGGCCTCGCCTTTCCACTTCGAAACGATCTTGAGCCCATCGCTGACTGTGGGCCCGAATTCAAGCGGCGTCGGACATTCCATCTCAGCGGAATGCAGGCCGACCACGGGTCCGGTTTACCGAATCAGAACTTCGGGCGCGGTAGCGACCTAGCCGTCTTTGCGATGGCAGGACGAGGCGTTCGCAAAGGGTATTCAAGGTCCGATGCGATACGTCTCGTGGACATTGCGCCAACGATCTGCCACCTCCTAGGAGTCGAAGGGCCAGTCGGCGCCGAGGGAGCTGTCCTCTGGGACTGCCTCGATGGAGGGCGGCGGCCATCAGCGGAAAGTCAATGAGGGAATTGCCATGGCGCCGATTCGCCTGACCTACATCGGCGGCGGTTCTACGCGCGCGCCCGGCACCGTCGCATCCGTCGTAACTCGTGGCGCAGACTTTGCGGGCTCGGAGATCGTGCTCGTTGATCTCGATGAGGAACGACTAACGGTCGTGAAGGATCTCACGCTGCAGATGGCCGCAGTCCGCGGCATCGATGTCCGCGTCTCGACCACGACGGACCGTCGAGTTGGCCTGCAGGACGCGGATTTCGTCCTTACAAGTTTTCGACCGGGGGGATTCGAGGCCCGACACCTGGACGAGATTATCCCACTCCGCCATGGGGTGATCGGGCAGGAAACCCAAGGGCCTGGCGGTTTCTTCATGGCCCTGCGCTCGATCGCCGTGATGCGCGAGATCGTCGAGGAGATGGAGGCCATCTGCCCTCGCGCTTTTCTGATCAACTACACGAACCCTGTGAACATCGTGTCAGAAGCGATCACACACCACAGTGAAATACGGACAATTTCCCTGTGCGAGGGGCCTCTCGTCTTTCCGAAGCTGATCGCGCGCAGCGCGGGGCTGGATCCGGGGCGCCTGGACGCTGTCCACGTCGGACTCAACCACACGGGTTGGACCGTCCGTCACCTCTACGATGGTCAGGACGTTATCCCGTTGATTCGGGCGGCCGCCGACGCACGAACGAAGGAACCTTCCGCCGACGCCAGGGCCGATGGCCTGCTCAAGCTTGCCGCGGCGATGGGATCGCTCCCCTCCGCATACCTGTATTACTTCTACTACCATCGCGAAGCGCTCGGAGAGCTAAAGCGCAAGCCAACCACCCGGGCGCAGGACATCATGGCCGAGGTCGGCGATTACTGGCAGCACTACCGGGAACAGGCCCGCTCAAGCAATCCCGTCCTCGATCCCGCTCGATCGCGAGGGGGCATCCTCGAGTTGGAGCTCGCCATCGATGTCATCGATGCGATCGCAAACGATCGCGGCGAGATCTGGTCAACCAACGTCCCGAACCGAGGTGCGGTTCCCGGTTTTCCGGATGATCTCGTCGTCGAGGTTCCGACACTCGTTGATGCGAAGGGTGCCGTCCCGATCCCACAGCCACCGCTGCCCCGACAGGTCTTGGGGCTTATCGAGATGCTCGGCGAGTATCAGGCTCTGGCAGCGGAGGCGGCGTGGTCCGGCGGTCGCCGGAACGGCGTAGCTGCGCTCGCTTCTCACCCTCTGGTCCTGTCGCTATCACTGGCAGAGGCCCTGTACGCGGAGATGGCCGCGGCGCATCGCCAGTACCTGCCGCCTCGACTCCTGTCCTAGCGATGGAGCTCATCCGAACGCAGCCGGGCGAGGAGTTCGCTCGGACCGGCGCCAGTCTCATCGCACAGTGGCTGCGGGATCGGCCGGACGCACTCCTTGTGCCCGCCATCGGCCGAACCCCAACTGGCATCTATTCACACCTCGTCGACCTTCATCGTGCTTCCATGCTCGACACCCGCCGACTACGGGTGGCCCAGCTCGACGAGTATCTCGGCGTCGGCGTCGAAGATCCACGCTCGCTGATTGGTTGGCTGCTCCGGGACCTGTGCGATCCTCTGGGAGTCGAGCCGGAGGGCACAATCCGACTCGATGCGACGGCAGACGACCCGTCGAAGTCATGCCGGGCGTACGAGGATGCGGTGAAGGAGGCCGGCGGGATAGACATCGCGATCCTCGGCCTGGGACGGAACGGCCACATCGGTTTCAACGAACCACCATCCGGGCCTGATGCAAGGACGCGGGTCGTTGATCTGTCGTTGTCAAGCCGAAGGACGAGTCGAGGCTATTGGACCGGCTCCCTGCCGGTACCTTCCCACGCCCTGACTGCGGGAATGGACCTCCTGCTCGGGGCGCGTCGCACGCTCGTGGTGGTATCTGGAGCCGATAAGAAGGCGATCCTTCGGCGGACCTTGCACGGGCCACAGAGCCCGGACGTCCCCGCGAGTCTCCTCAGGTCCAATCCAGGGGTGACGTTGCTCGCGGATGAGCAAGCTTGGCCCGACACCAGCACGTCGCGATGACCGGGCGCCATCTGCTGGGAGTGGACGGTGGGAATACGAAGACGGTCGCGCTTCTCGCGATGCCTAGCGGGGAGCTGATCGCGGCCGATCGAGAATTGGGCTGTGCCGACCTCCATTCGGTCGGTCCACAACGGGCACTCGAGGTAATCAACGGGGCGATCGACAAGACGCTGACCATGGCGGCTGTCGAGCCCTCGTCGATCCGCGTCTCGTCCTTCAGTCTGGCCGGAGCGGACTGGCCAGAGAACCTCCAGCTCCTGCGGAGGTCCCTCCAGAGGAGGTGGCCGCGTCCCCTGATCGTCAATGACGCCCTCGGTGCACTTCGTTCGGCTGTGCCCAGCGGGTTGGCCGTCGTCGTGGCGGCCGGCACCGGGGCAACGACAGCTGCAAGGGCAGCTGATGGGTCCACTTGGCATGCTGGTTTCTGGCAGCAGACACAGGGCTCGGCGGAGCTGGCCGAGCAGGCGCTTCGGGCGATCTATCGCGCAGATCTTGGTATCGATCCGCCGACGAAGCTCACCTCGCGACTCCTTTCCGAGCTCGGCGTGCGCGATGTCGAAGCCATCCTCCATGACCTTAGCCGACGAACGTCGGCGGTGTCCCCGGAGATCGGTTCGCTCGCCCCCACGATCCTGGATGTTGCCGAGGAGGGGGATGCGACAGCGAGGCAGATTGTCGTCGACCATGGCACCGGTCTTGGCCACATGGCTGTTGCGGCGGCCCGTAGGGTTGGCATCGAGGATCGGCCATTCTCGATTGTTCTCGTTGGCGGGTTGTTTCGGCATCCCGGGGCGTTGATGCGCGAGGCACTGCTATCCGCGCTGCGATCCTCGGCGCCTCTGGCAATCGAGTCTCCTCCGGCCTATTCGCCCTCGGCAGGAGGCTTGCTCCTCGCCTTCGACGCTGCAGGCATCAGGATCGCCGGCGATGTCGAGCGGCGGCTCCTCAGGACCATGCCTTCGGACGAGCTGTTCGATACGCACCCGCGCGCGTTGGTCGGAACTCGGGCTGCGAGCGTGATCGACGAGTCCGACAAATTCTGAGAGGGGCGCTCTCCACCGACTAATCTCTAGACGGCCGGCCCAGACACCGGTTGCACGGCGACGCAGAGCTTGCGACAGCATTCAGCACCGTGCCGCCAAACGCGGAGGAAGACTCAGGCATGATCGATGGGAGCCCCAACACAGCACGACAAGTCGTGCTATTGATGACCGACACCACGCGGTGGGACATGCTCGGTTGCTATCGAAGCCACGGTATCCGCACCCCGTTTCTCGACGACCTTGCGTCCGACGGTCTGCGCTTCAATCGCGCCTACCCCTCGTCGCCGCTCTGCGCTCCGGCACGGTCCACGCTCTTCACGGGTACGTGGCCACACACCAACGGCGTGTGGACGAATGGGTACGCACTTGGCCTCGACAGTCGAACGATCGGCCAAAGACTACAGGACCGCGGCCTCTCGACCGCATATGTCGGAAAATGGCACCTCGACGGCACCGACTACTTCGGCTCGGGGCGGCCGGCCCCCGGGTGGGATCCAGCGTACTGGTACGATGGTCGCAACTACCTTGACGACCTGTCGCCGATCGAGCGTCGCCGCTCTCGGGATCCGGGGACGAACGACGATCCAGGGCTAACGGCTGAGTTCACGTTCGCGCATCGGTGTTCTGACCGGGCGATCGAGTTCCTGGCTCGGCATGGCCACAACGATTTCCTGCTCGTCGTTTCCTACGACGAGCCACACCACCCTTCGATCTCCCCTCGACCATACTCGACCATGTATCGTGATCTTGAATTCACCTCCGGGCCCGACGGCCCGGATGGCGTTGGGTCGAAGCCCGAGCTTCAAGCTCTGTGGGCGGAGGGACACCCGATCCGGGACCCGCAAGCTCGGCAGGCCTATCGAACCTACCTTCTCGGAGCGCAGACCTTTGTTGACGCCGAGATTGGCCGCGTTCTGGAGGCGGTTGACAAGTTCGCACCGGACGCCATGGTCCTCTATACATCCGACCACGGAGACGCACTTCAATCACATCGCCTGTGGGCCAAGGGACCGGCCATATACGATGAAATTGCTCGCGTTCCTCTCATCGTCAGGTGGCCAGGTCGAATCCCGGCGGGCAGCGTCGATGAACATCCGATCTCCCATATCGATATCGCTCCCACTCTGCTTGACGTGTTCGGTCTGGACACCCCTCCGTTCCTCCCCGGTGCAAGCCTCATCCCCGTGCTTACCGGAACGGGCCGCCCAGCGAGCGAGTACGTCTTCGTCGAGTTCGGGCGGTACGACATGGATCCGGACGGGTTCGGTGGCCTTCAACTCATGCGAGCCGTGTTCGACGGGCGCCACAAGCTCAGCGTCAATCTGCTCGACACCGATGAGTTGTACGACCTCGAAGCAGATCCACACGAGATGGTGAACCTCATTGACTCGCCCGCGCACACAGATGCGAGGAACCGACTCCATGATCGGTTGCTGACATGGATGCACGACACGCGCGACCCGTTCCGCGGATACCAATGGGAGGGACGAGAATGGCGGAACGACGCTCGATCCGCGAGTTGGAGCGGCTGGGGACTGATTCGCCCGCGGCCCGATGATGGATATGCAAAGCGGGTAATCGACTATTTCACTGGACAGGAGATGTCCGAAACGAGCCGTGGCCCCTGGCGTGGTGGGAAGTGAGCGATACGTCGTAATGCTCAGCGACGTTGTCGGAGGCGTCGGTCAGGACGCCAGCAGGACGGTCTTCGCTCGCTACCCTGGTCAAGCCTCGCCATCGAACCCTCAGACAGACAGCGCCGTTCGGCGATCGCCCACTCGTCGTGGATCTCGAGCAGGACCGCCCGGCCAGCCGCGTGACGGCGGCCTCGTTGGGGAAGATGCCGACCACGTCGGTCCGCCGCTTGAATCTCCTTGTTGACCCGCTCCAGCGGGTTGGTCGACCAGATCAGTCCGGAGTTTTCGATCACCCACGGTCGGAGGCCGCGAAGCGGCCGACGCGCGGGCGTGGGTCACCCCCTGACGATCACCTCCTCTCGATGTGCTGCGGGTAGTCTGACATGACGGCCGGACCGGCCGGCGGTGGCGCCGACGGCAGGCGTCGCGGCCGGTTCCGACATCATCGACGGCCGTCCTGGGCGGTCGGCGCGGGCTGGTCCTCGGCGGCGGGCGGGACCGGGCCCTCGGAACCGGCGGTCGCCCCGTTGCGCCGGCGGAGCGACTCACCGCGGAGCTCGATCCGGTAGGCGCCGTGGACGAGCCGGTCGAGGATGGCGTCGGCGATCGTCGGCTCGCCCAATGACTCGTGCCAGTGGCCGACCGGGAGCTGGCTGGTGACGATCGTCGAGCGCCGGCCGTGGCGGTCCTCGATGACCTCGAGCAGGTCGGCCGCCTGGGCCGCCGTCAGCGGCTGGAGGCCGAAGTCGTCGAGGACGAGGACGTCGATCTTGGCCCACGCGGCCATGAGTCGCGGCAGGCGCCCGTCGGCGCGCGCGAGGACGAGCTCGTCGAGCAGGCGCGGGACGCGCAGGTAGAGGGCTCGGTGGTCGTGCCGCAGGGCGGCGTGGGCGAGGGCGCAGGCGACGAACGCCTTGCCGACCCCGGTCGGGCCGACGACGAGGACGGTCCGGTGGGCGACCACCCAGGCGCCGCTGGCGAGCTCCGGGATGAGCGAGCGGTCGAGCCCCCAGGGCAGGTGGAAGTCGAGCTCCTCGATCGACGCGCTCGTCCGCAGCCTGGCCGCTTTTGCGAGTGGCCATGAGAAAGCCGACCTACATGGCCATTGGCCGCTTTGAGGTTCCGCTCGAGGCGCCGGTTGTCGCGGTCCTGGGCCTCGCGGTCGACCAGGAGCCCGAGGCGCTCCTCGAAGCTGAGCGCGGCATAGTCGGCGCGCTCCAGTTGCTCGACGAACGCGCGGGCCATCCCGCCGAGGTTGAGGGCGTGGAGCTTGTCGAGGGTCGGCGTCGTGAGCATTTCTGGGTTCTCCTTCTCACTCGGCTTATCGCAGGCGACCTCCTTCGGTCAGACGGTAGGGACGGTGACGGGGGCCTCGTTGTCGGTTCAAGATGGGGCGGTATCGCCAGACAGTAAGACGGTTCGGCCCGTGTCGGCTGCTTCGTATGCCGCACGGATGAGCTGCAGGGCGGCTCGAGCCTCATCGAAGGTCTGTATCGGCGCCGTGCGTCCGTCGAGAACGTCGAGGAAATGCTCGATCTCTCGGCGGAACGTGTCGCGCCACGCGATCTGGCCCCTGAGGTCGGAGAGGCGCTGCACGCTTGCACGCTCCCACGTTGCAAGCCGCAGCTGGAGTTCCGCTTCATTGCCCGAAAGAACGCCCTCGCGTCCAACTGCCGTGAACAGGCGGTCGGGACCGATCGTCGGTGAGTCAAAGGCATAGCTGATTAACACCTCGCCGAGGCTCCCGTCGCTGAACTGGACGGTCAGCAACGCGGTGTCCTCCCCCTGCCAGCCCAATTCGGGATGAAACCTCCCCGTCAGGGCGGTCACCCTTGTCACTTGCTTCTGCACGAGATACAGGAGGCGGTAGACGCCATGAAATCCGCCGTCGATGAGGGCTCCCCCGCCGAGTAGTTCCGTCGATGATCGCCAATCTTCGCCCGGCCGATGGGCGGGTGGGTTCCGAGCCTCGCCGAACGCCCGAGGGGTTAGCTCCGTTTCGCAGTCCCACGATCGAACGAACGACACCGCGCCGAGATCGCCTCGCGCAAGGTACTCACGCGCGCGACGAATGGTTGGGTAGAAGATCGTGTTGTGTGCCGGGAGATAAGTGATGCCGCTAGCGCGAACCTCGGTGCCTATCTCATCCGCCTCCTGGAGGCTCCTGGCCACGGGCTTTTCGCAGAGGACATGGACGCCGCGACGAGCCGCCTCGGTCACAACCTCAACGTGCAACTTCGGCGGCAGACAGATATCCACGACGTCCACAGCGGCGTCCCTGAAGAGCTCCCGAAAACCCGGAAAGGTTTTGGCCTGAAAGACCGAGGCGAGCCGCTCTGCCGCTTCGATGTCTCGGTCCGCGACTGCGACGACTTCGGCCCGGGCATGGGCGGCTTCCCACGCGGGCTGATGGACGGCGGATATCGCTCCCGCCCCGATCAGCCCGATCCGGTACATCGATCTACCTGGCTGTGTGGTAGGACCGCCGGTGCGGCGACTGGTCGGGGACGGGATTGCACGGTATCGAAGGGCGTCCCGGGCGGCATGGTCTCCTCAAGCGTCTGTGCATGTCGTCAGCCAGTGCGATGCCAGTGGCATCGAACCACAGGAACAAGGAGCCGATTGAGGGGTCGACGCGGGCAACACGTGGACCATGCCGGGCACTCTCGTTCGCACGGTCGCCAGGAGCGACGCATACATCAACGGGCCCGGATGGCGAAACGGGCCACCAAGAAAGGCTGAGCGAAACGCCCCATGGCTCGGCGAGCTCGGTGGAGCGCTGAGTCTGCTGCCGATGATCGCAATGTCACGCCGCGCCATCATCGTCCGCCTCTTAGCTGGCCAGCGCGCCCGAGAAGATGTTTTCGCTGATCCGACGCTGAAAAACGACAAGCAATACGTAAACGGGTATGACACTGACGATGATCCCGGCAGCAAGATAGCCGAATTCAGTGAAATACTCGGTCTGTAGCGATGGCACTGCAACCTGTATCGTGCGACTCTCCGTTCTGAGCAGCACGAAGGCGAAGAAATACTCATTCCACAAATCAACGAAGTTCAGTATCAGGATCGTTACCAGTCCCGGGGACACGAGCGGCAGAACGATGTGGCGCACGACCGCAACCGGACCGGCCCCATCTATCTCCGCACTCTCGATCAATTCGCTTGGTACTTGGCGCATGAACCTGGTGAGAATGAGAACGGTTATCGGCGTTCGGATCGCCGTATAGACGAGGATGATGTAAACCGGACTTCCCACCAACCCAGCTCCGGCGGCGAGCAAGAACACGGGCAACAGAAGAGGGAAGATGGGGATCAGCAGACCGAGTGCGAAGAAGCCCTCGAGCAGGCCTCCTAGCTTCCCCCTCAAGCGCACGATGCCATACGCTGCCGGCAATCCGACGAGAGTTGACAGCGCCAATGCCCCGACCACGATGACTGCGCTATTTGCGAAAGCCTCACCAAGCCGAGCACGATCGAACGCCGTTATGAAGTTCGTTAGATCGTAGTGCGAAGGCAAGGCAAGGGGGTCGCGAAAGATCTCAAGATTCGACTTGAAGGACGAAATCACCACGAAGTAAATGGGGACTACGATCACAACCGCATAGAGGGCGGCGAGTCCGAATGCGATCGGATCCCAGAAACTAGGTAGACGGTGAGTTCTCTCGGTGGAGGAGCGTAGATTAAGCATGACGCGCAATCCCGAATGCTCGGCGGATCGTTAGGATTGCAGCCAAGCCGATGACGAATAGCACGACAGACAGCGTTTGACTGTACCCGAGATTCTGGTCAACAAACGCCTGGTCGTATACGTAGTACGAGAGTGTGAGCGATGAGGTTCCAGGTCCTCCCTGGGTCAGGAACAGCACGTTCTGAGCCGAGCCGATGAGTAGATTGAGAAAGGCGAGCAAGACGGCAAGCCCAAAGAATGGCTTGATCGACGGAAACGCAATCCTCCACATGACCTGCCACTCGTTGGCTCCGTCGATCCGGGCTGCCTCGTATAGCTCGCGCGATACACCAGCCAAGGCAGCGAAGAAGAGCACCGACCAGAACCCGATCGAGCCCCAGACTTGGCTGCCTATTACGGCGGGCAGGGCGTTCGATGGATCCGCAAGCCAGAGCGTCTGCTGGGCTGTTGGGTTGAGTGCGTGAACCAGGACATCAAGCAGCCCATTTGGCATGTAGACACCCAGGAAGATCATGACGACCGCGGTCGCGGGCATGATCCCGGGAGAGAAGAAGATCAATCGAAAGAGCAGGTGGCCTGGCGGCCTACGGCTCAGATAGTAACCGAGCATGAACGCCGGAACCAAGGCACAGAGCCCGGCGGTCACGACGACCAGCGAATTGCCGACAGCTGCCCAGAACTTCGCGTCACTGAGGAGGCGGACGTAGTTTGCGCCTCCGACAAACTTCATCGGCGCCAGTAGAGAGTGCCAATCCGTTGTACTGATCCGAAACATGTCGACAGCTGGCTGCAGAATCAGAAAGCCGTAGAGCAACACGGCCGGCGCGACAAGCGCCACGTAGGCCAGGCTCCTTCGCGCGCCCGAAGTCATTGCGAAGATCGATCGAGAGCCAACCGCCTCGCCCACTATCCACGACCGTTGCATTTCTCGGCTGGCCGGCCATCGCTTCGTTGCGCGGGCGCCCGAGAGAGCCGGGACGACACTGTCCGGCTGGGCGCCCGCGTGCCCTCCATCGCCGCATCCGCCAATCGGTCGCGTGTATCGCGACTGCGGCGATGGCGAGCCCGAGATCTGAGGACCGACACGGGAAGACGGAAGCCGGTGCACCTCGGGAGGCCCATCGAGTCGGGGGAGCTCAAGGAAGCTTGGTCAGGGAATCTGATCAACTATTTGTAGAGGTCATCGAGCTGCTGGGCAATCTCCTCTGCGCTCGCCTTCGACGAGTAGGCGGACTTCACAACGTTCTGCCAGTCCGCGAAGATAGCCTGCGGCACCGAGAGGTTGACCGCCCGTGCACCTTCGAGGGACGTACCCAGCTGACTGACAAGATCAAGTGATTGGACGAGCTGAGGCGACGCAGAATCCGGTAGGGTCGGCGGTGACTTCAATGGCGTAATCACTGCCGAATCGACGACCAATGGGTTAAGGGTCTCGGGCCGGTAGAAGTACGCGAGGAAGTCCTCGACAGCCGAGAGCTTCGTGGCCCCGTTCCTCGTTATGAAGATTCCTTTGCCGGTCCAGCGCGAAAGCACCATCGGGGACTTGCGAGGGGAGCCTGCGGCGAGTGGAAGTCCGATGAGTTTGACGTCAGCGCGCAGGGCCTCTGGGATCGCTGAGTAGCCCCATGATCCCTCCCAGGCGTAGGCTGCCTTGCTGTCGCCGAAGATCTGATACATCGCCTCCTGAGTCAGGGCCGAACCGCTCCCATGCACCAGCCCTGTGTCGCGCAGCTTGACGAAGTGCTGCAATGCCTGGACGACGCCAGGCGCCTTGGACCACCCACCGTTCGCATAGAGAGTTGGTACATCCGCGTCGGCGGCTCCGGATTGGAGCAGCACGTGGAGCATCGACCAGCCGGAATCGGTGCCGAGCACCATTGGCTCATATCCAGCTGACTTGATCTTCGGGACACTGTCGAGCAGCTCCTGGAAGGTCTCGGGAGGCTCTACTCCTGCGGCCGAGAGGATCTTCTGGTTGTACCAAATCGAGATCATGAAACCCTCGAGCGGGACTGCCGCGACACGTCCATCTTCGAGCGTGTACTGGCTCAGGGGTTGGGTCGCCAATTGGTCCTTCAGCCCGGCCGCCTCGATCACTGGCAGCGCATCGATAGCAACCCCGTTCGTCACCCAGTTGCGCGTCTGTTCGACCAGATTCTGAAACACAAGATCCGGCTCCTGGCCGGCCACGAAGGCGGTCTCGACTTTGGTTGGGATCTCCTCGTCAGTGAAGATCTCCTCTTTGATGGTCACGTTCGGATGTTCCTTCTGGAAACCATCAAACGCTGCCTGCATGGCAGCGTACCGAGGTGGTTGCGCCGGTCCCCAGTTATGCATGATGTTGAGGGTTACGGGTTCGGATGCCGGAGTGACGGTTGCCCCGGGACTTGGGGTCGCCCCGGCCGACGTTGTCGTGCTTGGCGACGTGACCGATGTCCCCCCACATGAGGCCACTACCAGCACCGCCGCGACAGTCAGCGCGGACACCCTGAGTTCGCTGCGCATGCCCTAACTCCTCGCTTCTCGCTCATCGCTGCGCCTTAGCCCGGAGTGAGCGGCGCGGAGCGACTCGGGCTATTGGTTGACCGGTATACCAGCCTACCCAGTCTCTTCTACCCTGTCAAGGCCGCCCGTCCTAGATGTGGACCGTCTAGATGTCTCCCCGCGGCTTCTCTACCGAGCCGAGGCCGCTATGCGTGGGCGATTTCGTGGGCGCTTCAGCGGCCGCGGCGCCGGCACCAATCACCAGCGTCCCGTCCTCGCGAGGCTGCTAGGCTAGTGGTTGACCAGCAACCCAGTACCTTCCAGCACCCAGGACCTTGCAGGTCGAACGCGTCAAGAGCCTGCGTCGGGTAATGGGGGGCAGGACGGTGGGAGTGAATGCGGGATTTAGCGGAGCACTTCGATCGTGGTCAAGGCGCAGCTCGGGCGGACGCCGAATCCAGGGGCCATGTTGCAAGACCGCGTGATCAACGCAGCAACCAACGGCATGGTCTGGATCCCCGAGGGGAGCTTCCGGATGGGCTCCAACGACCACTACGACGAGGAACGCCCGGTGCATCGCGCGGCGGTTAACGGGTTTTGGGTTGATCGGCACCTGGTCACCGTCGCGGAGTTCCGGCGTTTCGTGAAGGCGGCGGGCTACGTCACGATCGCCGAGAGTGCGCCCAATCCCGCTGACTATCCAAATGTCCCTCGGGGGTCCCTTGTCCCAGGATCGCTTGTGTTTCGCAGTCCACCGGGACCGGTCGACCACACTGACCACCGGATTTGGTGGGCGTACGTACCTGGGGCCGACTGGCGTCACCCAGAGGGCCCTGGCAGCAATGTCGGAGGCCGCGAACACCACCCAGTCACCCACGTTGCCTACGAGGACGCCTGCGCCTACGCGGGATGGGCGGGGAAGGTGCTCCCGACAGAGGCCGAATGGGAGTACGCGGCACGGGGAGGCCTCGACGGCGCGACCTATACATGGGGTAACGAGTTCGGGCCACGTGGCCACAGGATGGCCAATACCTGGCAGGGAGAGTTCCCTTGGCAGAACCTCGCGACTGACGGCTTCAAGGGAACCTCCCCAGTAGGAGCATTTGCGCCCAACGGCTACGGGCTCTTCGACATGGCGGGCAACGTCTGGGAGTGGACGTGCGACGTCTTCATCGCTAGCCACCAATACGGGGCTCGGGCCGCGTGCTGCGGGCCTCGGGAGCCCGAGATGACCTCGCGTGCTGGGCCCAATCGAAACAATCGGGTCGACGGCATTCCGCGGCATGTGATCAAAGGCGGGTCCCACCTCTGCGCGCCGAACTACTGTCTCCGCTACCGGCCGGCTGCCCGGCAGGGGGAGGCGATCGACACGTCCACCTCACACATCGGGTTCAGATGCATCGTTCGCGCAGCTTGATGGTGGCCGTCATCCGCTCTATGGAGGCTAACGGCCTGTCGCCGAATTCGCTCAGCTACCGGGGCGGCCAGAGTCCGACGGTGGGTTGCTTGATGGAGACCCGAGGCGGTCGGTATGCGACCAGGGCCTCAGCCATCGATGACTTCCGAGTCGAATCCAGCTTCGATCGCCACCTGCCAGACTGCCATCCGCTTCCAGACAGAGCCAACGCTCTGAATTGGCAGGTCGAACTGCCCGACCTCGGCTTCGACTGGGGGGAGGGAGAGGTCGTAGCGACTGCGCTTGGATGGGTCGGTGAGGATTGCGTAGGCGCTATTGATTGCTTTCGAGCGCTCCTCGGGCCAGCAGTTTCATCCGATCGGACGGGAAGCGCGTCCGGTCGAGGGAGTGCGGGTGAGATCGCCATGTCGGGGAACCTCCGTTCCCGCCCTCGTTCAGTAATCAGAGGAGACGGGGTGTCTCACCGAATCTTGGCAGAGAGGGGTGCCCTCTCGCCCGCCAGACTTGCTCAGTCACTCCCCATCCCTCGGCACTCACTATGACCGACAATCGGGATTGTATGGCTGAGTCGATCGCGCGGGCGCGGAACCCGCGCCGCATGAACGGTAGAATATGGGCGGCACCCGAGTGCGCCTGATTCTTTCGCGATCTCGGTAGTGCGCAAGACTCTCTACGGAGTGTTCGCCTGACACTCCCCAAAACAGACGGCGCGAGACGTCGGTCTGAGCACAGAGATCGGCTCGCGGGCCTGATTCGGATCGTCTGCCTCTGGATCAGGGGATTGAAGGTTCGAATCCCTCGGCTTCGTCACTCCGGCGGCTAAACTCGAGGCAGCTGTTGCAACCACCGGTTGAACTCACCACGTGGTGTTTGTTCATCGGCCCTCCTCTTCGTCAGATCCGATGCGTACCCATGTCCGTCAGTTCCACAACTAGCGCGTGGCAACGCACTCCATGCCAAGTCCGTCGTCGTCGATCTGAATCAAGAGCGTGCATCCCGGGCCGGAAAGGGCTTCGACATCCTCCTTCACAAGATCGTTCCGTCCATTCACCGCGATCCACCAGTCCCCGGCTGCTGGGACCTGGAACGTCACGGCTGTTGTCGTCCTTGGCCACAAGCAACGCTGGTCGCACGGCGTCTGTGGGCGAACCCGCGGGCGTCCTAACCTCTAGCTCGACCTCCCGCCGAGTTGTGTTCACAACCTGACCTGAAGTTGCTCCGCTTCCGTGGACGGTCGACGGTTAGGCAGTGATCGGTTCGGAACGGTACCTCCTCTCGAACTCGGCGGGACTGAGATAGTCGAGGGCGGAATGACGACGGGTCGGGTTGTAGAAGGCCTCGATGTAGTCGAAGACCGCCAGGCGGGCGTCGGCCCGGGTCCGGCAGCTGGTCCGATCGCATGTAGGCGACAGCCCGTGTCAATGGCCACGTAGAAGTCCCCACTGGTGGCCACGAAAAGTCCCCACCCCGGAGGACGACGTCAGGACACCGATAGGCGACCTCCCCCGCGGGCCAGGGCCTCGCGCATCCGGAAGCTC
>Ga0136621_1000051_pt1 | contig 37167 bp, 41 predicted proteins | sample AntDryUQ445A2306_FD_104673 | JGI IMG/M metagenome (GOLD analysis project Ga0136621, IMG submission 104673) | Polar desert sand microbial communities from Dry Valleys, Antarctica - metaG UQ445A (23.06) | ecosystem: Environmental > Terrestrial > Soil > Desert | place: Antarctica: Dry Valley...
CCTGGATCTCCGGGCCGTCGATCAGCCCGCAGCCGAAGTAGCCGAGGCTCCCCTCGAAGGTGATCCGGCAGCGCGTGAGGATGCCCACGCCGAGGGAGTGCTTCGCACCGGGGTTCCGCACGGTGACGTCCTTCACGCCCTCCTCGTACAGAAGCCAGCGCAGCTCGAGATTGATCTGACGCGTCGTCAGGTCGCGCGCGTCGAAGACGGCCGACTCGCCGTCGAGCTCGGAGATCCGGGGGATGTCGGCGAACGGCTCCGCGAGCCCGCGTGCGTCGTAGGTGATCGCGTGCTCGCCTAGCGCTGCCAGACCAGCACCTCCCCCTCATACGGGTCGTAGGTGTCGATCTCGTGGTCGATGATCGCGCGGATCGCGATCTCCTCGGACGCGAGCGCCACGATCTCGTCTGCCTCATACAACACCAGTGGCTTCGCCGCCATCTCGTCCTTTGCCACGCCGAGCGCGTCCTTCGTCACGCAGATGTAGGTGAAGACGCCGTCGAGCTCCTCGAGGCTCTCGCGCATCGCGTCCTCGAGCGTGGAACCATCGCCCATCTTCTGGGCAAGGTAGACGGCGATGATCTCCGAGTCACACTCGGACTGGAAGCGGTGGCCGGAGCGCTCGAGCCGGCGCTTCCAGTGAAAGTAATTTGTCAGCTGCCCGTTGTGGACCACGGCGACATCGGGGAACGGATAGGCCCAGTACGGGTGCGCGCCGGAGATGTCGACGTCGGACTCGGTCGCCATGCGAACGTGCCCGATCGCATGCGTGCCCGTGAACGCGTCGAGCCGATAGCCGTCGCAGACCGTCTCCGCGTCACCGAGGTCCTTGACGATCTCGAGCGAGTTGCCGAGCGACAGCACCTCGCAGTCGGGCACGTCCTCGACGTAGTCGGCGAGCTCCTTCAGGTCGCCCTCGTACTCGAGCGTGACGCGGAAGGCGTACTCCGTCTCCTCCTCGAACTCCTGGACGCGCGCACCGATCGAAGCCAGCCGCCGCTCCACCTCGGCCCGGTTGCGCTGGAGCCGGTCCGAGAACTCGAAGTCGCGCGGGGTGTTCGCGTCGGCCAGCTTGTAGCGCATCACGACGAGGTTCGACGGCTTCCCGTAGAGCGCGTACCCGGTCGAATCCGGGCCACGATGCTTCATCGACTGGAGCATCCGGGTCATGTCGGTGCCGATCGAGTGCGGCTGCGCGCCGTCCCGGTAGATGATCCCCGCGATCCCGCACACTGTTAAAGCTCTCCTCGAGCGTTCTGCATCCGCTCGCGCGGACGCAGAACGCGGCTGCCTACGGCGGCAAGATCCCTGAAGCGGCCTGCTTCGCGGCCGAGAACCCTCGGCAACACGCTCCGCTCACGGCAATACATCGAGGTACTCCTTCACGTCCCAGTCCGTGACGGTGGCGCAGTAGCGCTCCCACTCGTCGCGCTTGTAGTGCATGAAGACACGGTACATATCGCCTGGAAGCGCCTTCTTGACGACGTCGTCGGCCTCGAGCGCGTCGAGGGCATCACCGAGCGTCATCGGGATCTTCTTGACATCCTTGCCGGCCGACATCGCCTCGTAGATGTTCCGCTCCTCGGGCTCGCCCGGGGAAAGCTTCCGCTCGATCCCGTCGCGCATCGCGACGATCAGCGCGGCCATCGAGAGGTACGGGTTCACGGCCGAGTCGACCGAGCGGTACTCGAAGCGACCGGGCGCGGAGACCCGCAACGCCGTCGTCCGGTTCTGGTAGCCCCAGTCGGCGAAGACAGGCGCCCAGAAGCCGGTGTCCCAGAGACGCCGGTAGGAGTTGACGGTCGAGGCGGTCAACGCGGTCAAGGCGCCGAGGTGCTCGAGGATTCCACCGATCGCCCAGAGCCCGGTCTGTCTCGGTCTCTGCTGATCGTCGGTGTCCGGCATGAAGACGTTCTCCTCCCCGCGCCAGAGCGAGATGTTGTGATGACAGCCGTTCGCCGAGACACCCATGAACGGCTTCGGCATGAAGCACGGGAACGCACCGAGCTCGCGGCCGACCTGCTTGCAGACCTGGCGGAACGTGGACAGGTTGTCCGCCGTCTGCTCCGCCCGGTCGAAGTTGAAGTTCAGCTCGATCTGTCCCGGAGCATCCTCGTGGTCACCCTGGATCATGTCGAGGCCCAGCGCTTGGCCGTACTCGATCACCTTGTGGATGATCGGCTGGAGCTCGGAGAACTGATCGATGTGGTAGCAGTAGGGCTTCGTGACGCCGTCGACCGCGGGCGTGCCGTCCTCGTTCAGCTTAAGCCACATCATCTCTGGCTCCGCCCCTGCGCGGAGGTGCAGGCCGGTCTCCGCCTCGAGCTCGGCCTGGATCCGCTTCAGGTTGCCGCGGCCGTCCGAGGTCAGGTACGCCGCGGGATCGTCGCGCTCCTCGCGGTTGCGGAAGCACGTGCACCAGACGCGTGCGACCTTCGGGTCCCACGGAAGCTGCTGGAAGGTCTCCGGCTCGGGGACGCCGACGAGCTCGGCCGCCTCGGGCCCGTAGCCGATGTAGTCGCCGTGCCGGTCGGTGAAGAGATTCGCGGTCGCGCCGTAGACGAGCTGAAAGCCCTTGCGGGCAATCGTCTCCCAGTGCGCGGCCGGGACACCCTTGCCCATGATGCGACCGGTGACCGAGGGAAACTGGAAGTAGACGTACGTGACCCCCGCGGCGTCGATGCGCCGGCGCACCTCATCGACCAGCTGCTCGCGTCCTTCTGCGTCGACGAAGTCTTCGAGATCGGTTGCCACGAGTCGTCTCCTCTCGGTCCTCCCACGCCGCTGTCGGACGCGGCTATCAGCGATGTCTACGCATGCCCTGGGTCGCATGTCAAGCCTGAAGCTGGAACGAGCCGGTCCAGCTGGAACAGGCACCCGCACACAACGGGTGTGCAGGTGATGCGGATTTGGCACGAACCCGTTGCACCTGCGTTGCAGATTCGGCCGTAGCGTTCGCACCATGAAGACGGCGGCGACACCCTGGGGCCCCGCGACGCTCGTCGAAGAGCTGCGGCTCCCGCAGCAGGTGGGCGAGAAGCGCTTCGCCTCGATCGTGCAGCTACTCGAGACCCGGCAGGGCGAGCGGCTCGTTCGGTTCGCCTACGCCTCGAACGGGACGGCTCGCCGGGGCCCGGTGACGTTGCGCTCGCGCGACCTCGAGAAGCTCCGTGCTGCGCTCGACCGGGCTCCTGGACTGAAGGAGATGCTACGTCTCTAAGCAGGCGTCAGCACACGCTCGATGGCCGCGTCGACGAGCGCGCTCAGCAGCAGGGCACCGTCACCCGATCCCAACAGTGGGTCGACCGCGTGCTCGGGGTGCGGCATCAGGCCCAGCACGTTGCCTGCCTTGTTGCACACGCCCGCAACGTCGCCCACGGAGCCGTTGCAGTCCTCGGCATAGCGAAGGACGAGCTGATTCGCCGCGTCGAGCTCGCGGTACAGCTCGTCGTCGACGAACCAGCACCCCTCGCCGTTCTTGACGGGGATCGTCAGCTCCTGCCCGGGCTCGCAGCGTCGGGTGAAGATCGTGTCCGCCCGGTCGACACGGATGCGAACGTCGCGACAGACGAACTCGAGGTCACGGTTCCGCCGCAGCACCCCCGGCAGAAGTCCCGCCTCGCAGAGGATCTGGAAGCCGTTGCAGATGCCGAGCACCGGCCCACCGTCCGCCACGAATCGTCGCACGGCGTGCATCACGGGCGCGACCCGGGCGATCGCACCGCACCGCAGGTAGTCGCCGTAGGAGAAGCCGCCGGGCAGGATTACGGCCCCGAGGTCGCGCGGAAGCTCCCGCTCCGCGTGCCACACGAGCCGAGTATCCGCGCCGAGTGCCCTCAGCGCCCAGGCGGCATCGCGATCGTCGTTCGAGCCAGGGAAGACGATCACCGCGACCCTCGGGCGGACGCTCACTCTCCGTCGACCTCGATCTCGACGCTCTCGATCAGCGGATTCGCGAGCAGTTGCTCGCACATACGCTCGACCTGGTTTCGGGCCTCCCGTGGGGTCGCTGCGTCGAGGTCGAGATCGACGAGCCGCCCGACGCGCGCCCCGACGACGGCGAAGCCGAGCGACTGCAGCGACGTACGAACCGCCTCGCCCTGCGGATCGAGAATCCCGGCCTTCGGACGCACGAGTACGGTCGCCCTCACCGCACGACCACGTGGGGGTCGTCCAGGTAGGCCTCGAAGTCGATCCCCGTGAGCCGCGCGAACACCTCCACATAGCGGGCCCGCGTGCCCGCGACAATCTCCGGCGGCACCTCAGGTCCTGGGGGGGTCTTGTCCCAGCCGGTGCGCTCGCAATAGTCGCGCACGTACTGCTTGTCGTACGACGGTTGGGCTCCGCCCACGCTGTATTCCTCTCCGGACCACAACCGCGATGAATCGGGCGTGAGCGCCTCGTCGCCGAGCACAAGCCTACCCTCGGCGTCGAGTCCGAACTCGAACTTCGTGTCTGCGAGGAGGATCCCACAGGTCTCCGCGTGCGCCGCGGCATACAGGTAGAGACCGAGCGCAGCCGCTTCGAGCTCGGCGTAGAGGTCTGGACCAAGGCGGCTCGCGGCCGTTTCCGCGTCGATGTTCTCGTCGTGGCCGGCATGTGACTTGGTCGCAGGAGTGAGGATCGGCTGCGGGAGGCGCTCGGACTCGCCCAGACCGGGTGCCAGCTCATGGCCGCAGATGCTGCCGGTGCGAAGATAGTCCGTCCAGCCGGAGCCGGAGAGGTAACCGCGCACGACGAACTCAATCGGCAGCATCTCGAGCCGGCGACACTCCAGCGAGCGTCCGTCATCCCGCAACGCAAGCAGGTGGTTCGGGATCAGCTCCCTCGTCCGGGCGAACCAGAAGGCGGAGAGACCGGTAAGAACGCGTCCCTTGTCGGGGATCTCGGTCGGCAGGACGACGTCAAACGTGGAGATCCGGTCAGAGGCGACGAGCAGCAAGCGATTCTCATCGAGCGCATACAGCTCACGTACCTTGCCGCTGCCCAAATGGAGGGCGGTTTCAGGCATGCGCGTGTTCTTCGCTGCGTGTGAGGGCGCGCAACCGGTCGAAGACGACGCCGAGATTCCGCGTATAGGCGCCGAGGTCGAGCACGGCATCGAGCGGAACCCGTCCGGCGAGCTCGGGATCGGCGCGCACCAGTGAAGGGAAGTCGAGCTCCTCGTCCCAGGCGCGCATCGCGTGACGCTGGACGAGGCGGTACGCCTTGTCGCGCGACAGTCCAGAGTCGATCAGCGCGAGCAGCACGCGCTGGCTGAAGAAGAGTCCGTAGCTCGACTCCAGGTTCTCCCGCATCCGTTCCGGTCGAACCACAAGACCTTTGACAAGCCACGTGAAGCGATCGAGCATGTAGTCCACGGCGAGGAACGCGTCCGGGAGCACCACCCGCTCGGCGGACGAGTGCGAGATGTCGCGCTCGTGCCAGAGGGCAACGTTCTCGAGCCCGGCCAGGGCCGCTCCCCGAACGACGCGCGCGAGCCCGCAGATCCGCTCGGACACGATCGGGTTCCGCTTGTGCGGCATCGCCGAGGAGCCCTTCTGGCCGCGACCGAACGGCTCCTCGACTTCGCGTACCTCGGTCCGCGCGAGATGGCGTACCTCGAGCGCATACCGCTCCAGGGAAGCTGCGAGCAGCGCCAGGGCGTTCAGCACCTCCGCATGCCGGTCCCGCTGCAGGATCTGCGTCGAGGTCGGGGCGGGCTCGAGGCCCAGTCGCTCGCACGCGAGGCGCTCCACCTCCGGATCGGCGGCCGAGTACGTTCCGACCGCGCCGGAGAGCTTGCCGACGCGCATTCCCTCGAGCGCGCGCGCCACGCGCACTCGATCGCGTTCGAGACCGAACGCCCAGCACGCGAGCTTCAGCCCGAAGCTCGTGGGCTCTGCGTGGACGCCGTGCGTCCGCCCCATCATCAGCGTGTCCCGATGCTCGTTGGCACGCTCGACGACCGCGTGAAGTGCCTGCTCGAGTCCGTCGAGCACGAGCGCACCGGCCTCGCGAATCTGCAGCGCGAGCGCGGTGTCGAGCACGTCGGAAGATGTGAGCCCGTAATGGAAGAACCGTCCTTCCTCTCCGAGTTGCTCTGCGACGGCATCGACAAAGGCAGCCACGTCGTGCTGGGTCTCGGCCTCGATCTCGGCGACGCGCGCGGGTGTCGGCGGTGTTGCCCGCCCGAGGATCGCCTCGTACGCGGCTTGGGGCACGACTCCAACCTCCACCCACCCGGCCAGGGCGGCGAGCTCGACCTGCAGCCACCTCGCGAGCTTGGACTCCTCCGACCAGATCCGGGCCATGGCCGGACGCGAGTAGCGGGCGATCACGCGAGCGAGTGTATCGGCGCCTTCGGGCGGCTCCGTCGCCCGATCAGCCGGCCGTAGCCGCGGCTGCCGACGCGATATCGCGACGGTATTGCATGCCCTCGAACGAGATCAGCCCGCAGGCCGCGTAGCACCGCTCTCGCGCGGCGCTCGTCGACTCACCCGTCGCCGTGACACTGAGAATCCGGCCCCCGTTCGTGACCAGCTGCTCCCCGTGGAGCGCCGTGCCAGCGTGGAACACGAGAGCTCCTGCCCTTTCCGCGTCCTGGACGCCGTCGATCGCCGACCCAATGTCCTCGCGCGCCGGGTAGTCCCCGCCGGCAAGCACAACCGTCACCGCAGCCTCCTCCCCGGCGGTGAGGTCGACGCCGGAGACGTCGCCCGCAGCCGCCGCTGCCAGAGCAGCCAGGAGATCGCCGCGGAGCCGCGGCAGGATCGACTGCGTCTCGGGATCACCGAAGCGGCAGTTGAACTCAAGCACCTTCGGGCCTTCTGAGGTCAGCATCAAGCCAGCGAAGAGAACGCCGATGAACGGCGAGCCGCGCCGGACGAGTTCCGCAGCAACCGGCCGGTGTACCCGCTCCACGACGTCCTCGAGCGCCTCGAGGTCGAGTTGTGCGACCGGTGAGTACGAGCCCATTCCCCCCGTGTTCGGACCAGTGTCGCTCTCGCCAATGCGCTTGAAGTCCTGCGCCGGCGGCAGCGGCACGACGGCCTGCCCGTCACACAGGGCGAAGACGGAAACCTCCTCGCCTTCGAGCAGCTCCTCGATGACGAGCGCGCCGCGGAAGGCAGCAGCCGCGCGGAGCCCCGCATCGAGCTCCGCGGGCGTGCGACAGACGAAGACGCCCTTCCCCGCGGCGAGGCCGTCGGCCTTGATCACGCACGGCGCCCGCGCAACAGCTAGGCGCTCGGCGGTGGGGATTCCGGCAGCGTGCATGACATCCTTCGCGAAACTCTTCGAGCCCTCGATCAGCGCTGCCCGGCGGCCGGGCCCGAACACCGCCACTCCGGCGTGCCGCAGCTCGTCGGCGACGCCCGCGACGAGGGGAGCCTCCGGGCCGATCACCGCCAGATCCACCGCGAGATTGCGGGCCAAGCCGAGGAGGCTCTCCCCATCCTCGGCACGGACGGGGTGGCAATCGCCGAGGGTTGCGATGCCGGGATTCCCGGGCGCGACGTGGAGCTGCGTGAGATCGGGTGCTTGGGCGAGCTTCCACGCGAGCGCGTGCTCGCGGCCCCCCGAACCGACGACCAGCACCTTCACGGGCGCCGAGTCTAGCCGCCGCTCAGCACCTGCCCCCGCGCGGCCCCGGTCCCGACGTGGGTGACGGACACCTCCAATTCGCGCTCGATGAGCTGCACATAGCCGCGAGCTGCACCTGGCAGATCGGCCACGCTCTCGCAGTCTTCGAGACCCTCGCTCCAGCCCGCCACCCTCTCCATCACCGGCCGGCAATGGTGGAAGTCACTCTGGTGCGCCGGGAAGTCCGGTGTCTCAGTCCCGTTGGGCAGCCGGTACCGGACGCACACCTGCAGCTCCTCAAACCCTGACAACACGTCGAGTTTCGTCAGAGCCAGCGAGCGGATCCCGTTCAGCCGGACGGCGTAGCGGAGCGCCACCAGGTCGAGCCAGCCTGGGCGGCGCTCCCGGCCGGTGACAGTCCCGTACTCCTGCCCGAGCTCGCGCACCTGGGCCGCCAGCGATTCCTCCATCTCGCTCGGGAGCGGGCCGGCTCCGACGCGCGTCACATAGGCCTTGGCGACGCCGATCACCTCGTCGATCCTGGTCGGCCCGATGCCGATGCCGGTGGCAGCCGCCCCGGCGACCGGGTTCGACGAGGTCACGAACGGATAGGTGCCGTGATCGAGGTCGAGCAAGGTTCCCTGTGCGCCCTCCAGCAGGACGTGCTTCCCCTCGACGAGAGCGCGGTGCACGAGCAGGGAGGTGTCGGCGACAAACGGCCGCAGCCGCTGCGCGTACCCCTCATACCGTTCCGCCACCGCATCGAGCTCGAACGGCTCGAGATCGTAGACACGCTCGAGCCAGACGTTTTTCTCGGCGAGCGCGGTCTCGATCTTCTGGCGCAGGATCTTCGGGTCGAGCAGATCCTGGACGCGGATGCCGATCCGGGCCGCCTTGTCCGCATACGCCGGGCCGATCCCGCGCCGCGTCGTTCCGATCTGGAGCTTCCCCAGCCGCCGCTCACTCGCCCCGTCCAGCGCGATGTGCCACGGCATGATCAGATGCGCGTTACCGGAAACGCGCAGCGGCTCGACCGAGACGCCGCGCTCCTCCAGGCCGTCCATCTCCCCGAGCAGAACCTCCGGATCGACGACGCAGCCGTTCCCGAGGACGCTCACCTTGCCGGACAGGAGGCCCGACGGAAGCTGGCGGAACTTGAACGTCTCGTTGTCGACGATCACGGTGTGGCCCGCGTTCGGCCCCCCCTGGTAGCGGCAGACGACGTCAGACTGCTGCGCGAGCAGGTCGACGATCTTGCCCTTGCCCTCGTCGCCCCACTGGGCGCCGACGATAACGGTGGCAGGCACGCGCAGAGTCTTCCCGATTCGGTGAAGAGAGAACCTTTGCGGAGCGGCTCCCGGCGGCGAGAGGCGCGCCGGAGGATTGCCGGTCGGATCGGGTTGCCGGGAAGGCGACCGGGAGCCGCTATGCGGCGGCGAGATCGGTGAACTTTGCGTAGCGCTTGAGGAAGGAGAGCTTGACCATGTCTGTCGGCCCGTTGCGGTGCTTTGCGATATGGAGCTCTGCGATCCCCTGCGACTCCGACTCATCGCCGTTGTAGTACTCGTCGCGATAGACGAAGCCGACGAGATCCGCGTCTTGCTCGATCGATCCGGACTCGCGGAGGTCGGACAGAATCGGGCGCTTGTCGTGGCGCTGCTCGACAGCGCGGGAGAGCTGCGAGAGCGCGAGGATCGGGACGTCGAGGTCGCGCGCGAGGATCTTCAGCGAGCGGGAGATCTGCGACACCTCCTGAACACGATTCTCGGCGCTCGCACCAGACGTCATCAGCTGCAGGTAGTCGACGATGATCAGCCCGAGCTGCGGCTCGCGTGACTTCAGCCGGCGCGCCTTCGAGCGGATCTCCATCATCGTGATCGAGCCGGTGTCGTCGACCCAGATCGGCGCTTTCATCAGCTTGTCGCACGCGGCAGTCAGCCGCGGCCAGTCCTCGGGCTTCAGCTTTCCGGTCCGGAGGCTCTGCGACTCGACGCGCGCCTCCGCGCACATCATCCGCTGGGTCACCTCGCTCTTCGACATCTCGAGCGTGAAGAGAGCGACCGGGATGTCGTGGCGGACCGCCAGGTTCTGGGCCATGCACAGCGCGAGCGCCGACTTGCCCATCGACGGGCGCGCAGCGATGATGATCAGGTTGCCGGGTTGCAGGCCCGACGTGAGCTTGTCGAGCTCCTTGAATCCTGTCGGGACGCCGGTGACGTCGGCGCCCGCCTCGTACAGGTGCATGATCCGCTCGAAACTCTCCTTCAGCAGAACCTCGATGTGGCTGAAGTCCCCCGTGACACGCTGCTGGGCGAGGTCGAACACGATCTGTTCGGCACGGTCGACGAGGTCGGTCGTGTCGCCGGGACGATCCTGGCCGAGCCGCGCGATCTCGGCGCCCGCGCGGACGAGCCCGCGCAGCGTCGCCATCTCGCGCACGATGCGCGCGTAGTGGGCGGCGTTCGCCGTCGCGGGCACGAGGGCGGCAAGCTCGTGCAGCTTGGCCTTGCCACCGACCGCGTCCAACTCGCCCCGCTCCTCGAGCGCGTCGACGATCGTGATCGCGTCGACGGGTTCTCCCTGTTGGTAGAGCATCAGGCACGTCCGGAAGATCGTCCCGTGGCTCTCGCGGTAGAAGTCGTCGGCGGAAAGGATCTCGGTGACCGCGCCGATCGCCCCCGGTGAGATCAGCATCGCGCCGAGGACGGACTCCTCCGCTTCGAGGTTCTGCGGCGGGACGTGCGGAGCGCCCGCTACGGACGAGGCGATCGTGGCGAGGGTGGCCATGTCCGTATTCATTGCCGCGATCGCTCCGCGTCGCAACCGCCGCGGGAGGGGTGGGGATCCCCAGTTCGACCGCATGCCGTATGTGCGGAATTTGCAGGTAAAACGAACACGCGTTCGCCAGTCTATCCACGCAATCGGACGGTGTTCGGAGGCGCCGTCAACAGACGTCGCATCCGGAAAGAGCATGAACTTTGGCTCCTCCTCCACAGAGGTGTGGATGAGCCTGAAGCTACTGCGGCGGGTCCGAAGCAGGCGAGGATGGCTCGTCGAGAGCCTCCGGAGCGGCCCCATGACGGGGTTCGGCAGTCTCTGAGGCCTCCGCAAGCGAGGTCTCGTCGACCTCTTCGTCGAGGTACTCGACGTCGGCCGGCGTGCCCTGTGCCTCCGCCTCCGCGGCGGCTCGGAGCTCGGCCTCGGCGGCCTCGGCGGCCTCCATCGCCGCCAGCTCCTCCTCGGGCGGCAGCTCGCCACCCTCCGGAACGACGAGCGTCTTCACCTCGACGCTCACGTCCTCGAAGACCTGGATCGGGATCGCGTAACGCCCGATTCGCTTGAGCGAGTCGGTGCCGATCTTCTTGCGGTCGACGCGGATCTTGCGGGAGCGCCAGAGCTCGTCGGCGATGTCCGTGGTCGTCACCGAGCCGAAGAGCGCACCCGTCGGCCCCGACCGCACGTCGAAGCGCAGCACGGTCTTCCGGAGCATGTCTGCGATCTCCTGCGCCTGCTCGACCGACCGTGCCTCGTGTCGCGAGCGCTGCTCGTCGATCCTCTTCAGCTCCGCGACACGAGCTGCAGTCGCCGGCTCGGCTAGCTTCCGCGGAAGCAAGTGGTTCCTTGCGTAGCCGCGGGCGACGCTGACGACCTCGCCGCGCAGGCCGACCTTCTCGACGTCCGTGAGCAGGATCACCTCCATGCCTACCGCGCCTCCACGTAGGGCAGAAGCGCCATCTCGCGCGCCCGCTTGACGGCCACTGCCACCTGACGTTGGTGCCTCCGGCAGGCACCGGTGATACGCCGGTTGCGGATCTTGCCCTTCTCCGAGACATAGCGCCGGAGCTGGTTCACGTTCTTGTAGTCGACCTCTTCGACCTTGTCTTTGCAGAAGAGGCAGCTCTTGCGACGGCCCGGAGCTGTCGAGGTTCCGGGGCGCCGGCTGCGCGTCTGCTGAGTCTTCGGCTGTGCCATCTGGGTCTCCTAGAACGGAATGTCGTCGTCGGCGGCGGAAGCGGGGAAGTCGTCGCTGGCCTGCGTCGCGCCCGCGCCCTGCGTCGCGCCCGCGCCCTGCGGCACGAACTGGCCGCCTCCCTCGGAGTCGCTTCGGCTGCCGAGGAACTGGACGTTGTCGGCCACGACCTCGACCGCCTGCCGCTTGGAGCCATCCTGCGCGTCCCACTCGCGCCATTCGAGTCGGCCCTGCACGCCGACAGGGCGGCCTTTCGCGAGGTACTGCGCACAGCTCTCGCCCTGCTGCCCCCAGACGGTGATGTCGAAATAGTTGGGCTTGTCGGTCCACTGGCCGGTCGCGCCGTCCTTGCGGCGCGAGTTGACGGCGAGCCGCAACGAGCAGACCGGCGTTCCCGACGGAGTGTGTCGAAGCTCGGGATCGCGGGTTAGGTTGCCGACCAGAACGACGCTGTTGATGTTCGCTGGCATTTACTCCTCCTCCAACGAGAGGTCTGGGCTGTCCGCGACATCCTCGCTTGCCGGGCCGCCCACCGCTACCGGCTGGGTCGACCCTGGCTTGTACCGACGCGTCGCCAGGTGGCGCATGACGGAATCGTCGATCTTGAGCACGCGCGAGATCTCGTCGAGCGTTTCGGCCTCCGCGCTGAAGCTGAGGAGGTGGAAGACGCCGTCGCCCTTCTTGTCGATCTCGTACGCGAGCTTGCGCCGGCCCCACACGTCCTGGCCCGCCCAGCTGCCTCCTCCGGCCTCAACGAGATCGCGGGTGCGTTTGACGATCTCCTCCTGGCGCTCCTGCGCAAGATCCGGGTCCAGCATGAGCAAGATCTCGTAGTCGATCATAGGTTCCCTGGCCTCCTTCTCGGACTGAGCTTCCTTCGGTCTTAGGCGGCCTCGCCGGCAGGCACGGGCGGGAACGGCGCGTGCGAGGCGAGGCAGGAAGCCGGACCAGAGTAGCATTCACCGGTACGATCGGCAGCGTGCGACGGTTGCTGACGGGTTTCGCAGGCGGATTCGGGATCGCCGCACTCTGGCGCTTGCTGCGGCGCAGGCCGACCGAGCAGCCGCAGACCGTCGACCCGGCGCAGGAGTTGCGCCGCAAGCTGGCGGAAGCGCGAGGAGCGGACGACGATCGCGACGAATTCGACGCGGCGGAAGGAACGCCGGTCGACCAGGTCGAGACCGCTCGCTCACGTGAGGCGACGAGCTCCATCGACGAGCGACGTCGAGCCGTCCACCACCAGGCCCAGGAGGCGCTTGGCCGGATGCAAGAGGACGTCGAAGACTAGGAAGCCGCCGTCGGGCCGCGCCCGGGCCGTGTCCAGGAATGGCGGCATACTGTTTGGATGAGCGAACTGCCGCGCACCGACGACCCACCGCTCGAGGCCGAGCGCCTGGAGGAGGCCTTCGCGGTCTTCACCGAGCGCGTGCGTGAGCTCGAGTCGGTCGCGGACGAGCTACGTGCCGAGCTTCGTGCCCTCCGCACAGAGCGGGCGTCCGCACCTCGCTTCGAGGTCGACAACTTCGCGGTTGACGAAGAGGTATGGCCCGTCGAGTCGGCCTCCGCGAGCGCGCCGCCTACCGCGTCGCCGGACTGGGTGGCGGCAGTGCCGCCACCACTCGCGCGCCCGACAGCAACGCCGAGACTCGTGCTCGAGGGCGGATTTCTCGTCCTCGTCGCGCTGCTTGCCGGTCTTGCCGACCTGAGCGCCGCCTGGATCGTGCTCGTGATGACCGGCGCGTGGGCGCTCGTGGCGCTCTCAGAATGGGTCGTGGCTGCGAAGCGCGCGCGCTGGCGTCTCGAAGGGATCGCGGCGCCTGTCGGTGACGGAGCGGCTGAGACGACCGGGCCGTGGGACCTGCCTGTCGTCCAGGCGACTGTTGTCGAGGCGCCGGACGAGTCCGAGTCGCACACGGTGATCGCGAAGCTGCCAGCGGAGCCGGAGGTGGCCGGGGAGCCGGAGGTGGCCGGGGAGGCAGAGCCGGAAGTCGCCGGGGAGGCGGAGGAAGTGATCGAGCCTACGGCGAAGGCACGGCGGGGGCTGCGCTTCTGGCGGCGGGCGCCTGCGGAGCCTGCTCCGGATCCCCGGGAGACGTGAGCGGTTCTGTCGCTGCGGCCGCGGCCGCAATTGCTCTGCTGGCCACGCCCACTTCCGCCGCGCTGCGTCCCGCGCCCGCGCTGAAGGTGCCATCCGGTTACACAACGGAGCTCTATGCGAGCGGCCTCGAGCGTCCGACGGCCCTCGCGTTCGGCCCAGGCGGGATGCTCTACGCGACGCAGGAGGGTGGTGAGGTCGTCGCCGTCGGCCGCGGCTCCGCACGGCCTCGTGTCCTCGCCCGCGGGTTCCGAACGCCGCTCGGCCTCGCCTGGAGCGGGCGAACCCTCTTCGTCGCGGCCCAGGGTTCGCTGTACCGGCTCGAGGTGCGAGACAAACGAGTGGCCTCGCGCCGCGCGATACTCATGCGCCTTCCCTTTGGTCGTCATCAGCAGAACACAGTCGTACTCGGGCGTGACGGGCGCCTCTACCTCGGGAGCGGTTCGACCTGTGACGCCTGCCGCGAGAAGGACCGCCGGAGCGGCGCGATCCTCTCCGTGAAGCGCAACGGCGACGATGTGCAGGTAGTCGCGCGAGGTCTCCGCAACCCGTTCGGGCTCGCGTTCGACCCGCGAACAGGACGGCTCTACGCGTCGGACAACGGCCGGGACGACCTGGGCGAGGCGGAGCCGGCCGAGACGATCGTGCGCATCCGCCGCGGCGTCGACTATGGCTGGCCGAGGTGCTGGGCGAGCTGGCGGAAGCGGCGCCTGGCCGGCTCCTGTCGCGGCGTTGCCGCGCCCGTCGCCTACCTCGAGCCGCACTCCTCCGCGAACAGCCTCTCCTTCTGGCGGGACGGGCTCTTCGTGGCGGAATGGGGCCAGTACCTCAGCACACGCTGGGGACGCAAGCTCGTGCGCGTCGACGTCCGTAACGGCAGGGCCACGACCTTCGCCAGCGGCTTCGACCACCCGCTCGGCCTCGCGGTGGAACCAGGCGGCGACGGGCTTCTCGCCGGCGATTGGGGGCGGGGCGTGGTCTATCGCATCACGAAGCGCTGAGCCGCGGACGCGAGCCCTGCCGCGATGCGGCGCTGGTAGCTGGCCGACTGCAATAGGGCGCGCTCGCCCGGGTTCGACATGAAGCCGGTCTCGGCGAGCACGACCGGCACGTCCGCCCAGTTGAACCCGGTCAGATCGCCGCGCTCGACGATCCCCAGATCGCTCGCCCCGGTAGCCTGGACGAGCTCCTTTTGGACGAGGCGCCCCGCCCGGCGGCTGCGAGCGTAGATATCGCCAGTCCAGCCGCCCCGTCGGGCCGGGACGAGCGTCGTGATCCCGTGACGCGACGGATCGGTCGAGGCATCGGCGTGGATCCGGAGCATCAGAGCTGCCCCGCGAGCGTTGCAGAAGCGTGCGCGCTCGCGGTTGCCGCCCCGATAGCCGTCGCTCGTCCGGGTCATCGCCACCCGTAATCCTCTCGCGAGCAACAGCGTGCGCGTCCGCCGTGCGATCGCGAGTGCAACGGGCGCCTCCCCCGGAGCGCCGCCGCCGTCCTTGACCTTGAGCTCGCGCGACCCAGGCCCGATCGGCTCGACCTCGCGAGCCACGTCCGGCGCGGTGCCATGACCGGGGTCGAGGCAGATGAGCGCCGCAGCTGCGACCGCTAGAAGATCCGCCATCGCTCGCGGCTGAGGAAGAAGCCGTGCCCCGAGCTGTTAACACAGCGGAGCCCAACCCGAGCCGACGCACACGTGAACCCACCGGCTCGCCAAGTCGTCCCATACCGAAGGAGCCGGACCCGACCGGTTCGACGAACGGTATCGCCCGCGCAGAGGACGCGGGCTCGCCCGGTGCGCCCGAGCGAGATGCCGTAGCCCCAGTCCACCTGGCACCAGGCGGGCCGCGCGGGCATGGGGCGGAGCAGGCTCGCGATCTCGCAGCGAAGTGAGCCGCCGGAGCCGGACTGCCAGCCGCAGGCGATGTTCCTCGAGGGTGTCTCGAAGTAGCTCGTCGCACCTGCCGCTGCGGCGACATCGCTCGTGGCGAGAGCCGCTGCGGCGGCAGCAAGCATGACAACTTGGCGCATGGGCGGATTCTGACGAAACCGACCGGGGAATGCACCGGCGTGGATCGGATCTCGCACCGGCCAGGCAGGCACGGGTCGATGCGCTGGCCGGCGGCACGTTTACCTTGACGGCGGGACAACCCGCGCCCGAGCCGCGGTTACACTCGTAGACTTTGGCGGGTTGGAGGTGCCAGAAACCCGTTATGCCCGCAGCGGCGATGTGAGTATCGCGTATCAGGTTCTGGGCGCGGGGCCGCTCGATCTGCTGATGGTGCCTGGTTATGTCTCGAACACCGAGTTCGAGTGGACGGAGCCGAAGATCGCGGCGTTCCGACGGCGGCTCGCCTCGTTCTCCCGGCTGATCTTGTTCGACAAGCGAGGGACTGGCCTGTCTGATCAGGTCCATGGCGTCCCGACGCTCGAGGAACGGATCGACGACGTCCGCGCCGTGATGGAGGCTGCCCGTTCGGAGCGCGCAGTCATCTTCGGCCTTTCGGAAGGGGGGTCGATGACCGCGTTGTTTGCCGCGACATATCCGCAACGAGTCAGCGGGATCATCCTGTACGGCGCCGAGGCGCAATCGCGTACCGACCCGGAGCGTCTCCGCGAGTTCCTCGACGAACTACCGGGCCAGTGGGGCACCCAGGAGTTCGCCGACAAGGACATGCGGGTGTATGCGCCCTCCGTGATTCGTAACGTCGAAACGCGCAGATGGTTCGCCAGTTGGATCCGCTTTTGCGCCTCCCCGGGCGCATTCGCCGCCTACGTCCGAATGAACGCTGACATCGATGTCCGCCATGTGCTTCCGAACGTGCGGGTTCCGACGTTGGTGTTGCACCGCACGGGCGATCGCGCAGTCTCGGTCACGCATGGGCGGGAGCTCGCCGCGGCGATCCCGAACGCTGAGCTCGTCGAGCTCGACGGGGTCGACCACTATCCGTGGTACGGCGACGCCGAGTCGGTCATAGGCGAGATCCAACGGTTCATCTCGAGGCTTTCGGACGAAGCAGCATTCGACCGCGTCCTCGCCACAGTTCTGTTCACCGATCTCGTCGGCTCGACCGAGATGGCAGCACAGCTGGGCGATCGAGCCTGGCGCGACCTACTCGAGAAGCACCACGCGATCGTTCGCGCCCATCTGGCTCGCTTTCGCGGGCACGAGATCGACAACGCCGGGGACGGATTCCTAGCCAGCTTCGACGGCCCAGCACGGGCGATTCGCTGCGCATGCGCGATCACCGAGAACGTGCGCGAGCTCGGACTCCAGGTCCGCGCAGGGCTGCACACCGGCGAGTGTGAGCTCCTCGGCAGCAAAATGGGCGGCATTGCCATCCACATCGGCGCACGCGTCGCAGCCCGGGCGGAACCGAGCCAGGTGCTCGTATCGAGTACGGTCCGCGACCTCGTTGCCGGCTCCGGAATCACCTTCGAGGAACGAGGAGCGGCCACGCTCAAAGGCGTACCAGAGGAGGTCCGGCTGTACGCCGTCACCATGGGGGGGGCAACCTGATCTCGGCTCCGATTCGCGTCGCGGGTTCCGTCTCCCTGCGTAGGACGCGACGCTTGTACGTGTTCAAAACCGGCCGTGTGCAGCGGCTTTCTCGGGTACGGAGCGGCGCAGGAGTCGAACCTACCCAGCCGTGGGTTACACGACCTCACCGGTTTTGAAGAGCCGCTGGCGGTCACTCGCCAAGCCGCATGGTTACTGGCTTCGGCGTCGCGTTGACTGTGGTGCGCGACAGTCTGCGCGACAGTCGCGGCTAGATGACGTTGGCGGTGGCCAGGATCGGAACACCGGCGAGGAGGAAGCCGATCCCAACGAGTCTCACCCGGATATGCGTGTCACGGATCTGTTCGATGCGCTTCGTCACCATTGAGTCGATCGCCTCGCGGGCTTCGCGAATGTCGTGCTGCCACTGGCGCGGAAGGTCGGTGACCCGTCCCTCGAGCTCGCCCAAACGATTCTCCGTCTTCTCGACGAACTCGCGGAGAAAGGCGAGCTGTTGGTCGAGCGGGGCGTCTTCGCCGACCATCTTGAACCCAACGGCCCCGGCAGAGGCGTGTCCGACGCCGCCGGCCGTGCCCTTGTCGAAGACGTGCCGGCCGTGTCGTCCCAGACGGAGGAGGAGACGGTGCCACCACTGGGACATTCGGGCGCGGACGAAGCGGATCACCGCACCCGCACGCGGGAAGAGCTCGGGCGAGGCAACGAGGACGATCCCGGTGAACTCAAAGCTCGCGCCGACGACGGTGAGGAAGATCTTCACGTACCGCGCATTCCTTCGACGAGTGCTCGGACTAGGGCGCGCATGAGTCGTCTAGGCGCTCTTACGCCGTTCGGGCCTGAACGAAGCGATCCAAGGTTCTCGCCCATCGGGAGCCGGATGCGCCGCTAGTCGCCTGGTGCGTCGAACCGCGACGCGGGATCGCCGGGCCAATCAGGCGGCAATCCGAGGACCTCGTGGGGCGGTCGCTTCTCGTCGGTGAGGACGAGACGCTCAGCCTCAACGTGTGCGCTCGGGAAAGGGAGATCCTCTTGCAGCGTTCGATTAGCCCAGGGGTTAAGCCAAAGCCGCGGCCACCTTAGCGTGATCGACCAAGGGTTGATCGCTGCCCCGACGAGCACCGCGGAGACGTCCCTGGCGCTGGGACCCCGCGTGGTTCGCCAGAACCCATCGGCCCGCCGAATCAGCTGGCCGCTGTCAATCACCACCGCCTCGCTGCCGAATAGCGCTTGCCCGACGTCCTCTTCGTCGAGCACCGGCGACATTCCGAGCACTGCGAGGATCAGCGGGGCGTCGACCTTGGAATGCCGCCGCCTTTTCCGGTCGAGGGCCTTTCCGAGCATCTCGCGGTCGTTCACGAACCCCACTGACATTGGCCCGGCTCCGACAAGTCGATGGTCTGGATCTCCGCGCGCATCTGCGCGTTTAGGCAGGGCTTCAAGGCGGATGCGCCAATCGCGAAACCCGAAACTACGCATTGGGGGCCGCTGCCCCGTATTCATTGAAGCTGCCACAACTTCTGGGTCGAGGCTTTCCAGCCACTCCTCCACTGGCGCTACGACCTCGCGGATGCGCGGGCGCTCCGCGCCGACGTTCTCAAAGTGAACCCAGACGAAGAAGTTGGCGCTCTTCGCCTCATTGAGGGCATAGAGAATCCACGATTCCCGCTCTCCATGCCGTCCATCCTCCACAATCCCCGAGAACACGGTCGTCGCCTCGACGTAGAAGGTCTGCTCGCCGCGGATACGGAAGTCCGGGCGGCCAGGGCCGTTCGCGACCTCGGGATGGACCTCGACTTCGAACCCCAACGCGGTGAAGACGCGAAAGAGATAAAGCTCCCACCACGCCGCCCAGTGTTGATCGGGTCTGCGGCTCCGAAAACGGTTGCGTAGATCGGCGGCGTGGGCCGGAGGATACACCTGGAACCATCGCTCGAGCTCGTCTCTCACTGCGCTCCAGAACGGGCCGGCGGCGCGATTCAAGAAGTGAAAGCTGTCCTCGCCGTATTTTGCAGGCGAAGCGTCCGCGCGCTCAAACTCGTCGAACAGAGGTGACATCCCTCCAGTTTGCCCGTGGCGCGCAAGGGGCCCAGCGGGGCGGTTTTTGGCGGTCGAACCGAGAGGGGAGAGGAGAGACCGTGATCCCGCTCGCTATGCGAGAGTCGGCTCTTGGTGCGGGACAGGCGGGCAGGACTCGAACCTGCAGCCCCGGGTTGTCTTCAACGCGAAGTTGCATGAATAGAGAGCTGGGCGTGATGCGAGCTGTCGCGCGACAGTCCGAGCCCAACCCATCGCCGATTTACGATCGGTTAGGCGATGCTGCGACTGCAAGCCGTCTTCTTCCGAGCGCCCGACGGCGCGGAGCCGGTCGATGACTTCATCGAGTCGCTCAGGGATCCGGCCAAGCAGGCTGCGATCGATAACCAGATCGACAGCCTGAACGCCGGAGTACGAGGCCCGGGAAGTCGCCGGGCCGGGCACCGTGAAGTTCGCCTGCGTGCCAGGCGGCGGCGAACCGGCGATCTGGAAGTAGGCAGACGTCGGGGAGTGCTGCTACGATCTTGACTAGCTTATCAAAATTGATAAGATGCGTCCATGAGCCCTCGGAAGTCGACCATGAGCTCCGTCGGGACGCCCGCGGCTGACGGGCAACGCCGACGAGCGCGCAGGAGCCCCGATTTTCGGGCCGCTCAGGACCGTCTGGCGCCGTACGAGAGGATCGCCCGCTTCGTCATTCAACGACGCGCGGAGCTCGGACTGACCCAGGAGCAGCTCGCCGAGCGAATGGGGACGAGCCACTCGGCGATCTCCCGCATCGAGAGCGGTCAGCACCAAACGAGCGTGGCGACTCTGCAACGGCTCGCCGAGGCACTTGGGGTCCGCTTCGTGATGGGTTTCGAGAGTGGGCCGCCGGACCGGCCCGTTCAAGAGCTCGTCACAGCGTAACCTTCGGCCCCGCTTCCGCAGGCCTCCTAGGAAGCTAACGCGCTCGTCGTTCGAGCTAGAACTCCTCGGACGGTGGACGGCCACCACTGACGACCCGCGTGCGCCGTTGAGACGCCATCGGCCGTGAGGGCCCTGGCGATCTCACCGAGACTCTTACCGGACGCGTACTCACTTCGGATCCGGTCCACGATCGAGGTAGGAAGCACCGCCGGGCGTCCAGCGGGACGAGGCGCGGCACGCGGAGTGCCGGCCTCCATGTGCTCCTTGATGAAGCGTTCGAGTTCGAGAACCGGAATGAGTCGCTGGCCCCAAGGTGCCTTCACTGTGCCGACGGCTGGCACGACTCTCCGGTCGATCGTCGAGATGCTGACACCGAGAGCCTCGGCCGCCTGCCGACGGCTGTAGGCGGGGCGCTCGACTTTGTTAGTCTCGCGGAGCTCGTCAGCATGAGGCGGGGACCGCCGCGGAACCCCCGCCGCCTGACGCCGATGCTGTCGCTCTCGGCGCCGTTTGCGTTTCGGGCTCATGGCCGGCGTACACTAATCGTTGCGGCGGATAGCACCCACGGTGCATCTGTGTGTCGCGTGCTATCTAGGCTACGGATAGCTGTACAGCCTCAAGGCGTCGTCCGGTGGGCAACGGCCTCTACGATCCGGTCCGCGGCTTCCATCGGCGACTCGTGTTCCCAGATCCTGATCACGTGCCATCCGGCCTCTGCGAGGCGCCGGTCGGTGTCTTCGTCGCGTCGCTGGTTCGTTTCGATCTTTGCGCGCCACCACGCGGCGTTGGCCTTTGGCCAAGTTGCGTGTTCTGGGCACCCGTGCCAGAAGCAGCCGTCGACGAAGACGGCGATTCGCGCGCGGGGGAAGACGAGGTCTGCACGCCGGCGCGACTCCTGCAGAGGCGGGAAGTCGACTCGGTAGCGGAGGCCGCGGCTATGTAGGAGAGAGCGCAATGCGATCTCCGAGGCCGTGTCGCGGCGGCGCGTCGCCTGCATCCTTCGCCGCGCGTCTGGCGACGAGGGCGGCGGAACGGATCGGTTGCGATTCACCTTCCACCGAGTCTACGTTCGCTTCGGCCGTGGCCGAGGACCTGGTTGGTCAGATCGAGGCGAACGTGGTGTCGTACTCGTTCGCGACGCGCGTGACCATGTTGTCGTAATAGAAGATGTCTCCCGGCTGAGGCGCGGGTGTGCCGCTGACGAGGGTCACCGGCGTGCCGTCGTTCGAGAGCGAGACCACCACTATGGCGAGACCGTCGAACCCGCTCGTTCGCGGTCCGGTTCGCCGGGGCATCTCCTTGACCTTTTCGATGATGCTCGCAGCGGCGGCCGGCTGAGTGTGGGAAGAGATGATCTTGCGCTGCCTCGGTCTCTTGTTCAGATCCGGGCTCACGAAGGTCGTGCTGGCGTTGACCATGACGAAGCCCACTGCGAGCGCTTGGCTCGACGCGCCGTGCACTGTCAGGTGGCTCGAATTCAGCTCGTCGTACAGACGTGGCCGAGCCTTGCCGTGCGCTGTCATGGTGGCCTTCGCCTCCAGGGCGACGAGCACAGCGCCGACCGATCCTTCCTGAAGCACGGGAAGTCCCTGCAAGGTCTGCTGCTGCACCTGATCCAGTACGACGTCGTACTCAGCGGCCAGCTCGCCCAGCGTGCGGGGCGAGCTGGTTGTGTGAGGCCCTGAAGGTCGTGCGATCACGAGGTCGAGATTCTTCTTCCGGTTAGTCGAGAAGTCGCGCATCTCGTGGTTCACCCCGAAGACGACCTTGCCAGCCTGGACGTGTTGTCGTAGCAAGCTGCTCTGGCGGAGTAGGTCGAAGCACACACCCCAGCATGCGACCTTGCTGTGGAGATCGGATCGAGAGTGGTACTGCCAGCGAGCTTTGCTGCGTCCGCGAGGCTGTGGGACGGAGAGACTGGCGACCAGGATCGTGGGCCCGTCCATCGACCTCCTCAGCGTGAGACCGCGAAGAGCGTGGGAGCCTCCATCTGCTCAAGGTGGCGACGGACGCTGTCGAGGAACCCTTCGGGAAACCGCAGGCTACTTACCTGCGTTCTGCGGAGGAAGCCTTCGGTAGCGCGCACGGAAAGGGGCTTGGTCGGGTAGGAGAGGAAGTCGACGAGATGGGGTGCGGGTCGATGCGTCGGCCATTCCGAGACGTCAACCCGATAGTTCGCGCCACTGGAACCCCAGGCCGCCTTCGGCCACGCGCTCATAGGCTCCAGCGGCTCCTCGCGCGCGGCATCGTAGTCGGAAGGCGCGTTCAGTCTCTCCCCGATCCAGCGGGCGAGCGGGACGCTGACGGCATTGCCGACGAGCTTCCAGCGGTGTCCTTGCCGCACTCGACCCCCGGAGACCGCCGACTCGGTCCAGTCCGCGGGAAAGCCTTGCAAGCGCTCGGCGTCACGGATGTCCGGAAGCACTACAGCGTCGTCATCAGGAAGCCAGATCGCCGGCGGCGAGGGGATGCCCACTGTCGATCCTCCCTTGAGGGTGGGAATGGCGTCGATCGCCCAACCGAGGCCTCGGACGCCCTCGGTCCAGTAGAAACCGTAGGCCGTCTGCCTTCGCTCGACGGGGGCACGCGGCTCTCCCGCGTCTTCGCCGAAGAGCACCGGGCGCGGATCATCCGTGCGTGACGCGAGCAACACGACTCGCTTACGGCGCTGGGGGAGGCCGAACGATCTTGTGTCGACTACCCGATAGGCCCAGGTAAATCCGAGTTCCTCCAGCGACTCCGTGATGAAGCGCATCGCGCGTCCGCGGCCGAGCTGGAGCATGAAGGGAACATTCTCGAGGAGTAGCCAGCGCACCGACGAGGCCTCGTCCGCCATGAGCCGAAAGACTTCGCCGACGAGTCCTGAGTTGCGGCCAGAGATGCCGGCCGTCTGTCCGGCTTGACTCAGGTCCTGACAGGGGAAGCCGGCAGCGACGAGATCGACCTCGGGGAGGTCGCCCAGCTCGCGGACGTCGCGCATGATCGCGACCTCGGGGAAGTGCTCTTCGAGGACGCGGCACGCCCCCTCGTCGATCTCGCAAAGGAGGCTTGTCGTGTGGCCAGCCTGGTGCAAGCCGAGCTCGATGCCGCCGATGCCGGCGAAAAGCCCGGCGATGCGCAGGGCAGGTTGTTCGTGAGGCTGGAGCGACACAGCTTGACTCTGCCAGCCCTCTCGGACGGCTCACTTCGAACCGGGTACAAAGGCCGCCTCGTCAGGTCGGCTCGCGTGAAATTCGCGCCGCGGTCGCCCGGCTGACACAGGCCGGACAGGGGCACCGCCTGTAGTCCCGGATCAGATGAACGAGCCCGTGAAGAACGCCACCCTGCGTGTCGAACGCGGTCAGCATAGGCGTAATGAGACGCGAGTCTCCCGCTGCGTAATGCCGGTAGACAGCATGAGCGACGAAGTCGGCGGCCTGGGTGAGCCGTGTCGCTCGGCTGTCGATGAAGAGCGGGACTTCGGCAAGTCGAGTTAGCCGCGCGAACCTCGTTCCGCTCGTTCGCCACTGCTGCACGAGTGGTTGGAGTACGCCTTCGTACTTCGCTTCGTCCGCGATCACCAAACCAAGGTTCTCGTCGCCTTCTCGACCGAGCCGGATCAGCATCTGCGTGAAACGTAGAAGCAGCTCTTCGAAGGTTCGCTCAAGCGGGTCGGCGGCGGGAACTGCCTCGGGCGCACGAGCCACGGCGAATAACGCGTAACCGTGATGGCCACCGAACCGGCCGAGCAGCCGCGGGACATCGTTCAGGAGGCCGTCCTTGACATGACGCGGGATGCGGCCCCAAGGTCCCTTTCCAGCCCTGATCCATTGAGCGTGCAGCTCGAGCTGGCTCAGGTGTGGAGATAGATGCCGCGCTGCAACCGAGTCGAGAGTCCGGTTCAGCGCACGCACATCCGACTCGTGAACCGCAAGACCACCCACCACGAAGTGGTCTTGAGGATCCTCGAGACTTCCGCTCTCATCAACGTAGAGAAGAATCAAGTGGTCAGAAAAAGGATGCAGTCAGGGCTCCTGAGAGCACGGACCGCCATACAAGGCAGCCCTCCTGACCGCGGTTTTATGATAGCCGAGACCGCCACGTTTTCAACTCTGTCGTGCCCGTGCGAACCGCTCTCGGGTGTGCGCGTCGCATGAGGTAGGCGTCGAGCATCGCAGCTGCTTCGTCCTCGTTGCCTGGCATCAGGTGACCGTAGCGGTCGTAGGTGATCGTTACGGACGCGTGGCCCATGTACGTCGCGAGCGCCTTCGCGTTTACGCCGGCGGCGATCATCAGGCTTGCAAACGTATGCCGCCCCTCGTGAAGCGTGATCACCTCGAGACCGGCGCGCCGCCATGCCTGCTTCGCCCGCGCGTCGACGGTCGTTCCGTCGAATGGCCGCCCGTCCGGACGCCCGAAGACGTGACCGAGGGCACCCGGGCGATCCAGCCTCTGCTCGACGAGGTAGTCGCGAAGCACCGCAGGGATCGGCACTTTGCGACGTGCTGCGCGTGACTTCGGTTCGATCGGGCCCTCGCGGACGTCCCACGCTCGCTCGACGCGGATCACGCCGGTGGCGAGCTCGACGTCGGTCCAGCGGAGCGCCTGGAGCTCACCGCGGCGCAAGCCGCCGTACAACGCAGTCGCCCAGAGTGCCCGATCGCGCCGCGGCAGGGCGGCGAGGAGCGCCTCGGCCTGCTCCGGTGAAACGATCCGGTCGCGTTTGCCCCGGACAGCAGGGAGCTCGAGGCCGGTCGTTGGGTTCACTGCGACGTCGCTGCGCGCGACCGCGCGCCGGTAGATCGCCCGCAGAGGCATGAGTGTGTTGCGAATCGTCGAAGGATCGAGATTCTGGGCAAGAAGGCGATCGACGAGGTCCTGCACGTCCCTGCGGCGGATCTCCGAGAATCTCCGGGTGCCCAGCTCGGGCAGGACACGGAGTCGGAGGGACGTCTCGTAGCTTCGGATCACGCTCGGCTTGTAGCGGTCGCCCGAGCGGTTTCGGATGCTTCCGGCCCTCGCGCCAGCGAGCCACGCCTCGGCTGCCTCCCGAAGCGTCGTCTGGGTCGGCGCCCTCAGCGTGCCGCGGCGGATGGCCGTCTGGGCCTCTGAACGCCACGCTCTGGCCTCGGCAAGCGTAGGGAAGGTCTTTCGGATTCGCTTCTGCTCTACGGGGCTCCAGACGCTCGCCTGATAGGTCGGCCTGCAGCTGCAAGCGACACTGGTTCGGGAGCGGCACACCTTGCTGTGGCGAATCTCGATGCCGGCATGGTGGGCCATCAAGAGCCACGGTAGAGGGCACGTCGGACGTCGGCGCGACAGTCGCGCGACAGTCATCCACGGACTTCGGAGCGTCTTGCCGACGACGACAGCGATGTCCAACGTCTCACCGGAGCAAGAAAGAAAGCAAGCTTTCTAGCTGCAAATCAACATATTCTCAGTGGACGGAGCGGCGCAGGAGTCGAACCTACCCAGCCGTGGGTTACACGACCTCACCGGTTTTGAAGACCGGTTGGGCCACCGGGCCCGTGCCGCTCCGAGCCGAGCGTAGCGGCACGCGCCCGACGGAGGTCGCTCAGCCCGGGATCACCCGAACCTGCACAAGACGCCGCGTGGAGACGCCGGCGAGGACGTTGTCACCCGGCTTGCGCGCCCTCAGGAAGAACACGACCGACGCGCCGCGCTGCAGCCGCAGTCGCGCCGTCGGACGGACGACGATGGATGCGACGCCGCTCGAGTTCGTAGTCGTCTCGGGAGCACCCGTCACACGGCCGAAGGGTACCGCCGAGGCCAGCACGAGGGCGCCCTGGACTAGACGTCCCCGCGTGTCGCTGACGCGGATGCGGAGCGTCACTGGATCGGTCCGGTTCCGGAACGCGCTCGGCGAGGACGAGAAGCCGGTGATCACCAGCCGGTCCGGCAGCGAGACGCTTGTCACCGGTACGGCCGGGCCCGCCCCACCCCCGCTCGCGGGACGCACGACCCCCGTCTGAGCGGATTGGGCCGTCGCGGAGCCGCGCGGGTTTCTTGCCTGCACCTGCACGCGGATCGTGCGGCCGAGGTCCTCGGCGCGGACACCGTACGTCCGGCCCCGGGCGTTCGTGTCGCCGCAGGTCGCGCCCGCCTGGTCGCACTGCAGCCAGATGAACACGAACGTCGGGCCGCCCGTCCAGGTGCCCTCGCTCGCCGTCAGCGTGCCGCCGACGACGGGCAAGCCGGAGATGGTGGGTGGTGCCTGGGTGTTCGCCGGGGTGACATTGTCCGCGATGACCGGGCTGGTCTTGGTGTTCGCCTGGCCAGTCCCGTCCGCGTTTCGGGCCGTGACGATCGCCCGAACCGTTCGGCCGACGTCGTCGGCCCTCAGCCGATACGTCCGCGATGACTCGCCGGCGACCGTGGCACACGCGGCTCCGGCGGCGTCACAGCGCTGCCAGCGATAGCTGAACGACGTCGGACTGTTCGACCAACTGCCGTTCGACGTCGAGATGGTGGAGCCGCGCCTGAACGTGCCCTCAGCGTCGGCTGCGCGGTCTCGGTGGGTGGCGCCGCGTTCGCCGTCGCGGCGGCTGTCAATCCTGTGAGCGTGACGGCCAGAAGCGCCAGCAAGGCGGCGCGACCGCGTGAGTGAGAATTCATCGTTCTCTCCTTCCCCCGTCTGCATGATGGATACCTCGATTTTCTCGCGGATGCGATCCAGAAAACGCCGTCTCACCCGGACTTACAGAACCCTTGCGCGGGGATCACGGATCCCGCAGACTCGGCGTCATGCCGCATCTGCGCCTGATCGAGCCGGAGGACGCCACCGGTGCCCTGCGAGCGGAGTACGACGCCGCAGTCGCAAGGGCGGGCAAGGTCTTCAGCATCGTCAAGGCGATGAGCCTGCGGCCGATCGTGCTGCGGCGGTCGATGGAGCTCTACAGGGCGATCATGTTCGGCGCCTCGGACCTCTCCAGGCAGGAGCGTGAGCTGCTGGCGGTCGTCGTCTCGCGCACGAACGAGTGCCACTACTGAACGCGGGCCCATGCAGACGACCTCCGTGCCGAGGGCGCAGACCACGAGCTCGCGAACTGCGCGGAGCATGACTACCGCACAGCCGAGCTCACCCCGCCGGTCCGTGCGCTGTGTGACTTCGCCGTGAAGCTGACCCGCGAGCCGGCCGCCGTCGGGCTTGCCGATGCCGACGCGCTGCGGGCGGCCGGCTGGAGCGATCCCGCGATTCACGACGCGGTGCAGGTGATCGCATACTTCAATTACGTCAATCGGGTCGCCGAGGCCGTGGGCATCGGGCCCGAGCCGGAGTGGGAGGAGCAAGCGTGAGTGCCTTCACGATCGTCCACCTCGACGACTTCGAGCGCCCGTTCCCGAAGTGGGCGTTGGCGCGGAAATCGCTCGGTGTCCACTCGTTCGGCCTCAACGTCGTCGAGCTAGCGCCAGGAGAGTCGATCCCAGAGCACGACGAGGTCGAGCGGGATCAGGAGGAAGTCTTCGTCACCCTGAGCGGCAACGCGACGGTGGTGATAGACGGACAGGATCACCCGGCGCCCGCCGGCACCTTCGTACGGCTCGACCCGGAGCCCGTGCGGACGGTCCGGAATGAGGGTGCTGAGACGGCGACGGTGCTGATTCTCTCCGCGCCCCGGTCAAGCGGCTACGAGCCCATGAGCTGGGCCTAGCTCCGGGGTTCCTGCCACGTGAGAGAGCCGATCACCGTCGCCTGCGTCCAGGTCGAACCGGCCATCTTCGACCGCGCAGGAACGATCGAGCGCGTGCGGAAGCGGACGGCGGAGGCGGCGGCGCATGGTGCCCAGCTCGTCGTCTTTCCTGAGACCTTCATTCCGGCCTACCCGTCCTCGGTCTGGGCGAAGGCGTTCGCTGGCTGGGCCGATCCGCGCGCGAAGGCCGCTTTCGCCTTGCTCCATCGGGAGTCGCTCGCCGTCCCAGGCACCGACTCGGACCGGCTCGGCGGGATCGCCCGCGAGCACGGCGTGATGCTCGTGATCGGGGTGAACGAGCTCGATCCCGGCCGCCCGGGAACGCTCTACAACTCGCTCCTGTACTACGCCGCCGACGGGGAGCTCGTCCTTCAGCACCGCAAGCTCGTGCCCACGAACCACGAGCGCCTCGTCTGGGGTCCGGGCGACGGACGCGGGCTCCGTGCGATCGAGACCCCGCTGGGCCGGATCGGCGGGCTGATCTGCTGGGAGAACTACATGCCGCTCGCCCGCTTCTCGCTCTACGAATCGGGCGTGGAGATCTACATCGCCTCGACTGCGGACGACGGAGATGCCTGGCAGGCGACGCTCGTGCACATCGCGCGGGAGTCGCGCGCGTTCGTCGTCTCCCCGTGCCACTTCCAACGCGCCTCCTCGTATCCCGATGACTTCCCGTTGCGTGAGGAGCTCGCGGGTCGGGACATCCTGGGCCGCGGCGGCAGCGCCATCCTCGGACCTGACGGTGCCTATCTCGCCGGCCCCCTCTACGACGAGGAGGCGATCCTCTACGCCGAGCTCGAGCCCGGCCGGCTGGCGGAGGAGCGGCAGCGATTCGACCCGTCCGGCCACTACCACCGACCGGACGTCTTCAGCCTCTCCGTCAACCCGTCCTCGTAGCCCCCCGCACGACGATCCGATCGCCGCGCTCGACGCCCCAGCGCCGAAACGATCCGGCGTTCACCTCGAGCGCGCCGCGGTAGGCGGCATCCGGGAAGTAGATCGGACACGGATCCTCACGGCACGGCTGCATGCGCAGGATCCGGACGATGCGCCCCCGCGAGTTGTAGAACGCGATGTCGAGCGGGATCAGCGTGTTCTTCATCCAGAACCCGCCCGTCTGGGGCTCGTCATAGGCGAAGATCATCCCCGCCTTCGGCGCGAGCGAGCGCCGGTGCATCAGACCGCGCTGCCGCTGTGCATCCGTACGGGCGATCTCGACCCGCAGGACGATCGTCTGCTCGGGCGTCGTGATCGTGGCGGTGCCGCGGCTGAAGGTTGGAGCTGCACCGCCATGCTCAGGGGCTGCTGCGCCGCAAGCGGCGAGGAGCCCGCCCAGGACCAGTGGAATCAGAAGCACGCGCACGACAATCAGTGTTGCAGCGACATCAGCTTGCAGCGCCGGATCTGCGGCGAAGCATCCGGGCGTCCCCGACGCGCCGCGTGATCCCGTCGGTGTCGAACCGCTCGAGCAGAAGCTGGGCGTCACGTCGCCCGCACCCGACCAGATCCCTGAACCGGGCGAGGGCGATGCGCCCGGCGCCCGCGCATTCCTCCTGCAGGAGCAGCTTCGCCCGGTCGTACGCCGCGGCGGAGACCGCGTAGCCGTCGCCGAGCCGAACGAGGCGCCCTTGGCGCTCGAGGAAGCGCGCGAGCTCCGCGTCAGCGGCCTTGGCAGCGCCCGGCTCGGCGGCCTCGAGCGCAGCTTGGAGCTCCTCGGCCGCCGCTGAACGATCTCCCAGCGTGCCGGTCGCGCCGGGCTGGTAGAGCCGCGACCCGCGCCGTTCGAACGGGAGCAGCGGCAGCACGTCCTTCGCCCAAGGCTCGGTCGGAGCCGGCACGCCCGGGTCGAGCGGATCGGCAGCCTGGAACTGGCGTGTGAGCTGCTCGCGCAGCTCCGCGAGCCAAGCCTCGGAGAACCGCCAGCCGCCCTCGTGCAGGACGGGCGCGTGGATCGGCTGCTCGCCGCGTTCGGCGGCCTCGAACCGCCGGAGGTCGGAGTGGCGAGCCGGAACGGGGTCGAGCACGCGGCCTCCGGCGACGGTGGTGCTCGCGCGGAGGACGACCCGGTCGTCGCGCGCCGCCACGACCGGTGCCGCCAGACGCAGCTGCGCGAATCGTTCGCCCGCCCGAACCACGCGGGCCAAGATTGCTCCGGTGCCGTGATGGACGTGCAGCCGCGCGCCGTCTGGAATCGGTTCGAGCTCCTCGAGCGTCACGTCAAGCCGGTAGCTCGAGCGGAACGATCCCGGAGCGACGAGCGCATCGCCTCGACGGAGATCGCTTCGCTCGAAGCCCGGCAGCGCGAGCGCCACCCGCTGCCCGGCCACCGCGCGCTCCACGGAATCGTCGTGCACCTGCACCGAGCGCACACGCACCTCACGCCCCGCGGGCTCGGCGCGCAGGAAATCGCCGGCGCCGAGCGTCCCCGACCACAGCGTCCCGGTGGCCACCGTGCCGACTCCCCGCAGGGAAAAGACGCGGTCCACGTAGAGGCGAGCCGGCAGATCGCCCGGAGAGAGATAGTTGCTGTCAACTATCTCGGCGGCACTCGCGAGCGCGCGCCGCAGGTCGTCGAGGCCCGCCCCGGTCTTCGCGCTGACGGCGACGACCTCCGCTCCGGGAACGAGCTCGCGCGCCTCCTCGAGCGCCAGCTCGAGCGTCTCACCGTCCACCGCGTCCGCCTTTGTCACCGCCACCACACCGCGCTCGATCCCGAGCAGCGAGAGGATCGCCAGGTGCTCGTGCGTCTGCGGTCGGGCACCTTCGACGGCGTCGATCACGAGCAGGAAGAGGTCGATTCCGGTGGCGCCGGCGACCATGTTGCGGACGAAGCGCTCGTGCCCCGGGACGTCGATCAGGGAGAGCCGCCGGCCGTCCGAGAGCTCGAGCGGCGCGAAGCCGAGATCGATCGAGATCCCGCGCCGGCGCTCCTCCGGCAGGCGGTCGGTGTCCGTGCCGGTCAGCGCTCGAACCAGCCAGGTCTTGCCATGGTCGACGTGGCCGGCGGTTCCTACCGTGAGCGGCATGCTGGTTCCAGGGGCAACGGCACGTCAGCGTCTGGTCGACACCAGACGGGTACCGCCTCGCGGCCCAGCTGCTCGAGGAAGGAAGCCGTGCGATCGTCCTTCGGCTCGCGAACCCTCGCGGCTGGTAGGAACTGCGGTCCGATCTGCCGGCCGGACTCGAGGAACAACGGGTAGGTGGCGTCGAGGAGGTCCTGCTGGATCGAGGAGTCGCCCTCGGACGCCGTGACGACGAGCAGATCGAGGTCGGACCTGATGGGCATGCCCTGTGGCCAGCTCTCCGCACGTGCGACCGAACCGAAGACCCAGATCCCGATCAGGTCGTCGCGGAGGGTCGTCCGGAGCAGATCGAGGTAGCGGTCGAGACAGTCGCGCTCGACGGATGTCAGCAGTGGCAGCTGCACGCTCAGGAGCGGATCCGACTGACGGCAATTGCGACCTCCTCCGCCTCGGCGTCCGTGAGCGTGCGGCAGTCGAGCAGGGTCCGGCCGTCGCGGACGATTGCGATCACCGGACGCTCGTGCGCACGAAGCGCCGCAGCGAGCTCCTCCTCGACTGCGCAAGCGAAGCTCGGCAGCTGTGCGAGGGGCAGCGCGCCGCCGCCGATCCGTGCGACCGTCTCCTCGACGGCTCCGCCGATGAGCGCAGCCAGGCGCTCGGCTCGCATGCGGACTGCCTCGGCGGGCTCCCGCAGCATCTGGAGCACCGGGATCTCGTCGGGTCCGTTGACATACAGCGCGAGCGTCGCCTCGAGCGCTGCGAGCGAAAGCTTGTCGGCCCGCAAAGCGCGCTGGAGCGGATGCCGTCGGAGCTGCTCGACGAGATCGGCACGACCTACCATGATCCCCGCCTGCGGCCCGCCCAGCAACTTGTCGCCGGAGAAGCAAACGAGGTCCGCCCCGCCGGCGAGGCTAGAGGCCGGCGTTGGCTCGCCTTCGAGCGCGACGAGCGCGCCTGATCCCAGGTCGTCGACCAGTGGGAGGCCGTGGCGATGGGCCACCGCAGCCAGCTCAGTAACGCGTGGTCGCTCGGTGAAACCCACCTGCCGGAAGTTGGACTGATGGACGCGAAGCAGGAGCGCCGTCTCCGGTCCGATCGCCTGCTCGTAGTCGGAGGCCCGCGTGCGATTCGTGGTCCCCACCTCGCGCAGTCGAGCTCCGGAGCCCGCGAGCACGTCCGGAATGCGAAACCCATCGCCGATCTCGATCAGCTCTCCCCGGGAGACGACCACCTCGCGTCCCTTGGCGAGGGCGGCGAGCGCGAGCAGCACCGCGGCCGCGTTGTTGTTCACGACGAGAGAGGCCTCCGAGCCGGTGAGTCGTCGCAGAAGCGGCGCGAGATGGTGCTGACGAGAGCCCCGCGCCCCCTCCGCAAGGTCGTACTCGAGGTTGGAGTAGCCGCCGCCGACCTCGACGACCCTCTCGAGCGCGGCCTCGGCAAGCGGCGCCCGACCGAGATTCGTGTGGAGGAGCACGCCGGTGGCGTTGAGCACCCGTCGCAGCGCAGGCCGCCGGGTCAGCGCGAGCTCCTCCCGCACGCGCTCGACGAGGTCGCCCGGGTCAACTCCGGCCCGGATCTCCTCCCGGGCCTTGGCAAGGGCCGCTCGAGCTGCCGCGAGCACGAGGGTGTGCGGCTCGCCCGACAGGCGCTCGTCGTGCAGGAGCGCATCCACTGAAGGCAGGTCACGAAGCCTCATCGGCTTCAGTGTAGGCAGGCGGGACTGTGCTGCCAGCGCAGCCTGCTGCTTAACTGACGTGGGTGAGAAGGCGAATTCCAGTCATGGCGACCGGGGTGGTCGTCTCGGCCGGCCTGGTGGCCGCCGCGACGATCGCTGCGCGCGATGCCTTCTACGTCGACAAGCCGCTACCAGGGGTCGTCGTCCGCGAGCCCAAGCTCTCGCGCCCGGTCGAGATCCACCTCGCCGACAGGCGCGTGCTCGTGCGACCGCGACGCGTACTCGCGGTGAACGCTGCAGCGACCGCCGCGGCGGCGCGGCGCGCAGGGCGCCACTCCTTTCTGACACGAGTCCGGGCGCTCGCGGACCCGAGCCCGCCGGCGATCGTCGTCGTTCCGGTCCTCCGCGAGAGGCGTGAGGCCGCGGCGCGCTGGGTGACGGAGCTGTCCGCAGACCTCCGGAAGCCGACGCCGGCGAAGATCGCCATGCGCGGCCTCACCCCCGTCGTCACGCCGGCCCGCCCTGGCGAGCAGATCGACGACGACGTGTTGCTGAGCGAGCTGCGCCTGAGCGCACTGGCGGATGGCAGTCCGGTCCGCGCCACCCTGCGCGAGATCGCTCCTGAGCTCGACACCGAGGCGGCCGAGGAGGCCAACGAGACAACACGCCGCATGGTCTCCGCGCCGGTCGAGTTGCGTTTCCGCGAACGGCGGATCGGCGCGCTCACGCCAAGGCGGCTCGCGCGCCTGATCCACTTCACCCCGCGGCGTGACCGCTTCGTGGTCGCCTTCGACCGGGAACGGCTGGCGCGTGCCGTACAGCCGGCGCTCTCGCGCTGGCGCACGCGCGCAGCGAACGCCCGCTTCAAAGTTGAGGGAGAGCGAGTCCGGATCATCCCGTCCCGACCGGGGCTCGACGTGAATCCCAAGCTTGTCCTCGCGGCGGTCACAACGGCCGCGGACTCGCCCACGCGAACGGCCCGCCTCGCGCTGCGCGAGACGCGCGCCGACCGGACGACGCGAGAGGCACGGGCGCTCGGCATCCGCGAGCGCATCTCCACGTTCACGACCGACATGGGTGTCTCGTCCTCCAACCGGATCCACAACGTGCAGCTGATGGCCGAGTACATCGACGGCACGATCATCGAGCCGGGCAAGACGTTTTCCTTCAACGACTCCGTTGGGCCGCGCACGGAGGAGCGCGGCTTCCGTGAGGGTCAGATGATCATCGGCTCGCTCCTGCTGCCCTCGATCGGCGGCGGCGTGTGCCAGACGGCCACCACCCTCTTCAACAACGCCTTCGAGCTCGGCCTGCCGATCGAGCGGCGCTACAACCACAGCTTCTACATCTCCCACTACCCGCTCGGGCGCGACGCGACCGTGTCCTGGGGTGGGCCGGATCTCGTCTTCCGCAACGACCTGCGCTCGGCGATCCTGATCAAGACGAGCTACACGGACGCGACGCTGACGTTCAGCTTCTACGGCACAGACCCGAACCGTCGTGTGATCTCGAGCACCAGCCCGAAGGTGAACTGGCGCACGCCGCAGACGACCTACGCGTACGACCCGTATGCGCCGCACGGCTCCGTGCGGACCGTCTCCGGCTCGAACCAGCCAGGCTTCGACGTGAGCGTCACCCGCCAGGTCTACGAGCGCGGCAAGCTGAAGCGGACGGACACCTTCGCGAGCGCCTACATCGCGGTTGGGCCGACGGCGATCTATGGCCCGGGCCGCACGATCCCCGGTCCGTACTTCGTGCTCCCCCGCGTCTGAGGTGTCCTGGCTCGACTGGGCGAGGCAGCTCCAGGCGATCGCGCAAACGGGAGCCTCGTATGAGGCGCACCCTTATCACGCCGAGCGGTATGAGCGCGTGCGGCGGATTGCCTCCGAGATCATGGCCGCCGGAACGGGCGGCGAGGTGGCGAAGCTCGACGAGTCGTTCGCGGCGGAAGTGGGTCACGCGACGCCGAAACTCGATGTGCGAGCGGCGGCATTCCGCGGCGAGGAGATCCTGCTCGTGCGAGAGCGCCTGTCCGGCCTGTGGACGCTGCCCGGCGGCTGGGCCGAGGTCGGCGACTCTGCGGCCGAGTCGGCTGTGCGGGAGGCTCGCGAGGAATCCGGCTTCGCGATGCGCGCGACGAAGCTCGTCGCGCTACACGATCGCGAGCGTCGCGGCTACGGCCCACACCCCTGGTACACCTACAAGGCGACGTTCCTGTGCCACCTCCTCGACGGGCAGCCGGCCGAGCACGATCACGAGGTGCTCGAGGTCGGCTTCTTCGGGCAAGACGCGCTTCCGACGCTCGACCGGAACCGAACCGCACCTGAGCTCGTCGCGCTCTGCTTCGCCCACCGCCGCAGTCCCGCACGGCAGACGGAGTTCGATTAGTCGCTACTGGGCGTCCGCCTTCTCCGGCTCCGCGGGGCTTGCCGGCCCTCGGCTGTCGTAGCTCTCGACGACGATCCTGACCGCCTCGCCCGGATCGTCCGTCACGTGCAGTAGCTCCACGTCCTCGGGCGAGATCATGCCGTCCGCGAGCAGCTCGCCGTTGATCCAGTCGAGCATCTCACCCCAGTAGTCGCTGTCGAACAGGACGACGGGGAAGTTCAGAACCTTTCCGGTCTGGATCAGCGTCAGCGCCTCGTACAGCTCGTCGAGCGTCCCGAAGCCACCGGGGAAGATCACGAAGCCCTCGGCCGCCTTCACGAACATCGTCTTGCGCGCGTAGAAGTGCTTGAACGTCATCCCGATGTCGACGTAGGGATTGAGTCCCTGCTCGTGCGGCAGGGCGATGTTGAAACCGACCGAGAGGCCGCCCTCCTCCTTGCAGCCGCGGTTGGCCGCCTCCATCACCCCCGGGCCGCCACCGGTCACCACCGCGAAACCAGCCTGGGCGAAGAGACCGGCGGTCTGGCGAGCGTCCCGGTACGGCTCCGCAGCCTCGGAGACTCTCGCCGAGCCGAAGATGGAAACCGCGGGCCGGTTGATCTGCAGCACCTTCTGGAAGCCACTCAGGAACTCCGAGGCGATCACCGCGACGTCGTTCGCAAGGTCCTCGTGCGTCCGCTCCAAGACGCGTCTGTCGTCCATCGCGGCCACGCTAGATGTCGCGCTCGACGAAGGTCGCGGACATCGCGAGCGTCAACAGGGCGGCGAGGCCGATGTAGGCGACTCCAGTCACGACGCGCTGTGTCGGTGTCACCCGGTAGTAGGCCTCTCCCTCCGGGTTTCGTCGCTGCTTCCAGCGCCGCCACGACTCGAGGCCGCCGAGCACGAGGATCAGGATCAGGATCGGGTTAGGCGCCACGATCGTGAGACCGAGGAGGAGCGCAAGGCCCACGATCCAGAGCACTGGGTGGATCGCCCCAGCGATCCGGCCTCCGTCGAGCGGGCTCAGCGGCGCAAGGTTGAACAGGTTCAGGAAGAACCCGGTGAAGGCGAGCGCGACGAGGAGGTCGGAGTCGATCGCCTCGCCCACTCCCCAGACCGCCGCTGCCCCGAGGCTGCCGAGGATCGGACCGGCGATCGCAACCTTGGCCTCGGCCCACGCGTTGTCAGGGAGCCGCTTCAGCGTGATCAGGGCGCCTAGGAAGGGGATGAACATCGGGGCCGAGACCGGCAGCCCTTGCCGCTTCGCTTCGAGGACGTGCCCGAGCTCATGGACGAGGAGCAGCAGCACGAAGCCGACCGCGAACTGCCAGCCCCAGAGAAGGGCGTAGGCACCGATCGAGACGATCATCGAGCCGGCGACCGTGAAGAGCTTGAACTTGAAGATCGCCGCGAAGACGAACTTCAGCTTCCAGAAGAGGAGGCCGAGGGCGGCGATCGGGGCCCAGAGCTTCCGCAGCACGTCGCGGAAGGTCAGCGGCTGCTTGATCGGCGAGTAGCCGCTGCGCAGATCGGGCTCCTCCACCTCGCGCGGTGCGTACGGGTCGTAGTGGCTCACTCGTTCAGAGTACTCGTCGGGCTCGCGAGCGCTCTAGCCGCTACCGCGCCGCACGAGCTGCGGGGTAAGCGTGCCGCTGGCCAGCCAATCGTCGAGCGCTATGAGCCCTGGCCGATCCACTCTTCGCCGCCCTCGTAGACCTCCTTCTTCCAGAGCGGGACGGACTGCTTGAGGGTGTCGATTGCCTCCTTGCACGCAGCGAGAGCATCGGCGCGGTGCGGCGCCGAAACGGCGATCACGACGCTCGGCTCGCCGATCTCGACGCGGCCGATGCGGTGGTGGATCGCGATCTCGCTGAGCGAGTACCGAGCCCGCAGGTCTCCGGCGAGCGCGGCCATCGTCTCCTCGGCCATGCCCTCATACGCCTCGTACTCGAGGTAGAGCACGTCGCGGCCGCGAGAGCGGCTCCGCACGGTGCCTGTAAAGGTCGCGATCGCGCCCGCGTCGTCTCTGCTCACCTCCCGCACCGCGGCGTCAAGTGAGAGCGGCTCCGCCGAGAGCTTGAAGTCGCCTCCGGAGACCGGCGGGATGAGCGCGATCTCGTCCCCCGCCGCGAGCACGGTGTCGGCGCCCGCATATTCCCGGTTTACGGCATAGAGGACGCCCGCTGGCTCCTCTCCCAGCGCCAGCGCCGGCCAGACGTCGGAGACGCGCGCGCCGTCGCTCAGCTCCAGCGTTCGTGAGCCGACTCCTGCTCGCTCGCGGAGACCGGCGAAGAGGCGCACCGAGACTTCCTCGAGTCGAGCC
>Ga0136621_1000052_pt1 | contig 36621 bp, 35 predicted proteins | sample AntDryUQ445A2306_FD_104673 | JGI IMG/M metagenome (GOLD analysis project Ga0136621, IMG submission 104673) | Polar desert sand microbial communities from Dry Valleys, Antarctica - metaG UQ445A (23.06) | ecosystem: Environmental > Terrestrial > Soil > Desert | place: Antarctica: Dry Valley...
ATCAATGTAATGCCATCGCACACCAACTGAACCTAAGACCTCGAAAGCGACTCGCCTTCAAAACCCCTCAGGAGTGCTTCTATGCAAATTGATCAATGTTGCAGTTCAAAGTTGATATCAAGCTAATCTCTGCCTGCTTTTACAAGCGATTGCACGCGTACCCGGACTTCTTTTATGACTAATCGCCTTGCAACAGCTTAGCCGGCTCTATTCAACGGCGGAAGTTCCCCGAACTTCTGCATGTAAGTCTGCAGAGCTTCACGTTCAGCAGCTCGGGCATCACCCGCGCCGTCGAAAGTGATAAGTAAGCGCTCATAGGGAAAGCGGTGACAAATACCGGAGTGACCTTTGTAGCGTGCGCCGCACTCGTGGGCGCGAGAGATATGCTGTGGAGAAAGACTCTTCTTGAGATTGATGACTCGATCGAGGAATGACAGCGCCATACCAATGTAAAGCACGCCATCTTGATCCTCGCCAAGCAGGCGCTCCACCGCCATTGGCTCTTCAGCCTTTTCTGAATGCATGCACGACAGCATGTAGATCCCGCCGCCTGTTCCGAAATGCTCATTGACCTGATACCAAAAATCTGGCGATGCAATTCGAGCCTTCATCATGCCCCTTGCGCCCAACGCTTCTAAGTTGAGCGATGCAGTCGGGCAAGTGACGTGACAGCTATGCTGGCGCGGCACTTGGCCTGCGTCAGCTCGAACGTGCAGTTGGAGACGGTAGGCCGCGCCACCCCGGGCGGCATGCTGATCACTACCAGGCCCATCGGCCCACCTCGGATCGCACCAACACCCCCATGACGTATAGCGAAGCGCGGCTTCGACTGTTCGCATCAAGCTCGCTTATGCGACAGCGAACCACGCTTCGCTCGATAACAGAAAATAGCTGCTTTATACACACGACCTAACGTGCCATCCTTGCGTGTTTACCTCGCCACAGCTTCGAATCGTGGCGCGGCCTAAAGCCGCCAACTAAATATAAACGACAAAGCTTATCTCGCTGAGCGTCATATAAACGGGTAACTGCGGTTAATGGTCTGCACATTGTATGCAGTTAACTTGTTGCCATTGAATTTAGGCAAACCTAAAGTGTGCGGACGAACGCCGAAGTCAATCCGCAAAAGTTGCTCGATTAGATGCCTTCACGCGCTTCCAGGCGCATATCGTTCACTGGTTCAAGACCGCGGAAATAGGACGCGCTTTGCGCCATTGAGCGCGGGCTGCGCGCGGCGACGAATCAGTCCGCCAGATCGTCACCACGCCGAACAACCACGCCGAACAGATCCGCGATAGCCGCCAGGCTGGACTTCTGGATGATATCTGCCGGTACTGTCTCTACGCCGTCGCGCAATGCGCGAGTCGCGGTGGCGGCGGACACAACCGTGGGGGCGAAGCCCAGATTGAAAGCACCGCGGGCGGTTGAGTTGACGCACATGTGCGTCATGAAGCCGGCGAGCACCAGGTTTTGCGCACCGCTGGTCTGCAGTTGCTCGTGCAGTTGCGTATTTACGAACGCGTTGGGATGGGTTTTGGTGATCACGGGTTCATCGCCTTGTGGCGAAACCTTGTCCGCGATCTGGCCCAGGTCGGATTCCAGATCGTAAGGGGAACCGCTGCCCGCGTTATGCTGGATGTGAATGATCGGGATTCCGAGCTTGCGCGCGCGTTCTAACAAGACGCGCGCCTCGTCCAGCGCCGCTTCCACGCCCGCGAGTTCCATCACGCCTTCGCGGTAAGTGTTCTGGCAGTCGATCATTATCAGGGTCGATTGGCTCAGGGCGGCAGGCTTTTCGCTCATACCGGAGATGCTACGCAGTGTCTGGGATGTGTTTGGTGTCATTAAGGGTAATGAACTTTTAGAAAGAGGTTGTAGGGTCGCTGACGGCATTTGCACTTGCCGGGTAATGTCAGGATCAGTGCCGTTCAGCGTTGCACAAATGCCTAAAAGAAAACTGTCGTCCTGAGTAACCGCGAAGGATCTCGAAGTGAAGCATCTATTCTTTGACATATGAAACAGATTCTTCGGCCTTCGGCCTCAGAATGACAGCTCGCTCAATGTGGTAGCCACTTCTGCAATCGTCAGTAAGAGCAGCGGCTAAACACGAGAAAGCGGGGGCGAGCCTGCGTGTGGCCCGCCCCCGGGCAATTGACGTTTATTTCACACGCGGATAACCGGATATCGCTAAATCCGCGTTACAGCGCGATTGTTACCGCCTTGTTCTCCGTGTAATTGGAGAGCACCGCCTCGCCCATCTCGCGACCCCAGCCGGATTGCTTGTAACCGCCGAAGGGCAGCGCGGCGTCGAAGATGTTGTAGCAGTTTATCCATACCGAGCCGGCCTTAATTTTGCCTGCCAGCGTGTGCGCCTTGCTCAAGTCGCGCGTCCAGATGCCGGCGGCCAATCCATAAATGCTGTTATTGGCCTGCTGCACCAGCTCGTCCATGTCGCCGAACGGCATCGCGACGACGACCGGCCCGAAGATCTCCTCGTCCACCACCTTCATGCCGGGCTTGGTATCGACAAAAATCGTAGGCTCGATAAAGTAGCCTTTGCCCTCGCGCTTCTTGCCGCCGCTCAAGGCGCGCGCGCCTTCCGCGGCACCTGAGTCGAGATAGCCGGAGACCCGCGTAAACTGCGCATCCGAGACCATCGGCCCCAACTGCGTAGTCGGGTCCAGACCCGGACCCATCTTGATCTGCTTGGCCTGCTCGGCCACGCCCTCGACCACCTGATCGAAGACCTTCTGATCGACGAACAGACGTGAGCCCGCCGCGCAGCACTCGCCCTGGTTGAAGAAGATGGCGTTCAAGGCGCCCGGAATCGCGACGTCCATATCAGCATCGCTCAACACGATGTTGGGCGATTTGCCGCCTAGTTCCAGGGATACCTTTTTAAGATCGTTGGCCGCGGCTTTGACGATCATGCGCCCGACTTCAGTGGAGCCCGTAAAGGCGATCTTATCGATGCCGGTATGTGACGCCAGCGCTGCGCCGGCGGTTTCGCCGAAGCCGGTTATGATGTTGACCACGCCGTTTGGCAGTCCTGCCTCCTGCATGATCTCGCCTAAACGCAACGCGCTAAGCGGCGTTTCCTCGGCGACCTTGATCACAACAGTGCAGCCGCAGGCTAGCGCCGGGGCCAGTTTCCATACGGCCATCAGCAGGGGAAAGTTCCACGGTACGATCTGACCAACCACGCCAACCGGCTCCGGTCGAGTATAGGAGTGATATTGCACGCCCGGCGTATACAGCACTGAAAGGGGAAGCAGGTCGCCGTGGCGCTTGGTGCACCACCCAGACATGTAATGAAACATGTCGGCGGCAAGCGGCACGTCCGCTGCCCGTGCAACCGACACAGGTTTGCCGTTGTCCAGCGACTCCAACTCGGCGAATTCATCCAGGTGCTCCAGGATTAAATCGCCGATCCTGTGGATCAACCGTCCGCGCGCGGACGGTGTCATGCTGGGCCAGGCACCGCTTTCGTAAGCGCGACGAGCGGCCTTTACCGCAATATCGATATCGGCCTTATCGCCCTCGGCGACCCGCGCGATCTCTTCACCGGTAGCTGGATTTTCAACCGCAAAGGTCTTGCCGGATTGGGCCGACACCCACTTGCCGTCGATAAACAGCTTGCGGGGTTGGCCGATGAATTGTGTTACGGGTGAACTAAGTTCGAAATTCTCTTTTACTACTGCGCTCATGGATGAAAACTCCTGCGTGATTTCACGCTTGCGTTTGATTTGTCCGCGATCCTGCCAGGGTTGGTACCACGACGGCGTTTTAATGCCGGGGCCGCGCGGCGCGAGGGCGGTACTCAAGTTTTAGCCTCGTGACGCTGGAATTGTCAATACCGTGGCCGGATTCATTCACCTTACTCCGATTTACACCTTTTTTGGGCAATCCGCTTCGACTTCGTGCCAACAAAGGCACGATTTCCGCTTTATCCGCCATCCGTGCAACGGATCGGTATTGTGGTTCGCGCTTGCGATGCGGCCTGCGCTCCCGGACCAGCATTCTCGGCAACGAGTGATCCTCGGTTCCTGCTGGGTGTTGCCGGGCAAATCGTGCGAGTGCGCGCACCACCGCAGCGGCTGCGTTCGGGTTGGATGTTGGGTGGGTCACGGCTGCATTTTATCAACCGGTAGATTGAAACGGGTACGTGACTGGCGTTCGAGGGTTTGAGACTGGCGGCGGTGGAACCGCAAAGGGTGCGGGGTTATGACGCGAAGGAGTTCACTAATCTGGCGGCGCCGCGCTGGTGGCGGTCGAGTCCGCCGATGTCAGCCTGGGCATTCAACCCGCCGCGGCACTGCGTGCGTCCGCGATAACGGGGCGACGACGTTATTGCGCGGCGCGGAGTCCCGTGCAGGCGCTATGGGCATGGGGGGCTACGATACGTCGGGCGCGAACTGCGTGCACGAATGGTCGGCGTTCTTCAGGAACGCGCCACCCGACGCCGAATGATGGCGCGCGGCAGGCGCGCGCTCCGCAGTTCACTCGGTCGCGATCATCACGTCACTGGCCTTGACGATCACGTAAACCTGCTTGCCGGTGGCGAGACCGAGCCGTTCCGCCGACGCCTTGGTGATGATGGAAACCAGTTCCGCGCCACCGGGCAACTCCACGGTAATCTCGCTGTTGACTGCCCCGTGTGAAACCTGCGTAACCCTGCCTTTGAGGTTATTGCGCGCGCTTATGTGCATTCCGTCATTTTCCGTAAGGTTTAGTTGGACGAGAGCACAGTCTACCCGTTGGTGTGCTGCGCCGCCGCATTAACTTTATCATGCATGTATACGATGTTTTTCTGCATGGAATTTTTTATTGACGGAACAAGAAAACTAAACATAATACCTGCGTACGCAAACACACCGCACAGGAGCCGCCGTATGTCGTTCAAGTCATTTTTTTCCACGCGAATTCTGGGCTTGGTGTTGGCATTGTCGGTCTGCACTGCTGCAAGCGCCGCACAACCTTTCATTGTTGTGGCGTCGACCACGTCCACGCAGGACTCCGGACTGTTCGACGACCTGCTGCCGAAGTTTGAGAAGAAGTCCGGCGTGGACGTGCGCGTGGTCGCGGTGGGCACCGGAGAGGCGATCGGCATTGCCGAGCGTGGGGATGCCGATGTGTTGTTCGTCCACTACAAGCCGGATGAGGAAGCGTTCGTCGAAGCCGGACATGGCGTGAAGCGCTTCCCGGTGATGTACAACGATTTCATCATCGTGGGTCCGAAGTCGGATCCGGCGCAGATTGCAGGCATACAGAGCGCCACCGACGCCTTCGATAAAATTGCCGACGCGCAAGCAGCGTTCGCCTCGCGCGGCGATGACAGCGGCACCCATCAAAAGGAACTGGAGATATGGAAGGTGGCCGACGTGGATGTGGACGCAGCGAACGGCACTTGGTATCGATCTCTGGGTCAAGGCATGGGCCCGACCTTGAACACGGCGGCGAGCATGGACGCTTACACGCTCGCCGACCGCGGCACCTGGATCAGCTTTAACAACCGGCAGAATCTTGAGGTGCTGGTGGCGGGCGACCCGGAACTGTTCAATCAGTATGGCGTGATTCTGGTCAATCCCGAAAAACACCCGCACGTGAAGGCGAAGGAAGGACAGGCGTTCATCGACTGGCTGGTGTCCCCGGCGGGCCAGAAGGCCATCGCATCCTACAAGCTCAAGGGCAAGCAGCTTTTCTATCCCAATGCCAACGAGCCGGGCGCGTGATGCTGTAAAACTTCCGGTTGGTTCTTCGACCCAGGGCACACAACAACACGTTTCACAACAGCTACGGCGGAGACATCCAACTATGCGACACAACACGTGCATATGCACACTCGCGCTCGGTCTGGCGATCGCCACAGCACCTTGCGTGCAAGCCCAGGATGGTGCGATTTTCGAGAACAAGGGCGGCCTGAATTTCGAGACCGCCGACGGCAATTTTACTTTTGGCGTGTTCGGGCGCATCCAGGCCGATGCCGCGTTCTACGACGAAGACGCGGCGGCCCTGGGCAGCGGGTCCAGTTTTCGCCGCGCCCGCATCGGTGTGCAGGGCACCTTTTACGAGGACTGGGGCTTTAAGAGCGAATTCGACTTCGCGGACGAGGGTGTCGCGCTTGCCGATGTGTATCTTCAGTTTCTCGGTCTGGACCCGATCGTCATTACCGCTGGCCACTTCAAGCAGCCGTTTTCGCTAGACAACATTACCAGCACCAATGACATCACCTTCATGGAGCGCGCGCTGACGCACGATGCGCTGGTGCCCGGACGTCGTATCGGTGCGGGCATCGGCGCGGGCGGGGATAATTACAGTGCGAACGTGGGCGTGTTCGGCGAGACCGCCTCGAACGATGCGGGCGAGGACGACGATGGCAATGAGTTCGACAGCGGCATCAGCGCTGCCGCGCGCGCCACGTTTGCGCCGATCGCGACCGATACGTCCGTGCTGCATTTTGGTGGATCCGTTTACTGGCGCGACCCGAGCCGTGGCGAGGAGACACGCTTTCGCACGCGCCCTGAATCCAACGCCACGGATGTGCGACTGGTCGACACCGACGCGATCGCCGACGTGGAAGACGTAACGACGTATGGACTGGAAGCGGCTGGGGTGGCCGGGCCGTTTCACGCGCAGGCGGAGTATATGCTGGCGGATGTCAGCAGCGCGCTGGCGGATGCGGACTTCGACGGGTGGTACGTCGAGGGTGGTTATTTCCTGACCGGCGAATCACGGCCCTACGCCGCGGACGCAGGCCGCTGGACGCGAGTCACGCCGGAGAGCCCTGGTGGCGCGTGGCAGGTGGCGTTGCGTTACAGCACCATTGATTTGACCGACGGCGCCATCGACGGCGGCGAAGAAGACAATCTCGGCTTAGCGCTCAACTGGTATCCGAATTACTACCTGCGCTTCTCTGCGAATTACATTGAGGTGCTCGACCAAGAGCAGGCAGGCGTGAGCGACGAACCCAGCATATTCCAGATGCGCGCGCAAGTGGCGTTCTAGTATCGATCGCAAGCGTTGCACCTGCTGTACGCTGGGGGCGTTTTCCTCTAGGTTGAGCGCATGTCAGACAACTTCCCTGATCCGCGCGCTGCCTCTCCTATGCGTGATGCGCGGCGCGTTTCGCAGTGAGCGTCCCCGCACCGGCCGGGGGCCGCAGCCTGCCGTTGTGGCCGCTTGTGATCCTGATTTTGTTGCTGGTGGTCGCGTCGTTTGCGATAGGTCAGTTTCCGGTAAGCGTGCATGACCTGCTGAAGCTGACATTCGGCAAGTTATTTGGCCCCTCGCAACACGAATCGCCGCTGATCGCAACCGTAGTCTTGGAAATACGCCTGCCGCGGGTGCTGGGCGCGCTGCTGGTCGGTGGCGCGCTGTCGGCCGCGGGCGCGGCGTACCAGGGCATGTTTCGCAATCCATTGGTCTCGCCGGACATTCTGGGCGTTTCCGCCGGCGCGGGTCTGGGTGCGGTGCTGGGGATTTTTTTGTCGCTACCGGCAGCGGGCATTCAGGCGCTGGCGTTCTTACTCGGACTGGCGGCGGTGGCGATCGTTTATGCAATCTCCTCACGCTTGCGCGGCAACGATCCGGTGCTGGTCCTGGTGCTGGCGGGCGTGGTAATCGGCTCGCTGGTCGGCGCGCTGATCTCGCTGCTGAAAATCATAGCCGATCCTTACGATCAACTCCCCGCCATCACGTTCTGGCTTTTGGGCAGCCTCGCGAATATCGATGCCGGCGACATCAAACTCGCATTGCCAGTCGTACTGCTGAGCGTGTTGCCGCTTTATCTGCTGCGCTGGCGCATGAATCTGCTGTCGCTGCACGACGAGGAAAGCCGCGCGCTGGGCGCGGATACGACCAGATTACGCATCGTCTTCATCGCCGCGGCGACTTTGATGACCTCGGCCGTAGTCGCGATCGGCGGCATGGTCGGCTGGGTCGGGTTGGTGATGCCGCACATCGCGCGCATGCTGGTCGGCCCCGAGTTCGGCCGGCTGCTGCCCGCCTCCATGTTGCTTGGCGCGGGGTTTCTGCTGCTGGTCGATAACGTCGCACGCTCGATAACGTCCTCGGAGATACCGTTAGGCATCGTCACGGCGCTGATTGGCGCGCCGTTTTTCCTGTGGCTGCTCGCCGCTGGGCGCAGGCCGTGGCGATGAACCTCGCGACCCATCATCTGGCGTTCGGATACGCACATAAAACGGTAGGCCATGACGTTAGCCTGACAGTTGAGTCCGGCCAGATTCTGTGCGTGCTGGGCGCCAACGGCAGTGGCAAGACCACATTGTTCAAGACCCTGCTTGGCCTGCTCAAGCCGCGGGGCGGCGACATTACTCTGGACGACGAAAGCGTCTTGACGTGGCCGCGCCGCCGGCAGGCTCAAACCATGGCCTACGTGCCGCAGGCGCACGCCGATTATTTTCCGTTTACGGTGCTGGACACGGTGCTGATGGGCCGTGCGGCACACATGAGCCTGTTCGCCGTACCCTCGCAGCGCGATCGCGAAGCGGCGCTGGCGGCGCTGCACGCATTGAGCATTGCGGACCTGAAAGACGAGCCATACGCGCAGATCAGCGGTGGCCAGCGCCAGCTCGTGCTGATCGCGCGCGCGCTGGCGCAGGAGGCGAAGTTTCTAATACTGGATGAGCCAACTTCGAGTCTCGATTTCGGCCATCGCGGGCGGCTGCTGGAGCATATTCGGAAGCTCGCGCGCGAAGGACCAGGCATTATTTTCTCCACACATGACCCGGATCAAGCGCTGGTCTGCGCGGATACCGTGGCGCTGTTACGCGAGGGTCGAGTCATACAAAGCGGCGCGCCAGATGCCGTCATCACGCGCGAGAATCTGCGCCTGATTTACGGTGTGGATGTGGATACGACTAGCGCGTTGTATTTGGCTTGAGCGTGCAGCTCGCAATCAAGCATCGATACGGGCACTTCAGCGCGTCGACACACTCAAACCAGGCACCGCCCGTCCGGGCGAAACTACAGGAGTTAAATTTATGCAACGAGGTAGTGTTACCAAGCGCGTGTCACGTCTGTTCCTGCCGGCGCTCGCCGCCATGTTGTTCGCGACCACGTCCGTGTCCGCTCACCACGGCTGGGCCTGGGCGACCGGCGAGGAATTCGAACTGACCGGCGAAATTACAGCAACTTTACTCGGCAATCCGCACGGCGAGGTCACCCTCGACGCCGACGGCGAGACCTGGACGGTGGAGGTCGGTCAACCGTGGCGCAACGCATCGGCGGGCTTGAGCGACGAAGACCTGGCTGTCGGCACGGTCATGACCGTCCACGGTCATCGCTCAGCGGAAGGTTCCGAGCGACTCGTCAAGGCGGAACGAGTCGTGATCGAAGACCAGGATTACAACCTGTACCCGGATCGCGAATCCTGATCCGTCGCGGCTGGCAGCGCCGTGCTCGCCGAGCTGCAAAACTCCCTCGTCGCAGAAGCGTTACGCGGTTCGACATGGGTTTATCCGCTGGTCAACGCGGCGCACATTCTCGGTTTCGCGCTGCTGGTGGGAGCGATCGTGCCGCTAGACCTTCGACGCCTGGGCCTGTGGCGGTCGGTGCCCGCAGCGTCGCTGTCCCGCGTCCTAACTCCTGTCGCGGCGGCGGGGCTGCTGATCGCCGTGACCGCGGGCTTTTTTTGTTCATCGCGCGCGCGGTGGAATACGCCGCGTCGGGCCTGTTCCAGGCCAAGATGCTGCTCGTCGCGCTTGCGGTGGCGAACGCGCTGGTTTTCCGCCGCAGCGGCCTCCATCGCGGCTCGGCTCCGCCGAATCGCACCAGCATTATCGCGGCCCGCGGAACCGCGCTCGTGTCACTCCTCTGCTGGCCGGCGGCAATGCTGCTCGGGCGACTTGTAGGATATTTCTGACGATGAATGTAAGTTTTGTCCATACAGGTTAAGGGTCTTCGCGTGATCGTGGGTAGTGGATCTTCAGGCGTAGATACTGTTCGCCACTTAGTATCAAATAGCCACGGCTCGGCTACCGTTGGACGTTCTGCGGGCGCAGTTACGCCACTTACCAATATTCTGCTGACAGCCCCTAACGCGTCTCTTGCGACTCGCCAGTCGTTGAGTCGTGATCCGTTGTCTTTATTCCCAAATGCAGCGCGGCTTTGGCCATCAAATGCGTACTGACCGGTGTGGTGATGAACAGAAACAGCAGGATCAGGAGTTCATGCAAACTGATGCTTGGGCCGCGCGCGCTGAAGTAGAGTATCGAGGCGAGCAGCACACTGCCCACGCCCAGGGTGGCGGTCTTGGCGGGGCCGTGCAGGCGGCTATAGAAATCCGGGAGACGCACCAGACCGATGGAGCCGATGAGCGAGAGGCTGGCGCCGAACAGGAGCAGCAGGGAGATCAGGATTTCGAGCAGCGTATTCATCTTTGGTTGTCTTGAGCGTCCTGATTGTGACCGGTATGGCAATGCCGGCGGTCGCGATCGTGCCTGGAATGTATTTCGCGATCTCCGACAACATCCCCCGCGTCCCTTTTGCAAAGGGGGATCAGGGGACAGGGTTTGTGAGGCGCTTTTAACCTCACTTCAATCGTGATCAGGGATCGCTCCTAAATGAATTCCATGACGCGGCGCATCGTTTCATTACTCGATGATGTGCCCGCGCAGCAGGTATTTGCACAGCGCCGCCGTGCCGATGAAACCCAGCAGTGCGATCAGAAGCGCGGCTTCGAAATAAAGCGTGCTGTCCGCATGGATGCCGAACAGAATCAGCAGCACCACGGAATTGATGTAAAGCGTATCCAGCGCCTGTATGCGATCCGGAACGCTCGGGCCGCGCAGCAGGCGCCAGAGGTTCAGCAGCGCGGCCAGGGTCAGCATGCCGAAGGCGATGGTGAGCGCGATGTCGATCACGCGAAGATCTCCTTGAGCGGCGCCTCATAGCGGCGCTTGATGGTATCGATGAGCGCGGCCTCGTCGTCTACGTGCAGACAGTGGATGAGCAGGCTCTTACGATCCACGGCCACGTCGGCTGTCACCGTGCCTGGTGTGAGCGAAATCACCGATGCCAGAGTGGTGATCGCGTAGTCGTTATCAAGCTCCAGTGGCAGCCGCACGAAGCGCGGTCGCAGGTTTTTTTGCGAACCGAGGATACGGGTGGCGACCTCGATGTTGGCCTTGACGATATCCCATAGCGCCACGCCCACGAGTTTGAGCACCAGGTCCGGGCGGTGGATACGCGCGGGCCGCGGCCATAGCACGCGGGTGAAAACCGGGATCGAAAAGGCTATGAAAGCCCCAAGCACGATATGGCCGGGTGCCACGCTGTTGTTCAGCAGCAGCCACACGATGAGCAGCACGCCGCTCAGGGTCGGGTGCGGCAGCAAGATGTTTTTCATCGTCACGCGTTATGGCTCTTCGGTTAAAGGCGCTGTTGAGTCGCCGTCGCCGAGGACGCCCGAAACGTAACTATACGGACGCATCAATTGCGCGGCCGTCGCGCCGGCAAACTCGGTGACGGGTTCGCCAAACGCTACCAGCAGCACACCGCCGCTCAATAGCGCGCCCGCGGGCGCGATCGACGCGATACCGGCGCGAATCGCAAGACTCGCGGGATTGCGCGAGGCGCTTGTCGTTGATTTCCAGAACACGATGCTGCCGGCGCGGCTCATGCTGATCAAGGTGAGCAAACTGGCGGTGAGCACGATGCTCCATATCCACGCCATCGCCGCGTGGTCGCGCGCACTGATCAGGATCATGAGCTTGCCGAGAAATCCGCTTAACGGCGGCAGCCCGACGATCGCAACCGCGGCGATGAAAAACAGGAGCCCAAGCACAAGCGGCTGCGCCACTGGCGACGCAACACTCAACCGATCCTCCGTCTCGCCGCGCTGCGCGCCAACTATGTGGCACAGCAGGAAAAGCCCCGCCGTGATCAATGTCGTATGCATCAAATATACGAGCGCCGCGCTCAAGCCGGGTGTTTTGAACAATCCCACCGCCGTCAACAGCATACCAATGGAAACGATGATCAGGTAAGCGGTCAGAGTGCGCAGCCGATCGCTTGCCAGGGCCCCCAGGGCGCCAATTGTCAGGGTCATCAGCGCCAGCGGCAACAGCCACGGACTGGCAACGTCGGCGGCGACGCCCGCGCTCGAACCAAACATCAAAGTAAACACGCGGATGATCGCGTATACGCCGACCTTGGTCATGATCGCGAACAGAGCCGCCACCGGCGCGCTTGCCGCGGTATAAGCGCCGGGCAGCCAGAAATACAGCGGGAAGAGCGCGGTCTTGAGCCCGAACACGACCAACAGCAACAAGCCGCCCGCACGCAGCAGCGCGGCATCAGCGACCGGCGCCTGCGAAATCTTCAGCGCCAGGTCCGCCATGTTCAAGGTGCCGAGCGTGCCGTACAAAAGACCGCAGGCGATGAGAAACAACGTGGACCCGATCAGATTCAGCACGACGTAGTGAAAGCCCGCGCGCGCGCGCTCGGCATCGCCGCCGTGCAGCAGCAGCCCGTAGGACGCAATCAGCAGCACCTCGAAGAACACGAACAGGTTGAACAGATCGCCGGTCAGGAACGCGCCGTTTAAGCCCATCAACTGAAAGTGAAACAGCGCGTGGAAGTTCCGGCCTTCGCAATCCCCGCCCTGCGTAGAGTAGATCACGCTGCACGCGGCCACGAGAGCAGTCAGGGTGAGCAGCAAGGTACTGAGTCGATCCAGCACCAGCACGATGCCGAATGGCGGCGGCCAACTGCCTAGCGCGTACACGCGATACTCACCGTCGTTCGCCGCGATCAACAGGCCGATCGCGATAAACACCAGCGCGATTGTCGCGCCGACGCTTAGCGCGCGCTGCACCCGCAGATCGTGTCGCGTCAATGCGATCAGCGCGATGCCAGTCGCTAACGGCAGGAGCACGGGCGCGATCAGCCAGTGATTCATCAGCGGCGAACCTTGCCGTCTACATGATCGGTATCGAGCCTGCTCCACGCGCGCAGGCTCAAGACCACCACCAGCGCCGTCATTGCGAAGCCGATGACGATCGCGGTCAGCACCAGCGCCTGCGGCAGTGGGTCGGTGTAGGCGTTGCCGCCGTAGCCGATGATGGGCGGTTTGCCGGCAACCAGACCGCCGCTCGCGAACAGGAAAAGATTGATCGCGTAGGTGTGCAGGATCAGGCCCATGATGACCGGAAATGTGCGCGCTCGAAGAACCAGGTAGGTCCCGCAGCCGAACAGCACGCCGATTGCAAGCGCGACTAGAACCTCCATCGACATTCTCTTTGCGATCGACGCGGGGTGCTCGCTTGGAGGCGAGTTGTGCGCTCGCAAGATGAATGCGCCTCCACCGGTAGTCCTCCTTCCCCCGTTAGCGGGGGAAGGTTGGGATGGGGGCGCACCCCCACCCTAGCCCTCCCCCTCGACGGGGGAGGGAAGTTCGTGTTGCGACGGCCCTGTTGATAGCTGCCGCTCAGCGCGGCCGTGGCCGGCCGCGCTGAGCTTGCCAAGACATGCCAGGATCAGCGACACGGCGCCGACCACCGTGAGATACACGCCGAGATCAAACAGCAGCGCGGTCGCCAGTTCGAACTTGCCGACGACGGGCCAATGAAAATAATCGAAGGCGGAGGTTAGAAAAGGCGCGTCAAACGCCCAGCTTCCCAACCCCGTAAGCAGCGCGCAGGCAAGTCCCGCGGCCATCACCAGATGAAAGCGCAGCCGCACGCGCGACTTGATCCAGTCATCGCCTGAGGCGAGGTACTGCAGGATCAGCGCGCTGGCCGCGATCAGGCCCGCGATGAAACCGCCGCCCGGCCAGTTATGGCCGCGCAGAAAAATATAAATCGAGACGAGCATCGCCAGCGGCAACAGCGGGCGCGCGACCGTGGTCATGATCAGCGAATAGCGATCCGGCGCCCACGGTCTGCCCTTGACGTCACTGCCTGGCGACGTAAGCCGCAAACCGTCGAGCAGGGCGTAGATCGCGAGTGCGGCAATCGCCAGCACGGTGATTTCACCTAAGGTATCGAAGCCGCGAAAATCCACCAGGATGACGTTCACGACGTTGGTACCGCCGCCTTCGGGCTTGCTGTGCTCGACAAAATAGTCGGAGATGGAATTCAGCGGACGCGTGGTGATCGCCCAGGTGAGCGCCGCCAGCCCGATGCCCGAAAGCCCTGCCAGTGTGCCATCGCGCACTCTGCGGCGCGCGGTCGTCTCAGTCGGGCTGTATTGCGGAAGATAGTAAAGTGCGAGCAGCAGCAGGAGCGTCGAGACGACTTCCACGGCCAGTTGCGTCAGCGCCAGATCGGGCGCTGAGAACCGCACGAAGACGAGCGAGACCAGCAAACCCACGGCGCTTAAAGTAATCAGCGCGATCAGCCGCTGCCGGTGAAACATCATGGTCGCCAGCGCCGCCGCGATCAGAAGGAATGCGCCGGTGGCGGTGACGAAATCAATCGGCTGCGCGCTGATCGATCCAGTGAGCGGCGAGCTGCTTTGCAGGAACGGCCAGGCCGTCAGCAGCAGCGCGGACCCTATCAGCCAAGCGGCGTAGCGCTGTAGTGAATCGTTTTGCAGCGCCGCGGTAAACCATTGACTCGTTACCAGTACCGCGCGCTGTATGCCATCGTAAATCGCCTTCGCGTCGAGGGTCGGCAAGACGTGGTCATGCAGCGCGAACAGATAACGACGCTGCGAGTACAACAGCGTGCCGGCGGCGAGCGCGACGATGCTCATGATTACAGGCAGGTTGAAACCGTGCCAGATCGCCAGGGTAAAATGCGGCGGCGGCGCGTGCAGGCTGGCGGCCGCCGCCACGGTGAGCAGCGGTTGCACCAGCAGCGCCGGGAAAATCCCCACCAGCAGACACAGCATCACAAGTATCTCGACCGGCACTTTCATCCAGCGAGGCGGCTCGTGCGGTGTGCGCGGGAGATCGATCGGTTCGCCATTGAAGAACACATCGTGGATAAAGCGCACCGAATAGGCCACGGAGAAGATGCCCCACAGCGCGGCGGCCACGGGCAACAGCCAGTTCCATGCGCCAAAAGGGGTGATTTCCAGGCTCTTGGAGAAGAACATCTCCTTGGAGAGAAAACCGTTTAGGAGCGGTACGCCCGCCATGCTGGCGGCGGCGATGATCGCGAGACACGCCGTGTAAGGCATGTACTTCCACAGGCCGTTGATCCGTCGCATGTCGCGCGTGCCGCATTCGTGATCGATGATGCCGGCGGCCATGAACAGCGAGGCCTTGAAGATCGCGTGATTGATGATATGAAACAGGGCCGCCACCGCCGCGAGCGGCGTGCCGAAGCCGAACAGCAGCGTTATCAGCCCCAGATGGCTGACGGTGGAGTAGGCCAGCAGGGCTTTGATGTCGTGCTTGAACAGCGCGGCGTAGGCGGCGAAGAGCAAGGTGACCAGTCCCGCACCACCGACGATGAAAAACCACAAATCCGTACCCGCGAGCACGGGAAACAGGCGGGCCAGCAGGAATACGCCCGCCTTGACCATCGTGGCCGAGTGCAGATACGCGCTGACGGGTGTGGGTGCCGCCATCGCGTGCGGCAGCCAGAAATGAAACGGGAACTGCGCGGACTTCGTAAACGCGCCGAGCAGGATCAGCACCAGAGTCGCGGCATACAGCGGATGGTTTCTAACCTGCTCGCCGGAATCGAGGATCACCGACAGCTCGAAACTGCCGGCGATGTGCCCCAGCAGCACCACGCCGCCCAGCAGCGCCAGACCGCCGGCGCTCGTGATCGTCAGCGCCATGCGCGCGCCCTGACGGGCGTCGGCTTGATGATGCCAGTAGCCGATCAGCAGGAAGGAACTCAGGCTGGTCAGCTCCCAGAACATCAGCATCAACAGCAGATTCCCCGCCAGGACGATGCCGAGCATCGAACCCATGAACAGCAGCAGCAAGGCATAGAAGCGGCCGATCGGATCGCGCTCCGAAAGGTAATATCGCGCGTAAAGAATCACCAGCAGACCAAAGCTCAGTATCAGCAGGGAAAACAGCAACGCCAGTCCGTCCAGCCGAAACGAGGCGTTCAATCCCAGCGCTGGAATCCACGGCGAGCCAGCCTCAATCACTTCGCCGTCAAAAACGCGAGGCGCGAGTTGCAAAAGCAGGAGTAGCGCCGCCGCTGTGATCGCAGCCACACCCCACGCACAGGCGTTGCGGCCGCGGCGTACAAGTACTGCCGGCAGGCATGCGGTCAGCAGTGGCAGCAGTGCGATGAACGGCAGTGTCATACAGGTCTATAACAGATGGGGCAACGCCAAAGCCCGGCTACTCTAACCGGCATCAATGCAGTGGCCGATTTGGCGCATGACCAATAACCTCATGAATCTATTGAGAAATCATTAATATAGATTGAGACTGACGAAAATTGCTCCTTTCATCGCCAATATCGCACCGTTCCTCACGTTAGCCTTTTCTGATTTGTGGGCACCGAACACAATCGGACTCGGTGGTGATTCGCTGCGGTAATTGTGGCGTTTAGGAAAGCGCTGAACAAGTGTCGTTCGAAGCCCTTCACTGTATTCAGAGCCTGCCCTGAGCTTGCGAACGGGATAAACTCCGCGAATAATGTTGCGCCGCGACAAGAATAGTTAATCCTTGAGCAGTTTCAACTCGGCCGCGCCGTCCTCGCCCATGCCGGTCAGCAACACGCCCAGCGCGCGCGGGCCGTACGCCGCGGCCAGCGAACGAAACAGGAACGACACTGCCGGCCGCACGTGATTCTCCGGTTCCTCACGCGTCAGGACAATCGCGCCGAGCACTCCGACCCCCATGTGGAAATCGTCGGGCGCCAGATAGACGTGCCCTGGCAGCGGAAAAATACCGTAGGAAGCAATTTGAATCTGTAAGCTGGTAGTACGGTTAAGCCACTCGGCCATGCCGTCCACAAAGCCGCGCGCAATGTGCTGCACGAGCAGTATTGGCGCGGGGAAGTCCTTCGGCAGACTTGCGAGGATTGTTTGTAACACCGGCGGTCCACCGGTGGACGCGCCGATTCCGATCACTTTGATATCCGCTCGTGGATTCCGCCATTTTGAGGATGGCGCCACCGGTACAGGCGCCGGCCGCGGCCTGGTGGTCCGTCGCACGACCGTGATTTCCGACATCAATTTCACCGTCTGGAGGAGGTTCGCGGCGGTCGTTTCAAAATCGGCATGTCCGCTACCGGTCGGCTTCTCGATGCAGGCGACCGCGCCGGCTTCCAGCGATCTAAATGCAATGTCCATGTCTCTCGGATCGGCAACAGCGCTGCAGATGACGATCGGCAGTGGTTGTTGTTCCATGATGCGGCGCGTAGCCTCGAAGCCGTCCAGGACCGGCATGTACAAGTCCATGAGCGCCACGTCGGGTTTGTGCTTGAAAACGAAATTAACCGCGGCTTCGCCGTCGCCGACGGCGCCGATGACGCGGATCCGCGGGTCCGATTCCAGCAGGTGGACGAGGAACATGCGCGTCACCGGCGAATCCTCCGCCAGCAGCACGTTGATCTTGCCTGCGCTCATGTTGTTTACGCGTTTAGATTAACCGTCGGACTGTTTCGAGCAGATTGCTCTGATCGAAGCTGCCCTTGACGATGTAGGCGTTGGCCCCCGCGTCGATCCCGCGCTCGCGATCCTCGCGAGTTTTCAGCGCCGTTACCAGCACCATCGGCAGCTCCGCGAGTTTCTGATCGGCGCGGATTTGCGCGGTGAGATCGAAGCCATTCAGGCGTGGCATTTCCACGTCGGAGACGAGCAGGTCGAAATGTTCCGTCCGTAACCGGGAGAATCCCTCCATACCGTCCAGCGCGGTTTCCACGTTATAACCCGCCGCCTCCAGAATGGTTTTAAGCAGCATTCGCGACGTGATCGAATCTTCGACGACGAGAATTCTCCTGGTCACGGTTTGCGACGTCGCCGTCACGAGGATCTTGCGCGCCGCTGTGCCGGGAACCTTCCGGGCCGACTTTAGGAGATCCGCCACATTGAGTATAGGCGCGACCCGGCCGGAGCCCAGCAACGTGGCGGCGGCGATATTACGCACGCGCGACTAATGGCTTGCGCAGCGGCTTGACAAGCACTTCCTGCTCCTCCAGAACGGCGTCCACGACGAACGCTATGCGCTGGTCGCCACTGCCGACGACAATCACCGGCGTCCCACCGGGCGGTGTGTATTCTTGTTCCGCGGGCGCCAGTTCCAGTGTGTCGGCCAGCGATACCAGGGCGACCGCACGCCCGTCGAGCGAAATGGTTTCGCGACCCTCGACGGTTCTAATATCGTCGGGCCTGGCGCGCCCCACTCGTTCCACCTGCGCGGTCGGCACCACCAATAGCCGCCCGGCGGACTCGACCAGAATGCCTCGAAATGTGGCGCGCGTGGCCGGCACGATGATGCGGAAGGTGGCGCCCAGGCCCAAACGGCTTTCGACCGAGACTTCGCCGCCCAGCTCTTTCGCCTTCTCGCGTACGATCGCCAGCCCCAGTCCGCGCCCGGACAATTGCGTGATGGCCGCGCTGGTGGACACATCGGATCTGAAAATTAGCGACTGCGCCTCGCACTCGCCGATTTTAGCCGCCGCCTCCGCCGAGATAAGTCCGCGCCCGACTGCCGACTCTTTCACCTTGTTGATGTCGATGCCGGCCCCGTCGTCTGACACGAGCAGTTGCACCTTGCTGCCGCTAACTTGTGACACCGCGAGCGTAATGGTCGCCCGGGCCGGTTTGCCGAGCCGGGTGCGCTCTTTCGGAGGTTCGACGCCATGGTCGATGCTGTTGCGCAGCAGGTGGGTAAGCGGATCCTTCATGTCCTCGAGAATGCGCTTGTCGAGCTGGACATCCTCGCCACGAATCGTGAGGTCGGCCTCCTTGCCTTCATCTCGACACAGATCGCGCACCATCCTGGGGAACGAGGCCGAAATCGTGGCGAAAGGCAGCAGCAGCAATTGCTTGGAGTCCTCCAGCAGATCGTCGACCAGCTTGCCCACGGCATAGCGGTCCTGCTCCGCCGTTTTCCCGAGCGTTGCCGTCCGGTTCTCAACCGACTTGAAGTAATCCACGCTCCAGTCGAGAAAGTCCAGCAGCCGCGTCAGCCCGGCGGGCGCGGGCTCTTCCTCACGCGCGGATTGATGCTCTCCCGACTGGCGTAGTCGGCGCGCATCGGGCGCGACCGCCGCCCAGGCTTTCTGCCATGCATCGAAGCGGCCGGCGAGTTCACGCAATTCCGCCGCGCGCTGAGCGGCGGTCAATTTGGTGATCAGCATTTCCTCTGCCTCCAGCAATCGCGCCTCCAGCTTCGCCACCGCGACGCGCACGGTTGCTTCCGGCGCCTTTTTGGCCCTCACGGGCGAGACGCCTGAAGCGGCTCGGCCTGGGGTATCGCCGCTAGGCCCGGCCCGTTATGTGTCGGTACCGCTGCGGAAGGTGCCTGGTGCGGCGACGGTGCTGAGGAACATCCCAGGCGACGCAAGGACTGGCGCAGTAGCGATAAATCGAGCGGTGCGCTCGTACCGCGTGAATCGGCGGGCGAAGCAAGCATCAAGGCGACGGCATCGAGCGTGCGGTGCAGCGTGTCCAGTGAGTTGCGAGAGGGGGCGCTTTCCTGCCGCTTCCAGGCGCCGAACACGTCTTCCATCGACTGGCAAAGCGATTCGATATCGGTCAAGTCCACCGCGCGGGCCGCGCCTTTCAAACTGTGCGCGGCACGGAACACCGTCTCCACAATCTCGCAGTGAGCGTCGAACGCCGGTGTTTTCTCCAGTTCAAGCAAGCCTGCCGAGATCGTCCGCAAGTGCTCGTCGGCTTCGACTTTGAAAGTCGCCTGCAGTTGTCGCAAAAAATCTTCGTTCATGGTGCTCATGGTGTCTTGATCATGCGGGAAGCGCGGAGATCTTCATTGCGGCGCTTTATCCTTCGGCATGACGGCAGCGGTAGTCGTGCCGGCCTTCCTCACAAGGGTCTACGCCGCCTAAACCTGGTATCGGGCCACCATCAGCCTGAGTTGCTGACCAAGCTCATTGAGGTTGCGCGCCGCGGTCTCCAGTTGTTTCGCGCCCGTGACGTTCTGGGTGGTCGCTTGCTTGATGCTCTCCATGGCGCCGGCCACCTGGTCCACGCCCACCAACTGCTGCTGGCTGGAGACGGCGATCTGCGCCGCCGCCTGCGCCGCCTCGCTCACGCTGCCGGCCAGAGCCTGGATCGATCCGCCCGCCTTTTCGGTCTGCCCCGTTCCGGTTGCTACCGCCTTGCCGCCTTCTTCGATCGCCATCACGGCCGCACTGGTAGCCTTCTGAATGTCTCCCAGGATGACGCGTACATGATTGGTTGCCTGCCGGGATTGCTCGGCCAGGCTCTTTACTTCCTGCGCCACCACGCCAAAGCCCTTGCCGTGTTCGCCCGCCTTGGCTGCCTCGATAGACGCGTTGACCGCCAGAAGATTCGATTGCGTGGCGAGGTCTTCCACGCTGGCTATGATCTGGCCGACAGCATGGCTTTGTTCGGATAGCCGTACCATGCTCGCGGCAATCGCTTCCATCTGCTCGCGGATGCGATTCATGCCCGCCACGACGTCCGCGACCGACTGGCTTCCAGTCAGGGAAATCTGCGTGGCCTTCTGCGCGCTGTCGGAGACCAGCCTGGACTTCTGGCTTGCCACTTGCGCGGTCTGCCGGACTTCTTCCACCGTGGCGGTTGTCTCGCTCACCGCCGCGGCGGACTCGCTGGCGCTGGCCGCGAGCTGGCTGGAAGAGGCGACGATTTCGCTCGCGGATGCGCCCAGAACATTGGCGCCTTCGGCAAGCGCGCCGATCTGCGCGCGAAGGTGGTCGGACATCCTCGCAAATGCGTTGCCGAGAATGTCATCCGGGGATTGAGGCTTAAGCACCGCGCGCAGGTCACCGGCCGCGATCTGCGCCGCCACGGCGGCCATGGCGCGCAGAATGGGTCATGCGTTCGAGCGCGCGGGCATCGCACCCACTTCGTCGCCGCGGGTGGTGGCCGGCAAACTTCCGCTGAGATCGCCGACCGTGATCCGCTCGGCAACCGCTGTGAGTTGCCGCAGCGGCCCCGCGATATTGCGCGTGAGGATCCACCCGGTTATGGCCGCGAGCATCAGCGCGCCGAGGGTGCCCAGCACGATGATTGCCTGCGCATTTCGGGCATGGGTCTCCGCCCGGTCCACGCGCGTCTGAAGGATGGCCTCTTCTTCGCTTTGCATCTCGCCTAAAACCGTGCGGATCCTGTCCATGATTACCTTGCCCTCACCGCTCTTGATAAGCGCGGTGGCGGCCTGTACGCCCCTGGTCCGGCGGGCGCCGATGTTTGCCCTGGCAACGGCGAGCCTGTTTTTCACCAGCGGCGCGAGTACGTCGAGGCGTCGCTGCTGGGGCAGGTTACTTGCCGTCATCCTCCGAATCCTTTCAATGAGTGGAGATAGCTCGGCCCGGGCGGCTTGATACGGCTGCAGGTAACTGTCCTCGCCGGTGATGACATAGCCTCGGTCGCCGGTCTCAACATCCGTCAACAGCGAGAGCATTTCAGTGAGCCGTGTCAGCACGTCGGAGGTACGCTTGCGCGCATCTGAGACTTCGATCAGCTGCGTGGTGCTGTGGTAGGAAAACCCACCGACAATTACGAAAATCATCAACATCAAGCCGAAGCCGGCAGCGATCTTGGTTCCAACATTCCACTTCATGGCGAGGGTCTCCGGTGGTAGTCCGATTTTATTATTCCACTTCCTCGTGGACCGGGATTTGCGGGTCGATGAGGATCCGCTCCAGATCGAGTACCACGAGACGTTGTGCGGTCACGCCTTTTAAGTAGTCGCCGCGGATACCTGAGAGAGTTGGCAGCGAGGGCTGCAAGCTGTCCGCGGGAATAATCCGCACGCCCACGATGACGTCCGCAAGCAAACCCAGTTCGAGATCGTTGCCACGCACGAGGATGACGCGGTGCAGGTCGGTCAATCCCTTATCTGGAAGATCGAAGAACTTCTTGATGTCGATCACCGGGGTAATGCGGCCTCGCACGTTCACAACTCCAGGCACAAACGGCGGGGTACAAGGCAGGGGCGTCAGGTCTTTCAACGGCTGCACCTCACTCACGTAACGAGTTTCCAGTGCATAGCACTCCTGTGCCAGGCGAAATTCTAGGACTTCGAGCGAAGTCTCCGCCGCCAAAGTGCGCTCCGGCGGGCGGGCCAGAACTCTTGCGCGCGCGCGGAGGATTTCTCTGGCATCCGGCGTGGATGCAATGCTGCTTTCATCAATCATGGCAAATTTTCACGGTCGGTAATTGCAGCGAGGGTCTCTGTGAGTTGGCCGGCCGTGAGGCCGTCCGACTCCGGGAGACGATCGTCCGGTCGGTAACGGCGCAGGAAATACAGTGCATTGGCGAAATGCTTGTCCATCTCGCCGGCGTTGCCGCGGCTGCGAGCCAGATTGCCGAGCGCGAAGTGGGCCAGCACGAAGCCGTGATCGAGATAAATCGCCCGCCGCAGCGATGCGCGCGCCTGCTTAGGCTCGCCGTGCTCCAGCAGAACAACCGCACGCAAGTAGTGGGCAACGGGGTCCAGTTTGTCGGCGGTGATCCAGCGGTCGCACCATGCCAGTGCGTCGACCAGCCTGCCCTGGTTGGCCAGCGCGCGTGCGAGCAGGGATGCAGCCGCTGGATCGAGCGGACCTTCGGCAGACCCGGACAGCAGCGCGCTGACCACGTCCCCAAACATGCCTTTCTGATAAAGCGATTCCGCGGCGCCGACGGGGCCACGCACTGCGTTCGCACCCGCGGGGTCTTCCCGTGGCGCAGCAGGCTTCAAATCCGCGATGATCGCGGGCAGAGTCCACGGCAACAATGCTTCGATCGCCGGAACGGTAAACGCCGGCACGGACGCCACCTGTGGTTCAGTCGCAGGCAATGTATCGCTTTTTTGAAAAAGGATCGCGCCCGGAAAATTCACGCCGAGAAACTGGGGAAACAACGCCTTCGACGCTTCGCTGGGGCTGACCACCAGCCAGCCACCTTCGACCAGCGCACCGCGGAGATTGCCGATCACCTTGCGCATCTGGGGCGGCGTAAAGTACATCAGAGCGTTGCGACAGACGATCACGTCCATTGCGCTGAGGTCGGTCGGCAGTACGGGATAAACGTCCTCCACCAGGTTCAGGTGCGCAAAATTCACGAGCTTTCTGATCTCGGGGATGATGGTGTAGCGGCCAGCCGGGGAGTGGTCGAAATAGTTTTGCTTGAGCCATACCGGCGCGTCGCGGAATGACCACTCGCCATAGGCACCAGCAACGGCTTTGTTGAGAAAGCGCGCGTTAATATCTGTCGCGGTGATCGTGACGCGCCAGTCGCGCAAATCGGGCAACATTCGATGCAACAGTATCGCCAGCGAATACGGCTCTTCGCCGCTGCTACATGCCGCACTCCAGATGCGCAGCCGCTGGTCGCCGCCCCGTCGCGCATGGATCAGCGCGGGCAGGATGTCCTCGGCGAGCGCGTCCAATGTCCGCCTTTCTCGGAAGAAGTAGGTTTCGCCTATCGTGAGATGGCCGGCCAGCACTTGCAGTTGCGCATTGGTCGGCGGCGCCGATAACAGCCAGTCGACGCACGCGGTAACGTCGTCGAAGCCGAACTCCTGTGTCGCTCCCGCGAGGCCACGCTGCATATCGTCCCAGCGCGCACGCGGAAAATGCAGTCCCATGCTCTCGGCGATGACATCGTTGAGTCGCGACCACCGCGGCTTCCGCACCTGGTTTGGCATCATGCGTCGCTATCCATCGCCTCATCCAGAGTGCGCACCTCGTCTATAGAGAGAAATTTTTCCAGGTTATGGATCAGGACCAGGCCATCGTCGAGCTTGACTACGCCCTGGACATAGTCGAGGCCCGGTACAAGCTGAGCCGGGTCCGTAAACGCGGACCGCGGCACCCGTATTACGCCCAGGGCTTCGTCGACCACGAGTACCATCGTTCGTTGAGCGGTTTGCGCGATCAAAAACTGGTCCGCAGGGTCTATCTTTCGATCCGGCAAGCCGAAGCGTCCACGAATATTGAGCACGGGGAGAATATCGCCGTGCATGTCCACTACGCCAAACACGACTGCCGGCGCTTCCGGTAACGGGGTGACGTCAACCGCCCGAATAACGCGCTCGACAGCCATGAGCGGCAGCGCATAGCGCTGCTCATCCAGCCGGAAGGCCACCAGATCGGTGAGATCGGTCATAGCTTCGCCTCGGTTGGTCTGCATCACGTTGACGGATAGATCCGCGGGCATTACTCGCCGTCATGATCGTTTTGTAGTCTGTTTCGTGCGTCTGCACATCGAGATTTTTCGAGATTATCCGCACAAGTTGGGCTATTTTTATCTATGGCCGTATTTCTCTATGCAGTGCACGCTGATTCAATGTAATTCCAGTGCGAGCAGGGGCGGGCATGATCCGTCGCTACAGGGATTTTCGGTTATACGCGCCTGCTCCGGACCGAGTGTGTCGGTTCGTCGGTCGGCAGGCACCGTTCGTCGAGTGGCAGAAGTTCGCGGAATGCTACAGGTGCAGTCGTGCCCTTCAGGGTCGCGGCCTGATCTAAGCCCAGCGCGCAAGAAATCGACAATGTCTTTTGAGCGAGGAACCGGGAGTCGTAATCAGGGCAAGAAAAGTCTTATCTGCCCGTGTGCTAATTCTAATCACCCCGGCGGGAGTCCTGGAGATTAGCGCAGATGGAACCACCGATGTTATAAAGGCTGTGGCCTAGCACAGAGCCAATCTGAAAGCGGGCGACTACTCCGGGACGGAGGCCTGCAAATCTAATAAAAAAAGATTCTTTACATTGGGTGCACAGTTAAAAATTCACCGCCGAGCAGCCTCTCGTGGGCGAAATCGCGGCGCCAACTTGAGACATGCCCATGATGCAGCTTCAACTGTCGTTACGCGCGATCTCGTCGTAGCCTGCGCCCCTGAATTCCAGCAGGCAGAAGCCATTACCGAATGGATCACTAAAGTGGGCGATGCGGCCCCAGACGTGCGTTTCAACGTCACCTTCGAGCTTGGCGCCCGCGGCCCGCGCGTTGGCAACCGCATACTCGATCTCTTCGACGACAAAGTCGAGGTGCACCGGTGTCCAGTGACGTGCGTAGTTCCGCGGCACTGCTGGAAGCGCAGACGCGGCGCTGCCCGCGGCGTTCTCCAGTAGATAGATCGGTATCGACGCGCCGAGCAGTTCGACGATCGTGCCGCCCAACCGGCGTCCGACTCGAAGGCTTAATCCACGGGTGTAGAATTCGATACCCTTCTTGAGGTCATCGACATCGATATTTGCGATCGGTTGAATCATTGCTGATCGTGTTGCATTAGACGAGCCATCAGTCCGACCGCTGTTCAATACGTTGGTCGGGCGGACCGATCGGTAAAGCGCTAACCACCGCGGCGCTTATGCGCGATGATCAAGCGCGTATCCGGGTGGGCCCGTGCGACTGAATAATGGGAATAGCAGCGCTACTACGCCTTCGTCACTACCCGCAACTCGACCTTGCCCAGCGCGCCGAAGTCGATCTTCATCGTGTCGCCGGGTTCGCCGATCATGGGTTTGACGAACGAGCCCGAGATGATGCGGTCGCCGGCTTTTAGGCTCTCGCCGTAGCGCGGCAACAGGTTGGCAACGAGCATGACCAGCGCGCCCAGATCTTCGGGGATCAGCGCGGGCTCGGGCTGACGTACGGCCTTGCCGTTGCGAAACGCGCGCGGCCAGTAGTCCTCCACTTGTTGCAATGTTTCCGGTGGAAATTCGTCGCCGAACACCACGCCCGCATGAAAGATACTGTGGCTCAGGATTGTCGCGAGATCGCCGCCCGGTTTGCTGATGTCGATCAGCTCAATGGCCGGACCTAAGGTGACGATGGCCGCGCGCGCCTGCTCCAGCGTGCAACCTTCGGGCACGTCTTCGCGCATGCGGATCGAAATTTCGGCTTCGCCGCGGATAATCGCGCCCTCACGCACTGGCACATCGGCGTCGAAGTCGAACGCACAATTGCCCGCCAGCGCGCCAACCGCCGGGCCGCTCAAACCCCACTTGACTTGCGCGACCGCGTCGGTGATGCCGATCTTCCAGCCGACTCTGGGCAGGCCGCGCGCCATGTGGTCGTGCAGCCATTTGATCTGATCGCGCATGCCCTGCGCGATAATGTCGTCGATCGTCTGTTCTGATTTCATTTGCGTTGCCATCGTAATTTTCCCCGAAAAAGCCGTCACCGTTACTCTAGCTTAAGCCGCGCCGCTTTGCTGCACGCCCCACGTTGCGCGCCTTCTAATTGTGTAACGATGCGGCTATCTTACGCGCCATGATGTTACTCAGGGTTGTATAACATTTCGTGGCAGCGTTCCCGGGGCTAAACTGGCTGGAAGCGTTGCGCGTTTATCGCCATCCGCGCGTGGTGGCAATGCTGTTTCTCGGGTTCTCGGCGGGGCTGCCATTTCTGCTGGTATTTTCGACGTTATCCGCGTGGCTGTCCGATGCGAATGTCAGCCACGGCGCGATCGGTTTTTTCAGTTGGGTCGGCATCACGTATTCGATCAAGGTGCTGTGGGCGCCGGTGGTCGATCGCGTGCGCATCCCGTGGCTGACGCGAAAGCTGGGCAAACGCCGTAGCTGGATGCTGGTGGCGCAGTTCGTAATCGCGCTGGGCCTGCTGGGCATGGCGATGATCGACCCCGCGCAGCAGTTGGCATATATCGCCGTGTGTGCACTGATGGTAGCGTTCGGTTCGGCGACCCAGGATGTCGCGATCGACGCGTACCGCATCGAGGCGGTGATCAAGGAGCGCCAGGCGGCTATGGCGGCGACCTATATTCTCGGCTACCGCGTGGCCTTGCTGATCGCCGGCGCCGGCGCGCTGTACATCGCCGAGTTCGGTTCTTGGCCCGCCGCGTATGTGAGCATGGCCGCGTTGATGGCCATCGGCGTGCTGACCGTGCTGGCGATCGCGGAACCGGAGCATACTGTTGAGCGCGACGCTTATCAGCGGGAGGTGCGCGTGGTCGCCTTCATGGAACGCTCAGCGCATCTGCCGCCGCGGTTGCGCGGCGCGATGGCATGGTTTATCGGCGCGGTAGTGTGTCCGTTTCTCGATTTTTTCGCCCGCAACGGCGTGAAAATGGCGCTGGTGATGCTGCTGTTCATCGGGGCATTCCGGATCAGCGACATCACCATGGGCGTGATGGCGAATCCGTTTTATCTTGACTTGGGCTTCAGCAAGGCCGAGGTCGCCAGCGTCACCAAGGTATTCGGGTTTTTCATGACCATCATTGGCGCCGCCGCGGGCGGTCTGCTGGTGGTGCGTTACGGCATCATGCGGCCGTTGCTGCTGAGCGCGGTTCTGGCCGCGGCCACCAATCTGCTGTTCTCGCTGCTGGCGGTGATGGGCCCGGATTTGTCGTTGCTGGCGGTAACCATAAGCGCCGATAACCTCGTCGGGGGCTTGGCCGGTTCGGTATTTATCGCCTATCTGTCGAGCCTCACTAACACTGCGTACACGGCCACGCAATACGCCTTGTTCAGCTCGCTGATGACCTTGCCGGGAAAATTCCTAGGCGGATTCTCGGGTCTTGTCGTCGAAGCCCAGGGTTATTTCGCGTTTTTTATCTACTCCGCGCTCATAGGCGTGCCGGCGGTGTTGATGGTGCTCTATTTGATACGCACGGCCAATGCGGATCAATCTCAAGTCAGGCGTCTTCCAGCGAAAGACGCGGAGGCTTGACCGGATGAAGTTGTAGGCTCGTATCTAGGGTGTAAACTTGCTTTAAACGCGGTCAATAGTTGATTTTCGGGAGCATTACACATGGAAACGCTCGTTGCCATTCTGGTAGTTCTAGTCGCACTGGTTTTTCTGGGCATCGCCATAGATGCAACCCGTCATCCTAAGTGACCGCCAATCCCTCCATCAATGCGCCGCAGCCGAACGGGCCGTAAAACCCTCAATTCTCCCAGGGAGCAGAGTGTAAGCGTGGGTTTTGAAACGCGTAAATAACAGTATCTACGCTAGCTGATAAATTTGATCGCGATATCCAGTATTCCGGCCTTTCGTGAAGGCGGGCGACTGCTGCAACAGTGATTTCTTTGCCAGCCAGTATGTAGATGATGCCGTATGGGAATCTACTGACCAGCGGGTTCGCTTGCTGAGTGGAGCATAGGCTTCAGGAAATTGGTTGACCCGCTCAAGCGCGTCTTTGACCGCTTGGCGACACCGCTCTCGCAGCCCGCGACGTTGACTCTCATAGTATTGGACTGCGCGATCAAACTCCCGCTCCGCGGCGGGCACCTGCCTAGCCTGGAGCGGGCCCAAGGCGAGCTGGCCGTATTCGAGGAGCGCTGGACCGGCAGCTATATTTTGGGAACGAATGGCAGAGCTTCCGCATGCGCAAGAATAATCGTACGCTGGAACTCACCTCCGCCGCCCATGTTTAATCGAAACCCGGTCGCTATGCCGTGGTCGTGAAAGTCATCGACATTTTCGGGAACGACACCATGACATTGGTGCCGGTGAACGTGGGTTAGCCGGGTCAAACCCCTCTGACAAATTTCAAGAAAATGATTGCATCCTTTCGAGGGTTTTGTAAACGGTGGCGGTGCCTTGTCGTCGCTGTAGCTGCCATTATGAGCAGCGCCTCATGCGCGCCGGAAATAGAATCGTATAACGATTGTGTGCTGCAAAAACTGAAGCCAGGGCTGCACGAGCTTGCAGTCTGGATCATTTCGCGAGCGTGTAGGGAAAAATTCACCTTGGCGGCCATGTCGCCACAGGCTGTCGACAATCTATCTGGCGCCCTGAAAATACATGAAAGCCGCGCGACGGGGAATATCTACAATGGCAACGCGGACTGGACTGTAAAGGAGCTGACAGTTGTTGTTGGGTCGAAACTTCTTCAGTTGTTCAATGAGCGACAAGCCATCCTAGATCATAGCTATCACATCAACGTGGATTTGCCACCACTCGCTGAGGTGTCAATAGCGTTTAGGATCGATGAGTCGAGCAAGGCGGAAGAGTCCCGAGGTGATTGGTTTATTTATAACGCGGAAGGGTTGAAGGATTAGTAACTGATCAATCGGTGGAATGCGTCTGCATGGACTTTCCTTCGCACCCGAACGATCGAGATTAGATCGAATTAACGAGTTGGAATTCTCGCGGCGGACGCGTGAATAGAACTCTCGACTTGTTCGGATTAAAAGGTGCCCTCAGTGGAACTGAGGTGGTCCCCAGAAACTGGACAGGGGTATAAGCTCTTACTTGCATGCTATTGAGAGCGCCTTATGCGTCCGAGCGATGGTTCGTCCTTGAGCAGCAGGCTGAAGCGGGCGGGTCACGATTGCCTGGCCGCAGCGAACGCCGCAGGGGCTTCCAGTCAGTCGAGGGTTTGGATGCGTTCTTTGCAAGTTGCGACGAGCGCGAGCTAGGTCGTGAACCGGACTGGGAGCAGCATCTTGAAGTTATCAACCGCCCCAAGGACAGCGGACTTTCGGCCACATGATCTTTGTCGATACGGGTTCGCCGCAATTTGACGATTTTGAGCCAAGTGTTGAGGCACAAAACTTATAGCGTCACATCGTAATCGATAGTCAGCGGCGCATGGTCGGAAAAGCGTTGTTCCTTGTAAACCGAAGCGCGCTGAATTTTGTCCCGGAGCGCTGGCGTGACGACCTGATAATCGAGCCGCCATCCCACGTTTTTCGCCCAGGCCTGGCCTCGGTTGGACCACCAGGTGTATGACTCGCCTTCCGCAGTCGGATGTAAATGCCGGTAGGCGTCCACCCAGCCGACTTGTTCGAATACGACATCCAGCCACGCGCGCTCTTCGGGCAGAAAGCCGGAGTTCTTCTGGTTACTGCGCCAGTTTTTGAGGTCTATGGTCTTGTGCGCGATGTTCCAGTCGCCGCAGATGACGTATTCACGGCGGCTGCGCCGCAGTTTTTTGAGGTATGGCAGAAACTGATCCATGAAGCGGATCTTGGCTGCCTGACGGATCTCGCCGCTGGTGCCGGACGGCAGGTACAGCGATACCACACCCAATTTTCCGAAACGCATCTCCAGATACCGCGCTTCCGCGTCGAATTCTTGCCAGCCCAGACCTGCGATGACCTTGTCCGGTGGCCGGCGCGCGTACACGGCGACACCGCTGTAGCCCTTCTTGAACGCATCCATGTAACGACAATGCAGGCCATCGGGCCGGAAGCACACGTCGGCGAGCTGGTGTTCCTGCGCCTTGGTTTCCTGCAGGCAGACGATGTCGGCATTCTGTATTGCAAGCCAGTCGAACAGACCTTTGCGGGCGGCCGAGCGGATGCCGTTGGCGTTGAGAGTGATAATGCGCATAGGGGATGGCGATCGATGCGGACGATGCCCGGCATTTTAGTGGTGCGTAGCGTCCCTGGGAACCATGCGGTTGCCCGGTGCTTGCCGCCGGCTCAGAATGACCCCGGTAAACGACAGGTTTCTTGAAATATGACTTTTAAAAACGAATTCCTGGAGCTCGCCATCGCGCGGGGCGCGCTGCGTTTCGGCGAGTTCAAGTTAAAATCGGGGCGCATCAGTCCGTATTTTTTCAACGCCGGCCAGTTCAGCGGCGGCGGCGCTTTGGCCAGCCTGGGGCAATACTATGCGCGATCGATTACCGCTTCAGGCTTGCAGTTCAACATGCTGTTCGGCCCCGCATACAAGGGCATTCCGCTGGCGACCGCTGCGGCGATCGCGTTTGCGGGCCAGGGGCGCGACGTGCCCTGTGCGTTCAACCGCAAGGAAATCAAGGATCACGGCGAGGGCGGCGCCCTGATGGGCGCGCCACTGGCCGGCCGGGTATTAATCGTGGACGATGTAATCACCGCCGGCACCGCCATTCGCGAGTCCGTGCGGATCATCGAAGCCGCAGGTGCGAAGGCGGTGGGCGTTGCGATCGCGCTGGATCGACAGGAGCGGGGGCACGGTGATTTGTCGGCGGTGCAGGACGTGGAAGCGCAATATGGGCTGAAGGTAGTCGCCATCGCGTCGCTCGCTGACCTGCTGGCGTTCGTTAAGATTAAACCGCAGATGGCGGCGACTCGCGAAGCGATGGAAAATTACCGGACCCTGTACGGTGCGTAAGGCTGCCACCGCCGGGACCAGGCAGCATGAGAATCCATAAGTGTCTTTCCAGATGTCCTTCGCGCCAGTGGCGCAAGCGTGCGCCAACACCCAACGCGAAGGTTGTGAGCAGCGAAATCAAAAGCAACAGCAGTTGGTCGTTTAAAGACAACGGTTCGTCACAACTTGATAAACATTGTCGATCCAATCACGGATGCTTGGGGATAGACTAGCCGGTTTCGCCGATCAAGCGATGGCTGGCAGTTCTCGTATGGGCACACGCGCACGCGTCGAGTCTGGCACATTTTATGTAGGGTGAGGTTTCGCGATTCGAACTTGCGCAAACCGCGGTATCCGCAGGGTCAATCCCTCGCCGGAACAAAAGCAAGCGCGACGCATAAAAAACCATGCGCACAAGGAGATGCCAAATGTTTCTACGCTTAAGCATGATGCTGGCGCCGCTTATGGCCATTGGCGTGTTGCTGTTCGGCGTCAAACTGGTCGATGCCGGGTCTTACCGCTGGGTGGACGCGCAAGGGGATGTTCATTACGGCGACTCGGTGCCCGCGGAGCAGGTGCGCATGGGCTACGGCGTTTATGACACTTATTGGCGTGAGCTCAGCGTAGTAGAGGCCGCCAGGAGCAAGCAGGACATCGAGCTTGCGCTCAAGCGCGACGCCAAAGCCGCTGAGCAGGCGCGTCGCGACCGCATCTTGTTGGCGACGTTTACCAGCGAGGAAGATATCAAGTTCGTGCGCAACGACCGGCTGGCTTCGCTGAATTCAGCGATATTGATTACACAAGAAAAACTTGCGGAACTTCAGTTGCAGCATGCTGGCCTGGAAGCGCAGGCACAAAGCTACGATAAAAAAAAGGAACCTGTGCCGGCGGTGGTTACGGAAGGGCTGGAGCGCCTGAGCGCCAACATGACCAATCTGCAGACGAGCCGGATCGCAACGCTACGCGAGAAACGGATGCTCGAAAAGACCTTCGCGGCTGATCTGGGACGTTTTCGGAAACTGAAGGCGCAGTAGTCGGCTGGCGACAGCGACCTTACGCCAGACAACCCACGTATCAGCGACTAGCGTCGTGCACCGATCAAAGTTCCGATGCCTTGATCGGTAAACAGCTCCAGCAATACCGCGTGCTCCGTGCGGCCGTCGATAATATGCGCGGAGCGAACGCCGGACTGAACCGTGTCGATCGCGCATCTCACCTTGGGCAGCATGCCGCCGTGGATCGTGCCCGCCGCGATCAAACTCTCGACTTGCGACATACCAAGGGCTTTTAGCAGAGTTCCGTGGGCATCGAGGATGCCTTCGGTATTGGTGAGCAGGATCAACTTTTCCGCGGCCAGCACGGCGGCAATTTTTCCTGCCACCAGATCCGCGTTGATGTTGTAGGCAGCGCCATCTTCCCCCACGCCGATCGGCGCGATGACAGGTATGAAGCCACCGCCCTCCAGCATGCGCACCACGGACGGATCGATGGACACGACCTCGCCGACATGGCCCAGGTCGATGATCTCGGGCGCGATGGCTTCGGCGCTATCGCGCGTGATCGTCAACCGCCGCGCCCGGATCAGGTGGCCGTCCTTGCCGGTCAGGCCCACCGCGCGGCCGCCGTGGCTGTTGATGAGATTCACGATCTCCGGATTGACCATGCCGCCCAGCACCATCTGTACAACATCCATGGTGTCTCGATCGGTAACCCGCAGCCCGTCGACAAAACGGCTCTCCATGCCCAGTTTGGCCAGCATTCTGCCGATCTGCGGGCCGCCTCCGTGCACGATGACGGGATTGATGCCCACGTGTTTCATCAACACCACGTCGCGAGCGAAACTGCTCTTGAGCGTCTCGTCGACCATGGCATTGCCGCCGTACTTGATGACCACGGTTTTTCCGGCGAAGCGCTGAATGTAAGGCAGCGCCTCGATGAGAACCCTGGCGATATTGGTGGCGGCGGATATGTCCATTATCTTGCTTGGCTGGACGCCGAACAGAATCGGGGTTAGAACGGCAACTTCAGATCGGCATCGACCTTCGTAAGCTGCTTGCGAAACGTCCGCTGAATCCGCTTGAGGCCGGCGTCGTCATCCGCCTCGAAGCGGATTACCAGACTGGGCGTGGTATTCGAGGCGCGCACGAGCCCCCAGCCATCCGGGTAGTCCACGCGCAGGCCGTCGATGTCGCTGACATTCGCGTCGCCGAAATCGGCTTGCGCCATCAGCTTTTTCATAAACGCGTGCTGCGCGCCGTCCTGCTCGAAGTCGATAATAATTTCGGGGGTGTTGATGGCGTTCGGCAGCGCGACAAATATCTCGTGACTTGGGCGTTTATCTTTCGACAGTATCTCCAGCAGACGCGCGGCGGCGTAAAGTCCGTCATCGAAACCGTACCAGCGTTCCTTGAAAAAGATATGGCCGCTCATCTCGCCGGCCAGCAGCGCGCCGGTCTCTTTCATCTTGGCCTTGATAAACGAGTGGCCCGTCTTCCACATGCGCGGCCTGCCGCCATGTTCAATGATCACTGCGTCCAGATGGCGCGAGGACTTGACGTCGTAAATGATCTCCACGCCTGGATTGCGCGACAGCACGTCTGCCGCGTACAGCATCATCTGGCGGTCGGCCCAGATTACGTTACCGTCGTTGTCGATCACGCCTACGCGATCGCCGTCGCCGTCAAACGCCAGACCCACATCGAGCTTGCGAGTGCGCACGATATCGATCAGCGTTTCCAGGTTTTCGAGCTGGCTCGGATTGGGATGATGATTGGGGAATGTGCCGTCCACATCGCAGAACAGCTCCGTGACCTCGCAGCCGAGCTGCGCGAACAGCCGACTCGCGATCGGCCCCGCCACGCCGTTGCCGCAATCGATGGCGATGCGCATCTGCCGCGCCAGCCGCACGTCTTCGCAGATGCGTTCGACGTAAATCTGATTGAGATCATCGGTTTCGTGCTGTCCCTTGCCAGCGCTGAGCGCGCCGTCTTTAATGCAGTCATAAATCGCGGTGATGCCATCCGAGAACAAGGTGTGGCCACCCATCACCATCTTCAGGCCGTTGTAGTCCGGCGGATTGTGGCTGCCGGTAAGCATGATGCCGGCGCCGGTTTTAAGGTGATGCGTGGCGAAGTACAGCACCGGCGTGGGGCATTGGCCGATATCGATGGCGGTGCGCCCAGCCGCGATCAGGCCCTCGCACAAGGCATTCGCCAGTTCGGGGCTGGACAGGCGTCCGTCGCGCCCGACGGCCACCCGCGGGCTGTTCGGATACAGGCTGCCCACGGCTTGACCGATGGTGCGCACTATGTCGGCAGACAAGGTCTTGCCGACCACGCCGCGGATGTCGTAGGCGCGGAAAATGTTGGGGTTGATGTTCATTACGGCCCTCTTTGCCTTGGTGTTCCTGCCGTGGGCGCGTCTCTTGTCGCTACCCGCCCGTCATAAAATTCGATATACAGCAATAGTTGTCGCCTTTAATATCGACCCGAATGTCCGAAGCCCCCCGCCCCGCGTGCGCTGGCCTCGAAGGTCTCCACCACGTCAAAGCAGGGCCGCACGACCGGCACGAACACCATCTGCGCGATGCGCTCGCCGACGGCGACGGTGAACGGCTCGTTGCCGCGATTCCAGCACGAAATCAGAATCTCGCCCTGATAGTCGGAATCGATCAGCCCCACCAGATTACCCATGACGATACCGTGTTTGTGACCCAGACCCGAACGCGGGATTATCACGGCCGCCAGTCGCGGATCCTGGATATGCAGCGCGAATCCACTCTTGATCAATTCGGTCGCGCCGGGTATCAGCGTCAGAGGTTCGTCCAGGCAGGCCCTGAGATCGATACCGGCCGAACCCGATGTGGCGAAATCCGGCATTGGAAATTCCGCGCCCAGCCGTCGGTCGAGTATCTTGAGCTGGATCCCGGCGGCATTGGGTGGTGCCATCTCAGCCCTGCGCGCGTTCCAACGGGTGCAAATTGCCGCCGCGCGTTGATCGATAGCGTTGCGCGATCAGCCCGACCAAGTCGCGCGCGAGCCGCTCCTTGCTGGCGCTGGGCAGACTCCGGTGACCTCCCGGCCAGAAGACTTCCAGGGCGTTGTCCTCACAATCGAAGCCGCGCCCCGCGCCGACCAGATTGGCGGCAATCATGTCCAGCCGCTTCGCAGTCAGTTTGGTTTGCGCGTGTGTCGTCAGGTCATCCGTTTCAGCCGCGAACCCCACCGTGAATGGCGGCCGCGCCGATGCCGTGACGGCCGCTACGACATCCGGATTTGGAATCAACTGCAACGAAAGCGGTTGACCGCTTTTCTTCATCTTGCGTGTCGCGGATTGAGCGGGCCGATAGTCGGCCACCGCCGCACAGGCGATCATAATGTCCGGGGTCTCACGCAGAACCGCCGCGCACATTTCTTCAGCGGTTTCCACGTCGATGCGCGTGATATTGGCTGGTGTGGGCAATGTAACCGGGCCGCTGACCAGCGTAACCTTCGCGCCCGCCTCGGTCGCCGCGCGGGCGACCGCGTAACCCATGCGGCCGGAACTGCGGTTGCTGATGTAGCGTACCGGATCGATGGCCTCGCGGGTCGGTCCTGCTGTGACCAGCACTTCCAGTCCGGCGAGTTTTCCTGTGATGAACGTATCCGCGAGCGCGGCAACCAGCGCGTCCGGCTCCAGCATGCGACCCGGCCCTTCCTCGCCGCAGGCCTGATCGCCTTCGCTCGGGCCGAACAGCCGCACGCCGCGTGATTCGAGCGTGGCGACATTCGCCTGTGTGGCCGCGTTTGCCCACATCAGCCGGTTCATGGCCGGCGCGAGCGCGACGGGTGCATCGGTGGCAAGACATAACGTCGAAAGCAGGTCATCGGCGAGGCCGTGCGCGAGACGCGCGATGAAATCGGCGCTGGCCGGCGCCACCAGCACGCAATCCGCCCAGCGCGCGAGCTCGATGTGGCCCATCGCGGCTTCGGCGCGTGGGTCGAGCAGGTCTGTGTGCACAGGGTTCCCCGAAAGCGCCTGAAACGTCAACGGCGTGACGAACTCGCGGGCCGCCGCCGTCATCGCCACGCGCACAATCGCACCCGCGCCGCGCAAGCGGCGCGTCAGCTCGGCAGCCTTGTAGGCCGCGATGCCGCCGCTGACGCCGAGCAACAAACGCTTGTTGGCGAGCGATGTCATGGGACGCAAGTTTATCAGAAAGGCAGATACGCCTGACAAAACGTGCGCTGGTTACAATGTCGCCAACGCGTCTTGATTTAACCTTTGGTATTCAGGCTTTGAAACTAAGCGCTTGCACTGACGGAGAATGAAATCTCCATCGCCCAGTGGCCCGCCGACGAACGGCCGCGCGAGAAACTGCTGGCCCGCGGCGCGTCCGCGTTGTCCGATGCCGAATTGCTGGCGATTTTTTTGCGGACCGGCGTAAAAGGCAAGAGTGCTGTCGATCTCGCGCGCGATCTGCTGACTCAGTTCGGTGATCTGCGCGGCCTTCTGAGCGCGGATCAGGCCCGATTCTGCGAGGGCAAAGGTCTGGGC
>Ga0136621_1000053_pt1 | contig 36575 bp, 36 predicted proteins | sample AntDryUQ445A2306_FD_104673 | JGI IMG/M metagenome (GOLD analysis project Ga0136621, IMG submission 104673) | Polar desert sand microbial communities from Dry Valleys, Antarctica - metaG UQ445A (23.06) | ecosystem: Environmental > Terrestrial > Soil > Desert | place: Antarctica: Dry Valley...
CCAGTAGCCCTTCTCGGGGAGGCGGCACGGTGGCTGGTAGATCTCGGCGCCCTCCTCCTTGCCCGACTCGACGAGTTCCGTGATCTTCTCGAGCTGCAGCTTCGAGTTGATCGCGCCGATATCAGTGTTCTTGTCGAGCGGATCGCCGAGGCGCAGCGTCTCGAGGCGGCGCTTGAGCTTCGAGATCGTCTGTTCGTAGATCGACTCCTGCACGAGCAGGCGCGAGCCGGCACAGCAGACGTGGCCCTGGTTGAAATAGATCCCGTTGACGATGCCTTCGACCGCGCCGTCGAGCGCCGCGTCGTCGAAGATGATGTTCGCAGCCTTGCCGCCAAGCTCGAGCGTGAGCTTCGTGCCGGTCCCGGCGAGCTCGCGCTGAATCGCCTTGCCGACCTCGGTCGATCCCGTGAAGGCGATCTTCTGCACGCCCGGGTGCTTGACGAGAGCAGCACCGGCGCGGCCATCGCCGGTGACGATGTTGACGACACCCGCCGGCAACTCGGCCTGACGGCAGATGTCAGCGAAGAGGAGCGCTGTCAGCGGCGTCGTCTCGGCCGGCTTCAGCACCACGGTGTTCCCGGCCGCGAGTGCGGGCGCGATCTTCCAGGCAAGCATCAGGAGGGGAAAGTTCCACGGGATGATCTGGCCCGCCACACCAAGCGGCTTCGGCCTCCGGTTCGGGAATGCGTACTCGAGCTTGTCCGCCCAGCCCGCGTAGTAGAAGAAGTGGGCGGCGGCGAGCGGCAGGTCGACGTCGCGGCTCTCGCGGATCGGCTTGCCGCCGTCGAGGCTCTCGAGGACAGCCAGCTCGCGGGAGCGCTCCTGGATGATCCGCGCGATCCGATAGAGGTACTTCGCCCGCTCGGAGGCCGCCAACGATGACCAGCCGTTCTCGAAGGCTCCACGTGCGGCCTGAACTGCCGCGTCGACATCCTCCTCGCCCGCCTGCGCCACCTCCGCGAGCGGCTCCTCGGTCGAGGGCGAGATCGACGGAAACCACTCGGCGGACCTCGGCTCGACGAACGTCCCGTTGACGAAGAGCCCGTAACGCTTTTCAAGCGAGACGATGTCGCGCGCCTCGGGGGCCGGCGCGTACTCCCACTCCGTCAGCGCGGGCGTCGCAGGTTTGTGCTGCTCGACCGCCATCAATCGATCGTGAAGTAGTCGGGGGACTGGTACTGGCCGGTCTTCTGCTTGCGGATCTGCATCAGCACGTCGTTCAGCAGCGAGGAGGCGCCGAAACGAAAGAGGTCGGGCGTCATCCACTGCAGGCCGAGGGTCTCATGGAGGACGACGAGGTACTGGATCGCCTGCTTCGCCGTGCGGATCCCACCCGCGGGCTTCATCCCGACAACGCGGCCCGTCTCCTCGTAGACGTCCCTGATCGCCTCGAGCATGCAGAGCGTCACGGGCAGGGTCGCCGCAGGCGTGACCTTCCCGGTTGAGGTCTTGATGAAATCGGCGCCGGCGGCCATTGCGAGCAACGAGGCGCGGCGGACGTTGTCGTAGGTGCCGAGCTCGCCGGTCTCGAGGATCACCTTCAGGTGGACATCGTTGCAGGCCTCCTTGACCTGGACGATCTCGTCGTAGACCTTCGCGTAACGGCCGGAGAGGAAGGCGCCGCGGTCGATAACCATGTCGACCTCGTCGGCCCCCATGGCGACGACGTCTCGCACCTCGCGCAACTTCACGTTGAGCGGCGCCTGGCCCGAGGGAAAGTAGGTGGCGACGGACGCGACCCTGACGTCGGTGCCGTCCAGCCGCGTCTTCGCAGTCGGGACAAGATTCGGGTAGACGCAGATGGCTGCGACGGACGGGACGGACGAGTCGGCCGGGTCGGGTCGGATCGCCTTCGAGCAGAGCGCCGCCACCTTGCCCGGCGTGTCCGCTCCCTCGAGGGTCGTGAGATCCATCATCCGCACAGCGAGCTCGAATGCCTGCAGCTTCGACTCCCTCTTGATCGAGCGCTTGGCGAGCATCGCCGCCCGCTCCTCGAGCGCGACCGCGTCGACCGAGCCGATCCGGGGCAGCCGTGGCTCGAGTGGCAGCTCGAATCCGCGCGGTAGAACGGGCGCCTGGGCCATGCGGCAAGTGTACGTCGGGTGGAGTAGAACGGGACCGACCGGGAATGATCGGCAAGGTGAAGTGGCGGAGAGGTGGCGCGGGCAGGATCGAGGACCGTAGAGGCATGGGCGGCGGCGGCTTCGGTGGCGGGATGCCGTTCCCGATGGGCAAGGCGGGCGGTGGCGGCCTCGGTCTGATCGTCATGGTCGTCGTCTACCTCCTGATCGGGGGGCTTCCAGGCGGAGGCGGCGGCGGCTTCGGGATCGATCCGGGCACCGGTGGGCTGGGAGCGGCCCCTCCCGCGAGCAGCGCGATCGAGAACGCGCCGGCAGACGACGACGAGCAGGAGGCATTCATCCGCTTCGTCACCGGCGAGATCGACAAAACGTGGCGGCGGATCTTCGCCGAGAGCGGACAGACCTACGAGGTGCCGACGACGGTCCTGTACGAGCGAGGAGTGCAGACAGGTGGCTGCGGTAGCGCGCCGTCGTCGGTCGGCCCCTTCTACTGCCCGGCCGACAAGAAGATCTACATCGACCTCTCGTTCTTCCGCGACCTGTCGGAGCGGTACGGGGCGCCGGGAGACTTCGCGCGCGCGTACGTCATCGCCCACGAGGTTGGTCACCACGTCCAGAACCTGCTCGGCGTCAGCGGGGACGTGAACCGGCAGCAGCAGGAGGACCCGGAGAGCGCGAACGAGCTCTCCGTCAGGGTCGAGCTGCAGGCCGACTGCCTCGCGGGCGTCTGGGGTCATGCGGCCTATCAGGACGAGCTGCTCCAGAGCGGCGACCTCGAGGAGGGTCTCGCCGCCGCAGCGGCGGTGGGCGACGACAGGCTCCAGGAGCAGGCAGGCCGCCGGATCGACCGGGAGTCGTGGACGCACGGTTCCTCGGAGCAGCGCTCGAAGTGGTTCCAGAAGGGGTTCGACGGCGGCAATCCCAGTGCTTGCGACACGTTCGCCGGCGACCTCTGAGGCGCCGCGCGGCTCAGGCGGGCACCGGTAGCCCCTCGAGAAGTTGCATATTCAGCACACCTTCGTGACGGAACGTCACGACCTCACCGCTACCGTGTCTGTAAGGGGCACCGGGGGTGCCCTTGGGGGCACGTGTGGTCGTAAGCACGGTAGTCGTAAGCACGGCGCGCCGGACCTCGTGCTGCGTCGACTATGGGCTCCGTCGATTCCGCCTTTGCCTCTCTCTGCGGAACCGACAATCTCTGCGGAACCGACGAACCTCCTCCTTGTCGTGGTCGGTCAGCTGCGCCTCGGCATCCCGACGCTCCCGACGAAGCGACTCAGCGAACCGGATCCGTTCCCGGCGCGACCTGCGCCACACGTCGAAGAACACGCGCAGACACGTCGAAGAACACGCGCAGAGCTCCTACGACCGCTGATCCGCGTGTGACGGATGCGACCCCATGGGGTCAGTGTAAAAGGACGCGCTCGCCAACCCAGCAACTTCTCGACGGGGCCTGCGATCTAGAGCCCGAGCCGCTCCAGCGTCGCCTCGTCGCGGCGCCAGCGCGGTCGCACCTTGACGACGAGCTCGAGGAAAAGCTTGCGTCCGAGCAGCTTCTCGATCTCCGGTCTCGCCCGCACGCCGATCTCCCGGATCATCGCGCCGCGCTTGCCGACGAGGATCTGCTTCTGCGACTCGGTCTCGACGAGCACGAACGCGCGCAGCAGCTTGTCCTCGAGCTCGTCCAGCTCCACCGAGATCGAGTGCGGCACCTCGTCGCGGGTCAGCTGCAGCGCCTTCTCCCGGATCAGCTCGACAATGCGGTCGTCGATCGTCTGGTCGGTCGCGGCCTCCTGGGAGAAGTAGCGCTGCCCCTCGGGCAGGAGCTGCACGAGGTCGCTCCGCAGCTCCTCCACCCCATCCTTCGTCTTGGCCGAGACCGGGTGCAGCGCATGGAAGTCTCCGAGCGCAGCGGCCGCCTTCATTTGCGTGATGATGTGGCTCGGCTTCAAGTTGTCGACCTTGTTCAGCGCGACGATCACCGGGAGCCCGAGCTGATACACGCGGCGCGCGATGAAGCGATCGCCCGCGCCGATGCGATCCCGGGCGGAAAGAACGAAGAGGACGAGGTCGATGTCCTCGAACGAGGCGTCCACCGTCCGCTGCATGCGCTCGGTGAGCTTGTCCATCGGGCGCTGGAAGCCGGGCAAGTCTGCGAGCACGAGCTGGTAGTCGTCCCCGTTTGCGACCCCGAAGATCCGGCGCCGCGTCGTGTTCGGGACGCGCGACGTGATCGCCACCTTCTCGCCGATGAGCGCGTTCACGAGCGTCGACTTGCCGACGTTCGGCCGCCCTGCCACCGCGACGAAGCCGGACTTCACGACTCGGCCGCCGGCAGCTCCCAGGTGTCCGGCAGGAGATCAACCGCGGCGTAGGAGGCGATCGTGCCGTCGTCACGTCGGAAGCTCACCTCGCCGATGCGAAACTCGACGAGCCATTGCCGACAGCCACCGCATGGGGACGCAGTGATCCCGATTGCCTCGATGTCACCGGGGCCATAGCCGGCCGCCACGGCGCCGACGATGGCGCTCTTCTCGGCGCAGACACCGAGCGGGTAGGCCGCAATCTCGACGTTGACGCCCTCGAACTCGCGCCCGTCGGTCGTACGCACGACCGCCCCAACCTTGTAGTTGGAGTAGGGCGCGTAGGCCCTGGCCGCGACCAGTTCCGCCCGAGAAACCAGCTCGTCGCGCGCCACGCTCACGGCGTCAGCTGGAAGACCGCGAGGGTGACGAGGGAGCCGAGCAGACCGCCGTAGAGCACTTCGACGGAAGAGTGGACACCCGATTCGATGCGCGTCTGAGCCACGAGCATGGCCATGATGAACACCAGCGACGAGATCAGGAAGCGATGGCCCGAGTCTTCGAGGATCAAGGTCGTCGCCATCCAGCCCGCAAAGGCGACGGCGGCATGGCCGGACGGCAGCCCGCCGCGCAGCGGCGTCCCACTGCCGGTCAGCGCCTTTGTGCCGATGACGAGAATCGTCGTCAAGACGAGGGCGATCAGCGTCAGCTGCGCCGGTGCATCCGAAAGCCGGTCGAGGAGACGCGAGCTGCGCACGGCGACCTGGCCCGAAAAGACGAGGTAGCCGACGGCCACGGCGACGGCGGTCGCGATCAGGACGGCCCCCGCGGCGATGTCTTTGGCGAGCTTCGCCATCGGGTCGAACGACGTTGTCGCGACATCCACGGCCGCCTCGACGGCGGTGTTGACCATCTCCGCAATCAGCACGAAGGCGATCGCCAGCAGCAGCACGATCAGCTCAAGTTTCTTCACTCCGGAGGCGAGCGCGAAGACGAGTACGAGCACCGCGATGAGGAAGTGGATGCGCATGTTCCGCTGCGTCCGGAGGACGTGAATGATCCCGTCGAACGCGAAGTTGAAGCTCTCGATCAGGGACGGCGGACGGCGAGGCGCACTCATCGATGTGCCGCCTCTTTCGCCTCCATCTCGGGGCCGTGGTCATAGCCGAGCAGATGAAGCAACCCGTGCACGAGCGGCCCGCGCCAGGCTCCACCGACGATCTGAGGGCAGAGGACGACGTCGCCGAGCGCGCGCGGAACTCCCTCCGGCAGCTCCTCGCGGCCATCGATCGGGAAGGAGAGGACGTCCGTCGCCTCGTCGATGCCGAGATGCTCGTGTTTCAGACCCCGCATCTCCTCCGGCTCGACGAACGCGAGCCCGAGCTCGCCCACTTCCACGCCTTCCGAAGCGAGTACGCGGCGCACCAGCTCCACCGCGGCCGGCTCGTCGACCTCGACGCCGCTTCGGTTCTCGACCTCGACCGCGACGCTCATAGGCCCTCGGCCCGATGAGCGGGGGGAGGGGGTGTGGGGGAACCGGGAGGTTCCCCCACACGAGGCAGGAAGAAGTGGGCTCGTGGGGGAAACATGGTTTCCCCCACGGGAGCGAGCCGAAGGCGCGCGACGCTCATCGTTTGCGCGCGGTGCCTGTCTCCTCGGCGTGCTGCTTGTAGGCCTCGACGATCCGCTGGACGAGCTTGTGCCGCACGACGTCGAGGTGTGAGAACTCGACGAATGCGATCCCGTCGATCGACCCGAGGATGTCGCGCACCTGAATCAGGCCCGAGGCTTGGTCGCGCGGCAGGTCGACCTGCGTGACGTCGCCGGTGACGACGACCTTCGAGCCGAAGCCCAGACGCGTCAGGAACATCTGCATCTGCTCCGGGCTCGTATTCTGTGCCTCGTCGAGGATGATGAACGAGTCGTTGAGGGTGCGCCCACGCATGAAGGCGAGCGGAGCGACCTCGATCACGCCACGCTCCATATGCGCCGTCAGCTTCTCGGCGTCGAGCATGTCGTAGAGGGCGTCGAAGAGCGGTCGTAGGTACGGGTCGACCTTCGCGAGCATGTCACCGGGGAGGAAGCCGAGCCGCTCGCCGGCCTCGACCGCGGGGCGCGTGAGAATGATCCGGGCGACCTGCTTGTCCGCAAGGGCGGCGACCGCAAGTGCCATCGCGAGGTACGTCTTGCCGGTGCCCGCCGGGCCGATTCCGAACGTGACGGTGCACTCGCGGATCGCGTCGACGTAGCGTTTCTGCGTGATCGTCTTCGGCGCGATCTTCTTCCCGCGGTGACGCCAGACGACGTCATCGAAGACCTCCCGGATGTCCTCGGCCTGATCGAGGGCGGCGACGACCGCGCCGACGGTGTCCGGGCCGATCTCATGCCCGCCCTCGACGAGCTCGACGAGCTCGTCCACGACCGCCCGCGCCGCCGCAACCTGCCCGTCTTCGCCCTCGATCGTAAGCTGATTCCCGCGCAGGCGGAGCGTGCAGTGCAGCCGCGAGCGTAGTGCGTCGAGAACGCCGTCGCCGACGCCGGCCAGCTCGGCCGCGACCTCGTTCGGTACCGAGAGAACGTCTTGCATCAGTCTCAGTCTAGGCCGGGACTGAGGACGTTGACGCCCGCCGCCTCGGCATCGGCAATGAGTCGAGGGTCGTAGCAGCAGAAGGCGCCGAGGTCGTCGGCAAGGGAGATCGCAGAGGCGAGATGGATGGCGTCGAGCGCACGGAGATGTCGCGAGCCGACTCGGCGCGCGAGCTCGAGCCGAGACTGGGTGAGCGCGAGGAGCGACGTCCCCGCCAGGACGGCGTCCGCAAGCGAAGCTGCCTCGCCTGCCCGCAGCGCGGCCCGATGGAGCTCGACCTGAGCTACGACAATCGTCACGCGCTGCGGCCAGTGACGCAATTCAGCGGTCAAAGCCTCTGTCTCCCGTTCGAGCACGACGAGCTTGACCAGCGCGGAAGCATCGAGGTACAGCAGCTCGAACAACCGCTAAATCTTGTCCTCTCGAATCTCCTGGAGCGCCTCGCTGATCGAGATACCTCCCTGCGACGCCAGCGGCGGCTCGAGATCAGCGAGATTGCCGCTGGCAACGCGGACAATGTCCCCCCGCGGCCGCAAGCCGCGCGATGACGCTGTCTTCGGGCGGCAGCGGCGTCAACCGCGCGACGGGCCGGCCCGATCGGTGACCTCGAACGACTCACCGTTCTCGACCCGCCGCAGCCAGCGCGAGAGGTTCTGCCGCAGCTCACGGACTCCGACGCGCTCGTTCATGTAGCACCACGTGTAGCACAAGTCTCACGGCTTCAGCCAGTTGTCGATCGCGCCCAGCAGGCGCGCCGACCACTCGTTGAGCTCTGGGCGGTCCCGCAGAAACTCGACGCCGAAGAGAGCCGAGTAGAGGTCGACGATCCTCCGTTCGCCCGCGGTGAGCGAGGCAAGCTCGAAGAGTGCGTGGACGTAGTGCAGACTGCGCTCGTCGGCGTCACTCGTGACGGCCGTCTGCGTCAGCCCCAGATGGAGCAGCGGATCGCCGTAGCAGACACAGTCGAAGTCGACGAAGCCGGTCAGCTCGCCTGCGTCCACGATCACGTTCTTCGTCGTCAGATCGTCCAGGAAGCACGTCGGGGAGACCGACGCGAAGTAGTGCTGCTCGCTCTCGAGCGCTTCGCGAACGCGCGCGCCCGTCAGTGCGAAATGGGGCGCAAGCGTTCGCTCGCTGAGCACCATGATGTCGTCCAGGACATCGTCCCACGTCGTCCGGTTACCCGGCTCGTCGATGCCGACATAGCCGTAGCCGCCGGCGGACGGCAGCGAAGAGACGCAGGATTGCGCATCCATGACGGCCTTGGCTACCGCGTCCATCTGCACCGGCGTCATCGACGCCAGCTCGTAGCCGAGATCACGTCCGGGGAAGCGCTCGAGAACGAGGTAGGCAAAGGGATAGCGGCTCGGTTCGAGGTCGTACAAGAGCACGCGCGGGACGGGCAGACCGAGCCCGCGGAGGACCTCGAGGTTGTGCAGCGTCCAACGGAAGACGTGCGGATCGGGGTGCGTCCGCACGATGACTCGGGCCTTAGGAAGCGTGACGTCGAAGCTGATGCTGTTGTGCCCGTATGGCAGATGCTGCACGGTGACCGGTGAGCTTCCGGACCATTCCGCGACGAGCTTGCGCACGAACGTCGTCGTTGCGTCCACGGTGGTCATCGGTCCGCGACGAAGATCTCTAGGCGAGTTTCTCGCGGACGAGCTGGCTCACTGACGACCCGTCGGCGCGCCCGGCGACCTGCGGCATCACGTCGGCCATCACGCGGCCGATGTCGCGCATGCTCGTGGCGCCGACCTCGGCGATCACGTGGTCGACGATGTCCTCGATCTCGTCTTCGGACAGTGGTTCCGGCATGAACTCCTCGAGCACCTCGAGCTCTGCCTCCTCCTGCTCGGCCTGCTCCTCGCGACCGGCGGACCTGTAGGCCTCCTGAGCCTCGACCCGCTTCTTGCGCTCCCGCTGCAGCACCTGCAACTCCTCGTCCCCCGAGAGCTGCCGTTGCAGCTCCTTCTCGGCGCTCTGCAGGCTGGAGAGGATCAACCGCAACGCGTCGCGGCGCGCGTTGTTCCGCTCGCGCATCGCGTTCTCCAGCTGCGTCTTGATCTCCGCGATCAAACTCACTCTGCTTCCTTCACTGTGCTTTCTTCACTGGGGCATCTCTGTGATCTTTCCACCCAGGACGTGCCAATGCAGGTGGAAGATCGTCTGCCCGCCGCGGGGGCCAACGTTCACGAGCACGCGGTAATCCTCGAGGCCCGCACCCCGGGCAGTCTCGGCGACGAACTCGAGCATGCGCTTTGCCTCTTCCGCAGGGAATTCGCCGACCTCCCGGAACGTGTCGACGTGCCGCTCGGGCAGCACGAGCAGGTGCGTCTCCGCCTGCGGGTTGATGTCGTGGATTGCGACGAACCCGTCCGCCCGAGCGACGTGCTCGCCCTCGCGAACGACCTTGCAGAAGAGACAGTCGTCTTCACGCGGCATCGGCGACGATCCCCTCACTAGTTACGGCACGCCCGCGAGTTCGGACGATCTCGCCGACGTGCCCCTCGACGAGCCAGGGCGAGTAGTCCGCGCCGTAGCCGCGGCCGGGCCGATCGACGAGGACGGCGTCCACGCGGCCGATCTTCTCGCGCCAGCGCGCCAGGCAGGCCTCATCGGAGAGGGCACGCAGGCGGGCGCTCCGCTCCTTCTTCACCTGGGGCGGCACTGCGTCCGCCTCTGCAGTCTTCGTGCCCGGACGCGGCGAGTACGGGAACACGTGCACCTTCGTCAACCGAGCGGCGCGGACGGTCTCCAGCGTCCGCTCGAAGGCCGCCTCGTCCTCCGTCGGGAAGCCCACGATCACGTCCGCGGTCAGGTTGAACTCCGTGAGCGGCTCGAGCTTCCGCAGGTACGCCTCAACGGAGTAGCGCCGCCCCATCGCCCGCAGAACACCGTTGTCGCCCGACTGGAGCGGCACGTGCAGGTGTGGGCCTACCGTCGCCGTCTCGCGCAACGCGGCCACGAGCTCATCGTTCACATGATTGATCTCGATCGACGACAGTCGTAGGCGTTTGAGGCCCTCGACGGCGCCCGCCTCGCGGATGAGACGCGCGAGCGTATACCCCGCCTCACGGTCTCGGAAGCAGCCGAGGTTGACGCCGGTGAGGACGATCTCGCGGTGTCCTTGAGCGACCCGGCGGCGGATCTCGCCGAACACGGCGTCCGCCGAACGGCTGCGCGTCGAGCCGCGCACGAGCGGGATCACGCAAAAGTGGCACGAGAACGAGCAGCCGTCCTGGATCTTCACGAACGCGCGCACGCGGTCGAGGCCCGCGTCCGCCTGGACGCACCCGATCGCCCCCACGTCACCGGCCACCTGCTCCACGGCCTGCTCGATCCCAATTCGGAGGACGGTCACATTGTCCGGCAGGCCCGCGAACGCATCGTCGGAGAGCCGCGCGCCGCAGCCGGTCACGTACACACGGGCGTGGGAGCGCGCGGCGCGCGCGGCCGCCTGACGCGACTTCGCCAGCGCCTCGTTCGTGACGCAGCACGTATTGAGGACGGCCACGTCGCCGGTTCCCTCAACGTGGCCGTCGCGCAGCAACCGTTCCCGCACCGCCTGGGCGTCGGTGTACGAGACCTTGCATCCGAGGAAGCCGACCGAGAAGCGAGCCATGCGAAAACCTTAGAGACTGCTACCGACGCACGTGCAGATCGGCGGCCCAGCCCCCGGCCTCGACACGCTGCTCGAGCCGATAGCCCGCCAGCTCGGGCTCCTCGGAGACGAGGTAGCCGGACGTGATCGCCCGTCGCGTCCGCAACCTTGAGCCCAGCGCCACGACGGCCTCCGAGGCGATGTTGGCCACCGCGAGAACGCTCTCGGGCAAGGCATCCTCGCGCAAATCGGCGAGCAGCACTTCGACCACGACATCGTTTGCCAGCGCGTTCCGGCCCGTCGCCTCGACCGCGTGCGGGTCGAAGTCGACAGCGACCACCGGATCGAAGCCGAGCTTCACTGCGGCGACCGCGAGCACTCCCGAGCCGCAGCCGACGTCCAGCAGGCTGCACCGCTCTTCGCGCCCGAGCAGTTGCAGGCAGAGCTGGGTCGTCGGATGTCCGCCCGTTCCGAAGGCGCGGCCGGGGTCGATCACGACGGCGACCGAGTCCGCATCGGGCGCTTCCCACGGAGGTCCGATCCAGAGGCGGCCGACCCGAACCGGCCGGTGGAACTGACGCCAGCGCTCCTCCCAGCCCTCCTCGACGGCGGTCGCGGCGGCCCCGCCGAAGGCCTGCCAGATCCGCTCCTCGCCGGCTGCATTCGTGTACGCAGCGAGCTCGAGCGAGGAGTCGGACTCGAGCTCCTCGAATCCCGCCGGGAACAGCTCGAGCATGACCGCACGCGCCTGCTCGGCCCGCGCGGACGGAACCGTCACAGAGACGCGCTTCAGCAGGTTCATGGTCAAGCCCTGAACCTCCTCAGCGGAGAGCGCTCCTGAGTTTCTCGAAGAAGCCCTCGTCGCGTCGGTAGGTGTCGTCGTCGGAGAGCTGCTCGAACTGCTCGAGTAGCCTGCGCTGCTCGTCCGTCAGCCGATGCGGAACTGTCACGTTGACGAGGAACCGCAGGTCGCCGCGCCCGAAGCGCTGCAAGACCGGCATCCCCTTCCCGCGGAGGACACGTACCTCACCCGGCTGTGTGCCCGGGTCGAACTCGAGCTCGACGTCGCCCTCGAGTGTCGGCACGGTCACCTTCGCCCCCAACGCCGCCTGCACGATCGACAGGTCGACCGTCGAGTTGATGTGGTTGCCGTCCCGCTCAACGCGCTCGTCGGGGGCGACTCGAACCTCGACGTAGACATCGCCGGCGCTTCCGCCGGTGACGCCCGCGTGGCCCTCGCCACGCAGGCGTATCTGCTGGCCGTCGTGGATGCCGGGCGGAATCTCGACCTCGAGTCTCTTTGTGCGCAACCTGCGTCCCGCCCCCCCGCACTCGCTGCACGGCCGCTCGACCACGCTGCCCGCTCCGCCGCACGCCCCGCACGCCTGCGTGCGAATGAACTCGCCGAAGACGCTCCGCGAGACCTGCTGCAGACGGCCGCTTCCGCCGCACGAGGCGCACTGCGCCCTGGTGGTGCCGGGCTCCGCGCCGTCGCCTTCGCAGCGCTCGCACGTGACGGCGGCCTCGACCTCGACCCGACGGGTCACGCCGGCGAAGGCATCGGCGAGCTCGATCTCGACCACCGCGCCGACGTCGGCGCCGCGGGCTGCTCCGCGACCGTCGCCACGGCCGAACAGATCGTCTCCGAAGAAGGCGGAGAAGATGTCGCCGAGGCTGCCGAGGTCGAACTCGGTCGGGGTGTAGCCGCGGCGCCGCAAGCCGGCGTGCCCATAACGGTCATAAAGCTGCCGCGTCTCTGGATTCGAGAGGACCTCGTAGGCCTGCGCGACCGCACGGAACCGCTCCTGCGCGTCGGGTTCCTTCGAGACGTCCGGGTGCAGCTCACGTGCGAGGCTGCGAAACGCCTTCTTGACCTCCGCCTCGCTCGCGCCGCGCTCCAGCCCGAGAACCTCGTAGTAGTCGCGCTCGGTCGTCGCCATCGCTCAAGCCTAGCCTCGCGCTCAGTCGTCGTAGGCGCTCTCGACGAGCCGGGAAAGCTCGAAGGCCGCCGCCCGGACGGTCCGCACCGCCTTCTCGTAGTCCATCCGGACCGGACCGAGGAGGCCGACCGTCCCGAGCGTCCGGGTCGGCAGGCCGTACGTCGCGCCGACGAGCGCAACTGCCTGAAGCCCCGGATGGTCGAGCCCGACCTTCACGAACGGCCGCCTCGCGTCGAACGAGTCGTTCATCAGCTCGAGCACGGCGGCGCGCTGCTCGAGCACAGAGAGCAGCCGCCGGCACGCCTCGAGCTCATCTGTGCTGACACCGTCGAGGAGCGAGGCAGCACCACCCATGAAGAGCGTCCGGCCCGGCGGCGCCGCGAGGTCGACGAATGCGGGCCTGAGCGCGTCGAGGAACCCCTGCTCGCGGGGCGAGAGACCCTGGTCGTCGATGCTGCGGCGGAGCAGATGCGTGCCCAGCTGGACGCCGACGAGCCGCTCGTTCAGGTACTCGTTGCCCCAGGCGGCGAGGCCAGAGTCCACGGGCCGGTCGAACGTGATCAGCTTCTTCGCGACGCCGCCGCTCGACGTGATCGTGACGACCATCACGACCGTCGGCTGGAGCAGCAGCAGCTCCACGTGCCGCACCGAGGCCGTGCCAAGGCCGGGGGCGGAGACGAGCGCGAGCAGGTGCGTCACCTGCGAGAGCATCTCCGTTGTCGACTGAAGGGCGTCCTCGATCTCGCTCCGCATCGAGGAGAGGTCGAGCGGGAACTTGGCCGGGCGCACGTCCATCCGCTCGAGCACCTCTTTCGCGTAGAAGCGGTAGCCCGCCTCGGTCGGAATCCGGCCCGCTGACGTGTGTGGATGGGTGAGGAGGCCGAGCGCCTCGAGCTCCGCGAGCTCGTTGCGGACGGTCGAGGGCGAGACGGGCAGACCACTGCGTTCGACGAGCGCCTTCGAGCCCACGGGCTCGTGCGTCGCTACGTACTCCTCGACGACCCGCCGGAGGATGTCACGCTTGCGTTCACTCAGCTCGGTCATATGCAGGGATTTTACGCGAGGAGTTCCGCGGTGACACCGCCGCCGAGAAAGCGGCCGCGTCGCGTCAGCGTGAGCTCGGCGGCAGCTGCCGAACGCTGTACGAGGTTCAGGCGCTCCAACCGCTCGACAGCATCGAGGTCGAGAACGTCGGTAAGTCCGGCAGTCGAGAGCGGCTCGTCGAGACGGAGGCCGAGCAGGATGCGCTCGCGTGCCTTCGTCGCTTCGTCCAGTGGCTCAGGCTCGCGCGGGGGTGCCTCGCCGCGCCCAAGCGCCGCGACGTAGCGCGGCAGGCTGGGCGCGTTCCGCCACCGAAGGCCGCCGATCGTGGAGACGGCGCCAACACCGACTCCGAGGTAGTCGCGACCAAGCCAGTAGGCGAGATTATGGTGGGCGCGCAGATCACGGTCGGCCTCCGTGCGGCAGAAGTTGGCGGTCTCGTACCACCGGTAGCCGGCCGAGGTGAGAGTCGCGACGACGAGCTCGAAGTAGCCCTCCATCGCCTCGGCCTGAAACGCGAGCGCGTCGCCGTGCGCGCGCGTGAAGCGCGTGCCAGGCTTCGCCTCCAGCTCGTAGCAGGACACGTGCTCCGGCTCGAGCGCGAGAGTGGCGGCGAGGTCGGCATGGAGATCCGCTTCGCTCTGGCCGGGAATGCCGTAGATCAGGTCGAGGGAGACATTGTCGAAGCCCGCCTCGCGAGCCGTCCGGAAGGCCGCTTGGAGCACCTGGGGCGTCGCGCGTCGCTCCAGCACCTCGAGGAGGTGTGGCTGGAACGACTGCACGCCCAGCGAGAGGCGGTTGACGCCGTGCTCGCGCAGCAGCGCGGCGAGCGCGGGCGTGATCGTCTCGGGATTCGCCTCCACCGTCAGCTCCTGCGTTGGCGGCAGCGCGGCGAGTAGCCGCGCCAGCTGCGCCGGGTCGGTGAACGTGGGCGTGCCGCCGCCGAGAAAGATCGTCTCGGGCGGCTCGGCCAGCGCCTCGTGCTCGAGCTGGAGCTCGGCGAGCAGCGCATCCACGTACGCCCCGTCCTGGCCCCGTCCGCCGAGGACAGTCACGAAGTCGCAGTAGCCGCACCGGTGGGCGCAGAACGGCAGGTGGAGATAGAGATGGTGGACGAGCGCCCGCTCCGGTCCAGCCCCCCCTTTGGGGGCCGCGAGCCCCCCTACCGGCACGCTACGTGAGGGGTTGTTACGAGTGCGCAACGACTTCGCCTCGAGTTCGTTCCAAGTCGTCATCGGTCGCTCTCCAGGTTCAGCACCGCCAGGAACGCCTCCTGCGGGACTTCGACCCCGCCGACCTGCTTCATCCGTTTCTTGCCTTTCTTCTGCTTCTCCAGCAGCTTTCGCTTGCGCGAGATGTCGCCGCCGTAGCACTTGGCGAGCACGTCCTTCCGCTTCGCCTTCACCGTCTCGCGGGCGATCACGCGAGCCCCGATCGCCGCCTGGATCGGCACGTCGAAGAACTGGCGCGGGATCTCCTTGCGCAGACGCTCGACGAGCAACTTGCCGCGCTCGTAGGCGAACTCGCGATGGATGATCAGAGAAAGTGCGTCCACCGGCTCGCCCCCCACCAGCACATCGACGCGGACGAGCGTCCCCTCCCGGAACCCGGACAGGTCGTAGTCGAAGCTCGCGTAGCCGCGCGTGCGCGACTTCAGCTGGTCGTAGAAATCGAGCACGATCTCGCCGAGCGGCAGCTCGTAGATCAGGTGGACACGCTCCTCTGAGAGGTATTCGAGGTGGTCGAAGCGCCCGCGCCGCTCGTTGCACAGCTCCATCACCGCCCCCACGTACTCCTTCGGGACGATCACCGACGCCTTGATGTACGGCTCCTCGACGGCTTCGTGCTCACGCGGCATATCGGCGGGGTTATGAACCTCGATCCACTCGCTGTCCGGCCGCTCTCGCACGCGGTAGGCGACGTTCGGGGCAGTCACGAGCAGGTCGAGATCGAACTCCCGCTCGAGCCGCTCGCGGACGATCTCCATGTGCAGCAGGCCGAGAAAGCCGCAGCGGAAGCCGAACCCGAGCGCCTGCGAGGTCTCCGGCTCGTAGAAGAGCGCGGCGTCGTTCAGCTTCAGGCGCTCGAGCGCGTCGCGCAACTCCGGATATTCGTCCGAGTCGGTCGGAAACAGGCCGGCGAAGACCATCGGCTTGACTTCCTTGTACCCCGGCAGGGGTTCCGCAGCGGGTCGCCTCTCGGAGGTCAGCGTGTCACCGACGCGAAGCTTCGAGACGTCCTTGAGACCGGTGATCACGTAACCAACCTCACCCGCCTGGAGCATCGGCACGGGCCGGCGCTCGGGCGAGAGGAAGCCGAGCTCCTCCGCCTCGAACCTCGTCCGCTGCGCCATCGCACGGAGAGGATCGTGTGTCGCGAAGCAGCCGTCGACGACGCGCACAAACGCAACGACGCCGCGGTACTGATCGTAGGATGAGTCGAAGACGAGGGCGCGCGCCGGCGCGCCCAGATCGCCGCTCGGCGGCGGGATCCGGTCGACCACGGCGTCGAGCACGGCGTCCACACCCTCACCCGTCTTCGCCGAGATGCGCAGCACATCGCCGTGATCCACGCCGACCAGCTGGGCCACCTCGGCGGCGGCGCCGTCGGGGTCGGCCTGCGGCAGATCGATCTTGTTCACGATCGGCACGATCTCGAGGTCGTTCTCGATCGCGAGGTAGGCGTTCGCGAGCGTCTGCGCCTCGATTCCCTGTGCCGCATCGACGACGAGGAGGGCGCCCTCACACGCCTGCAACGACCGCGAGACCTCGTAGGTGAAGTCCACGTGACCGGGCGTGTCGATCAAGTTGAGTTGTTGCCCCTTCCAGAGCACGCGCACTGCCTGAGCCTTGATGGTGATTCCGCGCTCGCGCTCGAGATCCATCGAGTCGAGCAGCTGCTCCTTCATGTCGCGGTCCGCCACCGTGTCGGTGAGCTGCAGGATGCGGTCGGCCAGAGTCGACTTGCCGTGGTCGATGTGCGCGATGATCGAGAAGTTGCGGATGTGTGCTTGGTCCATGCGTGATCAACCCCGTCGGAAGCGGTCTCGCAGCGATAGTAGCGTTGTGACTTCGCGCACCCCGAGCACCCGGCAGGCACCGAGGTAGACGCACCCACCGACCGCTAGACCGGCACCGAGCGAGAGCGCTTGCCCCGCAAGCCCTCTTCCGAGCGCACGATCGAGTGCCCACCAAACAGCGAAGGAGACAGCCGCGAGGGCCGCGGACGCGGCCGCAACACGGATGAAGGAGCGCACCGTCCCGGTCAGGTCGAGGCGGCCGAGGCGGCGGCGGAATGCCACGACGAGCAACGCGACGCCCGCGATGTTCGCAAGGGAGATCGCAAGGGGAACGCCCCAGGCGCCGAGGCGATAGAAGGCGAAGTAGAGCGCGGTGTTGAGCACGACGACCGCGCCCGCAACGAGCGTCGGTACCCATGGCGACTGCAGGCTGAAGAAGCCGCGGTTCAGCATCAACATCATCCCGTTGAAGGCGAGCCCGATTGAGAAGGCGGCGAGCGCGGCCGCGACCACCCTCGTCTCCTCGGGGTCGAAGGCGCCGCGTTCGTACAGGAGCCGCACGATCGGCTCTGCGAGGACGATCGAGACGACCGCCGCCGGGACGAGCAGGAAATTAATCTGGCGGAGGCCGGAACTCACGGTGCTGCGGAACCCACTCATGTCACCCCGGGCCGCGAGGCGGGCGAGCGACGGGTAGAGGATTGTCGCGACCGCAACGGAGAACATGCCCTGCGGCAGCATGTAGACGCGAAACGCCTTGTCGATCGCGTTCGGCGCGATCGTGGGGTCAATCAATCTGGCCGCGACGATCGTTCCGATGACGGCGTTCACGTTGATCAGCCCGAGACCGAGCATGACCGGGCCCATCAGCTTGAAGACTTGCTTGACGGCCGGGTCGCGGACATCGAGCGCGAGGCGAAGGCGCCCGTCGAGGCCGCGTAACCACGGCAGCGGTAGGAGGAGCTGGATCACCGTTCCCACGACGATCGAGCCGGCGTAGACGTACAGCTTGCCGCTCTCGGAGTCGGCCCGCGGGACGCCGAGCACGAGCCCGAGAATGATCGCGAGGTTCCAGAACACCGGGGTCAGCGCCGGAATGGAAAAGCGGTCGTAGCTGTTCAGGATTCCCGTCACGACCCCGAACAGGCCGATCAAGACAACGATCGGAAAGAGGATCTGCGAGAGCCTGATGGTCAGGTCGTCGTACGCGTCGGTCAGCGGGGGCATCAGCAGGGGCGCCGCCAGCACGAACAGGGCCGTGACCCCGCCGACGATCAGCAGGAAGAGCCAGAAGACGGTCGAGGCGACACGCCAGGCTCGTGCCTTCTCCCCTTTCTCGAGCAACTCGCTGAAGACGGGGACGAACGCCGAGGAGAGGGCTGCGTCGGCGACGAGAGCCCGAACGAGGTTCGGGATCTGGAACGCCACCGTGAAGGCGTTGATCGGGCCGCGAGCCCCGAAATAGTTCGCGGCGACGATCTCGCGCAGCAGCCCGAGCACCCGGGAAAGGCCTGTCGCAGCCGAGAAGATCGCGGTCGACCATGCGAGCCTGCGCGCATTGGCTCGCTTCTCCACGCGGCGAGTATAGGAACGGCGTCAGCCGCCGCCGCCCCGCTTTGCTAGGATGGCCGCCGCCCGCCGAGTGCGGGCCTTTCTTCGCACATGCCGAACATCCAGCAACAGATCAAGCGTGTCCGCATTGCCGACCGGCAGCGCAGCGAGAACCTTCGCTACCGCTCGACCGTGAAGACGCTGACGAAGCGCCTCGAGGCGGCCGCGGCCGACGGTGACGCCGAGAGGCTCGCCGCCGAGCACCGTGAGCTCGTGCGCCTGATCGACAAGGCTGCTGCGCATGGGGCGTTGCACAAGAACACGGCTTCGCGCAAGAAGGCGCGCGCCGCCCGCCTCGTCGGCTCGTCCAGCTCCTAGCCTCGGTCTCTAGCTCTCGCGGCTGAGGTCGACCAGCGCGCGCTGGAGCTCCAGGTCCGGCTGCAGTCGGCTCTTTCCCTTCAACGCAAGATCGAGCTCGGCGAGCCTGACGACGGCATCGCGCAGTTCGTCCTCGGAGAAGTTGCCCGCCTGCGCGAAGACCTTCTCTGCGTAGAACGGATGCATGCGCAGCCGGCCCGCTGCGTCGCGGGGACGCACTCCATCGACGGCGAGGCGCTGACACTGCCGCACCCGGCCCACATGATTCCCGAGCGCTCCGGCGAGGCGAGGAGCCGTGTCGCGCCGCGGCCTACCCTCCCGCTCGAAGATCGTCTCGCTCGCCTCGAGTGTGCGCGCGGAGTCGCGCTGCGCCCACGCGTCGGTCAGGGTGAAGGTGGGCGTCTCGGCGACAGCGGCGACGAGGCTCTCGACCTCGTGTTCCCCGATCGGCTCGCCACCAGCCCACGTCGCCAGCTTGTCGACCTCGTTCGCGAGCTGATGGAGATCCTCGCCGACGAGCTGGACGAGCGCCGCGCAGGCCTCGGGTTCGGCACGCGCGCCCGCGAGCTTGAACTGCTCGGCAACCCACTGCGAGAGGTGTCTCTTGACGACCGAGTAGGCCAGCACCTGGCCTACCTTGGCGACGGCCTTCCCGAGCGCTGAATCGGCCTTGATCTCGTCGGCGACGAGCGCAAGCACGGTCCCCGGTGCCGGGCTCTCGACATAGGCGGCAATCGCCTTTACGTCCGCGGCCTTCCACCTGTCGACCGACTCGACCACGACGAGCCGTGCGTCGGCGGAGAAGAAGCCGAGCGAATTGCACGCGGCGATGGCATCGGCGCCCGTCGCAGGTGGTGCGTCCAGATGCTCGATCGCGTTCTCCCCCACTCGCGCGCGTAGGCGTTGCAGCGCCCGCCGGATCTTGGGACGGTCAGTTCCGGTGAGGAGGTAGACGGGCTTGAGCGCTGCGTCGACCATGCATCCAGCCTACTCAACGCTCCGTACGCACCGAGATGCGCCGTCCGTCGGATTCGACGACGACACGACCGTCCAGATCGGTGCGGTAAAGGCTCAGCTGGGAAACAGTTCGCAGGGCCGCGAGCGTCTCTGCCCGTGGATGGCCGTAGTCGTTTCGGCGGCCGCACGAGATCACCGCCACCGTGGGCCGAAGCTCGCGCAGCTCCCATTCCAGCCCCGGATCCTCGGAGCCGTGATGTGCCACCTTCAAGATCTCGACGCGGCGTGAGAGGAGTCGTCCGGTCACCTCCGTCTCGGCGTCGGCGGTCAGCAGCGCATCGGTCGTGCCGTAGCTCGCGAGGAGCACGACCGGCAGCCGGTTCGGGTCTTCGCTCGCGAGGCCCCGGCGATCCGGCCAGAGCACCCGCAGACGCAGGCGCCCCAGCTGCCATGACGAGCCGGCGCGAGCGAGCACCACGGGAACGTCGCGGACGGCGGCCGCCGCGAGCGCGTCCCGGTGGAACGGGCTCGAGACCGCCAGATCAGGGTCCAGGACCCGGTCAACCGCAAGCCGGCGCAGTACCTCCTCTGCGCCGCCCACGTGATCTCGCTGGGGGTGCGTGAGGACGAGCGCGCTGAGGCGGCGGACACCAAGGTCACGCAGCTGCTCCGCGACGTGCGCCTCCGGCGGCCCTTGATCGACGAGCACGGCGCCCTGCGGAACCTGCAGCAGGATTCCGTCGCCCTGTCCTACGTCGAGGAACGTGATCCGCAGCCCAACCGGCGGCGGCAGCGCTCGCTCAGGCCAGAGCTGCCAAGCGAGCAACAGCGGCACGACTGCAGCGGCGCAGGCGGTGGCGAGCGGACGTCGCCAGGGTGGGAGGCGGCGCAGCAGCACGACCGCCACCGGGGCGGCGAGAAGCACGGCGACCGCGACGCCGGAACCGACACGGGCGTAAGGCAGCTGGGCGACGAGCCGCGCGCACGCAGTGATGTAGGCCGCGATCCAGCCGTTGACCCATGCGAGCGCCAGGGCTGCCGACGGCAGCACCGGCTCGATCAGCGCACCCACCAGGGCGATGCCCAGCAGCGGCGCAACCGCGGTGCTCGCGAGGACGTTAGCGAGCAGGGAGTACAGCGGCACCTCGCCGAACTGCAGCCAGAGGATCGGCGCGGTCGCTGCGCCGCACGCGGCCGAAACGGCGAGCCCGAGCCTGACCACCCGTGGGAGCGGGTAACCCTCGAGCGCACGGTCGACGCGGGGGACGAGCAGGAAGATGGCGGCGACCGCCGCGAACGAGAGCTGGAAACCGGGCTCGAGGAGCGAGGCGGGCGTCCAGGCGAGCAGCGCCGCGGCTCCCAGCGCCATGAAGTGCCAGCGGTCCGTCGGACGCGATAGGAGCCAGGCGAGGGACGCCAGCGCTCCCGCGATCCCGGCGCGCACGACAGATGGCTGCCAGCCGACGGCGAGGACGTAGCCGGCGATGGCACCGAGCGCTGCGATCTGGGCCGCGAACCGCGGGACCGCCAGCAGCCAGGCCAGGCCGAGTATTGCCCCGGCCAGGAAGGCGATGTTCTGGCCCGACACTGCTAGGAGGTGGAACAAGCCGGACGTCTTGAAGCTATCGCGGAGCTCCTCCGAGAGCCCTTCGTCCTCCCCCAACACGATCCCGGCCAGGACCGCGCGCCGTTCTCCGGTGAGCCCTGCTCCGATCGCCTGCGAGAGATGCTCGCGCAGCCGATCCGAGAACCCGCCGACCCCGCCGCGCCTGCCGACGACCTTCCAGTCGCCGCCGCGCAGGATCACGTGTACCCCGCGGCGCGCGAGCCAGCCACGCTCGTCGAAGTCGTTTGCCCCGCCCTTGGAACCGCGCGGTGCGACCGCCGTCGCGCGCAAAGACAGAATCGCTCCCTGCGGCGGAGAGCGACCGACCGGAAGCTCGAGCAGAACACGCTCCCGCACAGCGAGGCTTCCGAAACGCCGAACCTCCGCCGGGACGCGAATCGCGAACTCGGTGTGACGGGCCGGGCCGGTGACGGTCACCACTGCTGCCGCGCTCTCCTCGATCTCGGCCACGAGCAGGCTGCGGTCGAGCGCCTCGAGGCGTGCGGTTCCCCACCACCAGCCCGCGAGTACGACCACCACCGCCAAGAGCACAGCCCGCGCGGCCGGGCGGACAAGGACGGTGCCAAGAGCAGCTCCGGCAAGCAGCGCAACGACGCCGTCCGGCGCGCGGACGGCGTTCGCGAGCGCCATGCCGGCGCAGCCTGCGACAATCGCCAGCGTGGGCCAGGTACGTTCGATCACGGCGTCACCAGATCCCGCAGCTGCTCGAGTCGCGCCGGGCCGATCCCTGAAATCGCGTCAAGGTCGTCGACCGAGCTGAAGCCGCCGTGGGCGGCACGGTAGTCGACGATCTTCTGCGCGGTCACGGGACCCACTCCCGGTAGGGCGTCCAGCTCCACCGCGCTCGCGCTACTCAGGCTGATCCGCGCGCCGGTACTCGCACTTGTGCCCGCGGCCGCACCCGCCGCGCCGGCGACCCGACTCGGTACCAGTACCTGTATCCCGTCGGCGAGCGGCGCGGCGAGATTGACCGCGGCCGTGTCAGCCTTCGCCGTTGCTCCGCCCGCGCGCGCAACGGCATCGGCGACCCTGCTGCCCTCCTTCAGCCTGTACAGCCCCGGCTCTCTAACGGCGCCAGTGACGTGGACGACGAGCCTGGGCATGGCGGCGGGGGTCTGGACGACGAGCTGCTCGCGGGGCATCGAAGCAGACGCACCGGTACCTACCAGTGTGCGGCCGGCGACGGCAAGTAGTGCGAGCAAGCCGAGCGCCACCACGAGCGCCTGACGCCGGGAGATGGGCAGGGAGGGCATGACGCAACCGTGCCGGGCGAACCGTCACACGTGTGTGACAGCTTCGTGCCAGAAGCGTGCCGCTTTGAGGGGCCGCCGCGCGCTACACGACGAAGTTGACGAGCTTGCCCGCGACGACGATCGTCTTCCGCGGCTCGACGCCGTTCAGGTGGGCGCGCACCCGCTCCGACGCGCGCGCCAGCGCCACGAGCTCGTCCTCCGGAAGGGCCGCAGGCACGTGCAACCGGTCGCGCAGCTTGCCGTTCACCTGGAAGACGACCTCGAGGGTCTCGCGCTCGAGCATGGACTCGTCCGCGACGGGCCAGGGCTGCTGCCACAAACGCTCCTGTCCCAGGACACCCCACAGCTCCTCGGCGACGTGAGGCGCGTACGGCTGGATGAGCGAGACTGCCGTCTCGGCGGCGAAGCGGGCGCCGTCATCCTCCGGTGTTCGCGAGATCTCGTTCACGAGCTCCATGACCGCGGCGATCGGCGTATTCAGCGCGAAACGCCGGCCGATGTCGTCGGTCACCTTCGCGATCGCCGCGTGCGCCCTCTGCGCCAACGGCCCAGTGGGCGACGTCACGCGGGGCATTTCCGCCTGTTCGTGGACGATCCGCCACAGCCGCTGCAGGAAACGCACGATCCCCTCGAAGCCAGTGTCCTGCCACTCGGCGTCCTGCTCCACCGGTCCGATGAACAGCAGGTACATCCGCACCGCGTCCGCACCGTGCCGCTCGACGTACTCGTCGGGCGAGATCGCGTTGCCCTTCGACTTCGACATCTTGGCGCCGCGGTAATAGAGCATCCCCTGGGTGAAGAGCCGCGCGAACGGCTCCCGGAAGCCAACGAGCCCCAGGTCGTTCATCACCTTCGTGAAGAAACGTGCGTACAGCAGGTGCAGAACCGCGTGCTCGACGCCGCCGATGTACTGGTTGACGGGCAACCAGTAGTCCGCGACCTCGCGCGAGAACGGCGCCCGGTCGTTGTGCGGGTCGCAGTAGCGGACGAAGTACCACGACGAGTCGACGAAAGTATCCATCGTGTCGGTCTCGCGCCGCGCCGGGCCTACGCACGACGGACACGTCACGTTCACCCAGTCCTCCGCCGCAGCGAGCGGTGAGCGGCCTTTCGGCAGGTAGTCCTCGACGTCGGGCAGGACGACGGGGAGCTCCTCGTCGGGCACCGGAACCTCACCGCACGTGTCGCAGTGGACGATCGGGATCGGGCAGCCCCAGTAGCGCTGGCGGGAGAGGAGCCAGTCGCGCAGCCGGTAGCCGATCGTCTCCTCTCCGAGCCCACGCTCGACCAGCCACGCCGTGATCGCGCGCTTTGCCTCCGGCGCCGGCAGGCCGTCGAACTCACCCGAGTTCACCAGGACCTCGGCCTCGCTGTGGGCGGAGAAGGCGCCCTCCTCCGGCGGCTCCCCCTCGGCGGGACGCACGACCGTTCGGATCTCGAGGCCATAGCGCACGGCGAAGGAGTGATCTCGTTCGTCGTGGGCTGGTACGGCCATGATCGCGCCGGTCCCGTACTCCATCAGCACGTAGTCGGCCACCCAGATCGGAATGCGCTCGCCGTTGACGGGATTCACGGCGAAGCGGCCCGTGAAGACGCCGTCCTTGTCCTTCGCGACGCGCTCGACGGAAGACCGGGCGGAGGTGCGGCGCACGTACTCCCGGACCTCCGCCGAGTCCGTCAGGGTCTGGACGAGCGGGTGCTCGGGAGCGAGCACGAAGAACGTGGCCCCGAAGAGCGTGTCGGGCCGGGTGGTGAACACGGGAATCTCCTCGTCCGAGCCGTCGACCTCGAACACGACGCGCGCGCCTTCCGAGCGGCCGATCCAGTTGCGCTGCATCGTCAGCACTCGCTCCGGCCACGCTTCGAGCAGCGACATCTCGTCGAGCAGGACGTCGGCGTAGTCGGTGATCTTGAAGAACCACTGGGTCAGGCTCTTCGCCTCGACCTCGCTGCCACAGCGCTCGCAACGCCCGTCGATGACCTGCTCGTTCGCGAGCACCGTCTGGTCTCTGGGGCACCACTTGACCGGTGCCTCCTTGCGGTAGGCGAGGCCGTGCTCGTAGAAGCGCAGGAAGAGCCACTGCGTCCACCGGTAGTACTCGGGCTCGTGGGTCGAGACCTCGCGGTCCCAGTCGATCGCCCAACCCATGCGCCGCATCTGGCTCCTGATCGCGGCGATGTTCTGCGGGGTCACCTCACGCGGGTGCTCGCCGCGCGTGATGGCTGCGTTCTCGGCGGGCAGGCCGAACGCGTCGTAGCCCATCGGCCGCATGACCGCGAAGCCGTTCCGGCGGCGGAAGTGCGACACGATGTCGCCCAGCATGTAGTTGCGTACATGGCCCATGTGGAGGTCGCCGGAGGGGTACGGCAGCATCTCGAGGACGTAGGTCTTGCCTTCGTCCTTCGTCGACCCAGGGGCGGGATTCGGCACCGCGAACGCCTGCTCGTCCTCCCAGACGCGCTGCCACTTCGGCTCGATCTGCTGCGGGTCGTATCGTTCCATCACCGTCTCCGGGTACAAAAAAGCCTCTCGCTTGGAGAGGCCCGTCGGAAGCTGCCGCGGCGACGCCGCGGTGGCTCCCTGCTCTAGGAAAGAAGCTGCTTCACTGCCCGCATGCTAGCACTGTTCCCGCACACGGCCAGGATCGAATCGGGGGAGCTGGCAGTCGGAGGGCTTCGCGCGACCGAGCTGGCAGAGCGCTACGGCACGCCGCTCGTCGTCTACTGCGAGCAGACGGTGCGGCGACGTGCGCGGCTCTTCCGACAGGCCGTCGGCGGGGCGCTCGTCGTCTACGGCACAAAGGCGTTCGCGAACGTCACGCTGCTGCGCCTGCTCGACGAGGAAGGCGTCGGCGCCGACGTCTCGACGCTCGGGGAGCTCGGCTTTGCTCGCGCGGCGGGATTGTCCGGCGAGCACCTCGTCGTGCACGGGAACAACAAGTCGGAGGACGAGCTCGGCGCGGCTGCCGAGCTGGACGCACTCGTGGTGCTCGATGCTCCCGACGAGCCCGAGCGCGCCGCGGCTGCCGGCGTCGAGCGCGTGCTCGTCCGCGTCACTCCCGGGGTTGACGCAGAAACACACGAGGCGATCCGGACCGGCCACCGCGGCTCCAAGTTCGGACTCGATCCCGATGCCGCCCTGGAGGCCGTTCGCGGCGCGCAGGCCGTGGGGCTCGCAGTGGAGGGACTCCACGTTCACGTCGGATCGCAGCTGGCCGATGCGCGAGCGCACCTGCTCGCCATCCAACGGCTCGCCGAGTTCGCGGAGCGCTGCCGAGACGAGCTCGGCTGGACGCCCAGCGTGATCGATGTCGGCGGCGGCTTCGGCATCCGTCAGCACCTCGATGAGCCTGACCCCCGGCCCGAAGAGCTCGCTCGGGCCGTCGTGGGGGCCGTTGCGCACGAGTGGTCGGCACGTACTCTTCCGCAGCCGCGCCTGATCGTCGAGCCCGGACGTGCGCTCGTGGGGCCTGCCGCCTTCACGCTCTATCGCGTGGGCGCCGTCAAGCGCGCCGGGGATCGCTCATGGGTGGCGATCGACGGCGGTATGTCCGACAACCCCAGGCCGCAGCTCTATGCAGCCCGGTACTCGGCGCTCCTCGCGAACCGCGCCGAGGAGAACGCGACCGGGGACTATGCGATCGCCGGCAAGCACTGCGAGTCCGGCGACGTGCTGATCGAGCGCGCCTCGCTGCCGGAACCGAGGCGGAACGACCTACTCGCAGTGCCTGCAACGGGCGCCTACACCCTCGCGATGAGCTCGAACTACAACAGCGTGCCGCGGCCCGCGGCGCTGCTCGTCGGCGACGGCCGCGCGCGCGTGATCCTGCGCCGCGAGACGGTCGACGACCTGCTCGCCCGCGAGTACTGAGGCCGGCTCAGAACTCGCGGCGGACGGCCTCGACGTTGTTGCCGTCCGGGTCGAGCAGGAACGCGGCGTAGTAACGGCCGCCCTCCTCGGAGCTGTAGTCCTCGCGCACGCCGGGCTGCCCGTTGTCCTCGAACCCCGCCGCGACGCCGGCACGATGGAATCCATCCACCTCGTCGCGCGACCCGGCCACGAAGGCGAGATGGATCGGGCCGCCGGGCTCGCCCTTCGAGCTGAAGACGAGGTTGGCGAACTGGGCGCCGGTCTCGTGCTTCCACAGCGCGGGGATGCAAAGCATCTCGAGCACGGTCTCGTAGAAACGAAGGCTTTCTGCCGCATCTCGAACCGTCAGCTTCACGTGGTCGAAGACGACCCGCTCCCAGTCCCAGTCGACGGCCACTGCCGCCATCGTACGTCCCGCGTCAGGTTCCAGGCGGACTGATGCTCGCGAGGCTTCCGCTTGCGCTCACTCGTAGGCGAGCCGCGCCGAACGCCCCGTAACGAATCGGCGCGAGATGAGCAGGGCCGCCGCAGCGAGGGCAATGAGCAGAACGATCGCCACCCAGGGCAGGTCACGTTCGTCCTCTTTCTTTACGACCCACCCGTCGTTACCGGCGTAGGACGAAATATCAGCCGTCTCCCTCTCGTACACCGCCAATACATCGTCTGAGGGCGACACCCAGGCGTTCATCGCCTGGACACCGTAGACACCACCGCTGAAATCAGCCCGAACGACCTTGACGGCGCGAGCCGAAGGTACGTAGAGGAAAGACCATTTCTCTTTCGTGCCACGGCTGGAAGTCAGATCGACGGTAAAGAAGGGGGCGGACGCAGGTTCTGCCCTCGCGCCGAATCCCGAAGTCCACAGGGCCAGAACGTTCACGACGTCAACCACACGGGTGGTGACGCAGCCCGTTGCCCCGCACAGACGGGCCGAGTCCGGCCCTTTTGCAAGCGCGGTGGAGGTGGTTGCGAACAGCGCGACCGCCACAACGAACCCGACCTTCACGTGGCTATTGTCGCGCCTCATGGCCGGTTTCGCTACCTATTTCGCGAATCACTCGTCTAGCCTGAAGCTGTGACGCCTCCGCACATCGCGATTTGGAGCGACTACATCTGACCGTTCTGTCGCGCGGCCCAGCCCACGGTCGCGTGGCTCCGGCGCCGGTTCGGCGCCGAGGTCGTCTGGCTCCCATTCGACCTGCATCCGGAATACCCGCCGGAGGGCCTGCCGCGGGAGCAGCTGCTCGCGCGTTACGGGGACGGCATGACAGACCGCGTGCGCGCGTTCTTCGGCGCGCGCGGGTTGGGCTACAACCCCCACCCTGCGATCGTCCCGAACACGCGCAGCGCGCTGCGGCTGACGGAGCTCGCCCGTGACCTCGGCGGTCACGAGGCGACGCACGACCGGCTGATGGATGCCTACTGGGATGAGTCACAGAACATCGGCGACACCGAGGTTCTGCGCGCCCTCGCCGCCGAGCTGGAGCTGCCTGAAGGCGAGGTCGAGGACGTGCTCGGGGGCGACCGCTACGCGGAGCGGGTGGCAGCGTCGACGCAGCAGGCCGTCTCGATCGGCGCCAACGCCGTGCCCGCCTTCTTCCTCGACCGTCGCCTGCTCGTGCTCGGCGCACAGCCGGAGGAGACATTTGAGCGCGCGTTCGAGCAGCTCGGTGTGGCTTGACGGTTCGCCCTGTCGACGAGACCGAGTTCGGTCTGGGCTGGATCGAGCCCGCTCCCAAGGCGCGCACGTCGCATGCCCTCCTCGAGGGCGGGCGGGTGTGGCTCGTCGATCCGATCGAGCCCGGCGTGCTCGAAGAGCGCGTGCTCGCGCTCGGCGAGCCGGCGGGCGTGATCCAGCTACTCGACCGGCACGCCCGCGACTCGGAGTCGATCGCGGCGCGCCTCGGCGTGCCGCTCCACGTCGTTCCGCGCGAGTTGCCGAGCACCCCGTTCGAGCTCCGCCCGGTGCTGCGCAACCGGTTCTGGCAGGAGGCGGCGCTCTGGTGGCCGGAGCGGCGCGTACTCGTCTGCGCCGACGCGCTGGGGACGATCCCATTCTTTCGGGCCGGCGACGAGCCTGCCGGTGTCCATCCGCTCCTGCGCTTCAGGCCGCCCCGCGGGCTGCTCACGCTGGACGTGGAGCACCTCCTCGTCGGCCATGGCTCGGGGATTCACGTCGACGCTGCAGCCGCGGTCGACGACGCGGTCCGTCATGCGCGCCGGCGCATCCCGCGCTGGCTTGCGGGCGTGCGAGGAAAAGTCCGCGGGCGTTAGACGTAGAGTTAGACAGTCGGTCATGTCAGCCAGGCGCGCAGACCCAAACCGACAACGCTTGTTCTATTTGCGTTGCTTGCGGCGTGTCTCAGCACCGCCACTGCCCGCCGAGTTGAGAGCAGCTTCCTAGCGTTGGAGGCGTCGCCCGCAACCACGTTTGCCAATCTCTCCTGGTTAGCGACGAACGGCGCGGGCGAGCAGTCCGGGCCGGACGAGCCGCGGCGGCGCCTTCAGTCTGGCGTCGCGGATGGACGGGTTCAGCGGCTCGGCGAGCGGCGCCGCCCCGAAGGAGGCGGCGCGCCGCTCGGGGGGTGCGGGCGCGTAGAGGGTCGTGCGCTGTCGTGGAGTCCTGCCGTTGGCGGAGATCAACGCCTCCATCGCCTCGGGCGCCATCTCCTGGCCGTGCTCCGAGCCGGCGGCGCGCGAGATAGATTCGTTCATCAGCGTGCCGCCGAGGTCGTTCACGCCCGCAGCCAGAGCCGCACCGACACCTGCCGGCCCGAGCTTCACCCAAGAGGCCTGGATGTTCGTGATCTCGGGATGGAGCGCGAGCCGGGCGACCGCGTGCACGAGCAGCGTCTCGCCGAACGTCGGGCCGGAGCGTGCCTGCCCCCGCAGCCACATCGGCGCCTCCATGTGGACGAACGGCAGCGGCACGAATTCGGTGAAGCCGGCGCTGTCGCGCTGCTGCTCCCGTGCCCGCACGAGATGGCGCGCCCAGTGGCGTGGCGCCTCGACGTGCCCGAACATCATCGTCACGTTGGAACGCAGACCCACGCGGTGCGCCGCGTCGTGGACGGAAAGCCACTGCTCCGTGCTCACCTTGTCGGGACAGATGAGCGCACGCACCTCGTCGTCGAGGATCTCGGCAGCAGTGCCCGGCAGCGAGCCGAGGCCGAGTGAGCGCAGGCGCGCGAGGTACCCGTCGACGGGAACGCCGAGCGTCGCCGCGCCCTGCCAGACCTCGAGCGCCGAGAAGGCATGGATGTGGAGGTCGGGAAGCGCGTCGTGGATCGCCTCGACCACGCCGGCGTAGTAGTCGCCCGTGAACGCCGGGTGGATCCCGCCCTGGAGGCAGACCTCCGTGGCACCTCGGTCCCACGCCTCGCGAGCACGCCGCACCATCTCCTCGAGCGGCACGAGATAGGGGGCGCCACGCAGGTTCGCCGCCAGCTTGCCCTTCGAGAAGGCACAGAAGCCGCAGCGGAAGTAACAGACGTTCGTGTACTGGATGTTCCTCGTCACCACATAGCTCACTTCGTCACCGCACACCTCACGCCGCAGGCGGTCCGCCGCTGCGAATACACGCTGGCGTTCCTCGCCGCGCGTCCGGAAGAGGCGCACGAGCTCTTCCTCCCCCAGCTCGTCCGACGTATCGGCCGGCAGCGCATCGCTTCTGACTGCGAACGGCACCCCGCCGCTCTCGCCCGGGTGCCAGCGGTCCTCCCGCGCCAGGCCGAGCGCGTCGGACGAACGCAGCGCAGCCGGGAGGACGCGCGGGTCGAGCCAGTGCGAGTCGAGGTAGGCCGGATAGACGGGCAGCCGCGGCGCGAGCTCGAGCCCGCGCGAACGGGTCGCGGCCTCGAGCCTGCCGCGCTCCGGCCACGGCGCCTCCGGGTTGACGTGGTCGATCGTGACCGGAGAGACGCCGCCCCAGTCGTCGATGCCCGCATCGAGGAGACGTGGGAAGTCGTCGAAGGCGAGGTTCGGCGGCGCCTGCACCGACACGTCCGGTGGAAGCAGCAGCCGCGCCGCCGCGATCGTCCAGAGATGGTCGGCGAGGCTTGGCTCAGGGTGAGTCGCCATGCGCGTTCCGGCCTTCGCGCGGAAGTTCTGGACGATCACCTCCTGCAGGTGACCGTGGCGCTCGTGCAGGTGGGCGATCGCGCCGAGGGCTTCGAGCCGCTCGGCACGCGTCTCGCCGATTCCGATCAGGACCCCGCTCGTGAACGGGATGCGAAGCTCCCCCGCGAGCGCGATCGTCTCGAGCCGGCGCGCGGGCAGCTTGTCGGGCGAGGCCCAGTGCGGGCCGCCCTTCGCCCCGAGCCGCTTGGCCGTCGTCTCGAGCATGATCCCCATCGACGCCGAGACGGACCGCAGCAGCTCGAGCTCTGCGCGCGTCATCACGCCGGGGTTCAGATGCGGTAACAGGCCGGTCTGCTCGAGCACGAGCCCCGCGACCCGCGCGAGGTACTCGATCGTCGTCTCGCAGCCGAGCGTACGCAGCTCCTCGCGCGCAGCTTTGTAGCGCAGCTCGGGCTTGTCGCCGAGCGTGAAAAGCGCCTCCGCGCAGCCTGCCGCAGCGCCGGCGCGCGCGACGGATAGCACGTCGTCCTCGGTCATGAATGCGCGCTCACCGCGCCGGGGTGGCCGCGCGAAGGTGCAGTAGCCGCAGACGTCGCGACAGAGCGTCGTCAGCGGGATGAACACCTTGGGCGAATAGGTGACGAGACCGTCGCCGCGTCGCCGCGCCCGCGCCGCGGCGAGAAGCTCCTCGAGCGGTGCGGTGAGCAGCCCGGCCGTCACCCGACCGAGCTTAGCGCGCGTGTGAAGGTGGTCTGGTGCGGGGCTAGCGGCGTCGCGCCAGCGCGGGCAGCGCCCTGAGCCTGCGCATGAGACCGGCCGCTCCACCGGGCAGGGCGAGCATGACGAGGATCAGGACGACGCCGTAGACGACCGCGGGCGCACCGGGGGCGCGGAAGTTGGGGACGTCGAGCGGCCCGAAGCCAGACGGCAGGTAGTCGTTCAAGCTCTGGGCCCAGAGTGGCAGGAACTGGATGAACACCGCACCGAGGACGAGTGGCCAGAGCGAGCCGAGGCCGCCGACGACGACGCCGACGAGCAGGAAGATCGAGAGCGTGATCGGGAACGTGTCGGGGTTGACGAACGTCGTCGCGATCGCGAGCAACGACCCTGCGACCCCAGCGTAGAACGCGCTGATCCCGAAGGCGAGCGTCTTGTAGCGAGCGAGGTTGACCCCAGCCGAGGCCGCCGCGAGCTCGCTGTCCCGGATCGCGCGGAAGGCACGGCCGATGCGGCCGCGCAGGACGAACCAGGCGACGGCGAAGAGGACGAGTGCAATCACCCAGCTGAGGTAGTAGAGCCACTCGTTGAACGTGGAGATGTGAAAGCGGAGGACGTCGACACCCTCGGTCGACTCGAACGTGATCGGATCCGTTTTCGAGACGCCGGTCAGCCTCGGCGACTCGAACAGGTTGATGCCGGCACCGCCGCCCGTGAAGTGCTCGAACTTCCTGATCACCGCGGGGGTCGCGACGGCGACGGCGAACGTTGCTAACGCGAGATACAGCCCCGTGAGCCGCAAAGCCGGGAAGCCGAACAGGAAGCCGGCGATCCCGGCGACGAGACCGGCGAGCGGGATCGTCCAGAGATCCCTCATGTCGCCGGAGAAAACGTGCGAGCCGAGCTCGAGGCCCTGGTCGGAGATGAGAATCGCAGTCGTGTAGCCGCCGATCGCCATGAACGCCCCATGCCCGAGCGAGATCTGACCCGTAAAGCCGGTGAGGATGTTCAGGCCGATCAACGCGATGAAGTAGATGCCCACGTACGCGAGCTGCTGGGCCCGGAAGTCGCTGATGAAGCGCGGCAGGAACAACACGGCCACGACCGCGAGAAGGAAGACCGCTGCCCCGATCGCGTCCCGTGGCTGCACGCCGACGCGCTTCACACGCGCCTCGCGATCGCCTTGCCGAACAGCCCTGCGGGTCGCACGAGCAGGACGACGAGGATGATCAGCAGCGCCACCGGCAGCCGCAGGTCGGCGCCGACGAAGTCGATGTAATTCCCGACGAGGTTGAGGCCGACACCGAGCAGCAGCCCGCCGGCGACCGCGCCAAAGGGGGAGTCGATTCCCCCCAGCACGGCGGCCGCGAAAGCGTAGATCAGGATCGCCTGCATCATCGTCGGGTCCAGCGTCGTCGTCGGTGCGGTGAGGATCCCCGCCACGGCGCCGAGCATCGCGGCAAGCCCCCAGCCGATCGCGAGCATCCAGCCAACGCGCACCCCGACGAGGCGGCTCGCGTCCGGGTTCAATGCCGACGCCCGCAGCGCGAGGCCGATCGTCGTGAACTGGAAGAACGCCCAGAGCAGGGCAACGAGGACGAGAACGACGGCGATCGTGCCCAGGTCGATCACGGAGATCGCCACGCCGCCGACCGAGATCGTGTCGTTCGGGAACAGGCTTGGGAAGAAGCGCACCTCGGCGGTCCAGATCCAACCGGCGGCGCCGTTGAAGATCAGAACGAGGCCGATCGTGACGATCACGATCGTCAGGATCGAGGCCCGCTCGATCGGGCGGATGACGGTGCGCTGGATCGCGACGCCGCCGATGAAGGCGAGCACCAGGGTCGCCGCGAAGGCGAGCCACTTGTCCCAGCCGTGATTGGTCGTCAGCGTCCAAGCGATGTACGTCGTGAACATCGCCATCTCGCCCTGCGCGAAATTAATCACGCCCGTCGCGCGGTGAATCAGGACGAGCGCCAGCGCGAGCGCCGCGTAGATCGCCCCGAGCGCAAGACCGGACACCACCTGCTGGAAGAACTCGGTCATCAGTGACCCACGCTCAGTACCCCAGGTAGCTCTTGCGGACGGATTCGTCGCGGGCGAGCTCGTCGCTCGTCCCGGACACGGCAACCTCGCCAACCTCGAGCACGTAGGCGCGCGAGGCGACCTCGAGCGCGATCGCGGCGTTCTGCTCCACGACGAGGACGGTGAGACCCTCCTCCTGGTTCAGCTCGACCACGATCCGAAAGATCTCACGGGTCACGAGCGGGGCAAGCCCGAGCGAGGGCTCATCCAGCAGGAGCAGCCTCGGGTGGCTCATCAGCGCCCGGGCGAGGGCGAGCATCTGCTGCTCGCCACCCGAGAGCGTGCCGGCATGCTGGCCGAGCCGCTCCTCGATCCAGGGGAAGTAGACGCCCATACGCCGGATGTCGGCCTCGCTCGAGCCTCGCCGCGTGTAGGCGCCCAGCCGCAGATTCTCCTCGACTGTTAGCTCCGAGAAGGTGCCACGGCCCTCGGGCACGTGCGCGACGCCGAGCTTCGCCACGGCCTCCGGCCCGCGGCGGCCGAGCTTCTTTCCGGCGAAGGCGATGTCGCCGCTGCGCCGGACGGTGCCTGAGATCGCCCGGAGCGTCGTCGTCTTCCCGGCTCCGTTGGCTCCGAGGACTGCGACGATCTGCCCCTCGTCGACGGCGAGCGAGACACCTTGCAGCGCACGGACCGGCCCGTAGCGCGCTTCGACGTCCCGCAACTCAAGCAGCGCCATCCGGCTCCTTCGCCTCGGAGACGGGTGCGGGCGAGCTGGGACGGCCGTTCTCTTCCTTTCCGAGGTAGGCCTCGATCACGGCCGGATTCGCGCGCACCTCGGCGGGTGGGCCTTCGGCGATCTTCTTGCCGAAGTTGAGCACGTGCACGTGATCGGAGATACCCATGACGAGGTTCATGTGGTGCTCGACGAGAAGCACCGTGAGCTTGCGGTCGTCGCGGATCTGCCTGATGAAACGGCCGAGCTCCTCGACCTCCTCGTGGTTGAGCCCGCCCGCGGGCTCGTCGAGCAGGAGCAGCTTCGGCTCCGAGACGAGCGCCCTGGCCAGCTCGACGCGCTTCAGCGTCCCGAAGGGCAGACCTGCCACGGAGCGCCCAGCGAGGCCGCCGAGGCCGACGTAGTCGATCGCCTCCAGCGCCTGCTGCTCGACCCCGCGGCCACGCGTATGGGCGCCGACGAGCACGTTGTCGAGCACGGTCATCGTCTTGAAGAGCTCGACGTTCTGGAACGTGCGCGCGATCCCGCGACCGACGATTCCGTGCACGGGTGCCTTGAGCAGGCTCTCGCCCGCGAACTCGACCTCCCCCTCGTTCGGTGTGTAGAGCCGCGTGATCACGTTGAACGCAGTTGTCTTCCCGGCACCGTTGGGGCCGATCAACCCGACGATCTGACCCTCATCGACGTCGAGCGAGATGCCGTCAAGCGCAACGATGCCGCCGAACCGGCGGGTCACGTTCCGCAGCGAGAGCAGGGCCATGAGGTCGGCCTACCCTACGGTGCACGCCGGAATCGAGGCAAGCGGCTACTCTGCTCAGCGGCTGCAGGTTTGCCGTCGATACCCGCCGAAGAGGAAGTCACCGTGAGCACAGCCGAGATCGTCAGCGCGCCCACCGAGAACGAGCTTCCGACGATGAGCCGGGGGCAGAAGCTCACGAACCTGTTCGGCGTCTCAGTGCCTTTCGCGGGGTTCCTCGCGTCGATCTTCTTCCTCTGGGGCAGCCTGGTCACCTGGCGGGACATCACGATTCTCGCGGTCAGCTACCTCGTCACGTGCCTCGGGATCTCGATCGGCTTCCACCGGCTCTTCACGCACCGCTCCTACGAGACGTTCAAGTCAATCCGTTACGGGCTCGCCGTCCTCGGCTCGATGGCGGTGCAGGGACCCGTCATCCGGTGGGTTTCCGACCACCGCAAGCACCACAACTTTGCCGACCGTGAGGGCGATCCGCACTCACCGCACGCAGGCTTCGAGCCGGGACTGCGCGGCAAGCTCGCCGGATTGTGGCACGCCCACGTCGGCTGGCTCTTCCGCAATGTCGGCCGGGCGGAGTGGACGAAGTACGCGAAGGATTTGCTCGCCGACCGCGGCATGGTCTGGGTCTCGAAGATGTTTCCGCTCTGGGTCGCCGTCTCGCTGCTTGCGCCGTTCGCGGCCGGTTGGATCTGGGGCGGCACCTTCGGCGCGGGCCTGCAGGCGATGTTCTGGGGCGGCCTGATCCGAATCTTCCTCCTCCACCACATCACGTGGTCGGTGAACTCCGTCTGCCATTTCGTCGGCTCGCGGCGCTTCCGGGTCAAGGACGAGTCGCGCAACGTCTGGTGGCTGTCCTGGATCTCGCTCGGCGAGTCCTGGCACCACAACCACCACGCATTCCCGTCGTCGGCGTTTCACGGGCTGAAGCCCTGGGAGCTGGATATCGGCGGCCTGGCAATTCGGCTGATGCGCCGCCTCGGCCTCGCCTGGAAGGTGATGGAGATCCCGAAGGAGCTCCAGCGCCGCCGCGAGCTCGTCCCCGACTGAGCGCAAAGTGGAGACTGATCGCGCTCTGGAGCTGGCGACACCTCCCGACTCGCCGCTGACGCTCCAGGACGTGATGTCGTCGCCCGTCTACCGCGACCTGATGACGCCGAGCCTCGCGATGGGCGACCAGGCCTTTCCGTTCGACCTGCCGCTCCTCGACCCGGCGACGCACCGCCCGAGTGGCCACCGCGTCCGCCTGTCGAAGTTCATCGGTCAGCGGCCGGTCGCGCTCGTGTTCGGCTCGTACACCTGACCTCCGTTTCGCCGCCAGTTGGGCGAGCTCGAGCGGCTCCACAACCGGTTCGGCGAGGACGTCGCGTTCTTCATCGTCTACATCAAGGAAGCGCATCCCGAGGACGGCTGGGTGCTCGAGGAGAACCGCGACGAGGGGATCGCTCTCACCGACCCGACGACCGCGGACGAGCGCGCCGACGCCGCGGCGACGTGCGCGATCAGGCTCAAGACGACGATTCCGGTACTGCTCGACGGCGCCGACGACATGGTCGCGGCAGCCTACGGCGGCTGGCCCGACCGGCTCTACCTGATCGATCGCGACGGACGGGTCGCCTTCCAGGGCGAGGAGGGGCCATCCGGCTTCCGTCCGAAAGAGCTCGAGGCGGCGATCGAGAGGGACCTCCGCTACTCGAAGCGATAGACGTTGCCGTCGCGGAACTCGGCGAGGATGCGGCGGCTGACGACCATTCGGTGCACCTCGTCCGGGCCGTCGTAGATCCGCGCCCCGCGGGCCTGCTCGAACATGTGCCCGAGCGGCGTCTCGTCGGTGAGGCCACGGGCGCCGTGAACCTGGATTGCCCGGTCGATTACCTCATTGAGGACGCGCGCCGCGTAGAACTTGATCAGAGACACCTCCACCCGAGCCTCGTCCCCATCATCGAGCTTGCGGGCGGCGTCCAGCGTGAGCAGTCGGCAGGCCTGGATCTCGGCGGCGGAGTCGGCGATCCAGTTTTGCACCGTCTGCTTCTCAGCGAGGGGCGCGCCGC
>Ga0136621_1000054_pt1 | contig 36462 bp, 31 predicted proteins | sample AntDryUQ445A2306_FD_104673 | JGI IMG/M metagenome (GOLD analysis project Ga0136621, IMG submission 104673) | Polar desert sand microbial communities from Dry Valleys, Antarctica - metaG UQ445A (23.06) | ecosystem: Environmental > Terrestrial > Soil > Desert | place: Antarctica: Dry Valley...
GATCGAAGTGTTTTACAATCGGCAACGTCGTCACTCCACGCTTGGCTACCGTTCACCGGCTGAGTTCGAGGCAATGACAAAAGTTGCTTAAGCCGGTGTCTACAGAAACGGGGGAAGTTCAGGTACTCAGCATGATGTTGGAGGCGCACACCTTTTCAATTAGTTTGAAGCCACGGAACCTTGCCACCCACACGACCGACATGCCATCTGGAGTCACCAGTCCCGCTGCATTATTGATGCGTTTAAGCCGCTCATCGCTGTGCATTTCGGTCACGCCGTGAGCGCCTGTCAGGACGACATAGCTCCTGTGATTTTCTTTTATCCACTGATCGATAATTGAGAGTGTATCGTTTAGGGGTTACCGCATTGATCCTTACTCCGGTGATAACAAAGTGCGGAAACGGCAGTTTTGCAGGCGGGCTGTAGACAGAACACCGGGTGGGGATCCTGCGTTTCTCAGTCGTGCTGCTGGATATCCGTCGCATCGTGCAGCCCTCATGAATGGTGATGAAAAGTGTTGTTCGAGATTCAAGGGTCCAAAAGGGATGGATCGGGGAATCAGTGGCGTTACGTGTAAAGTTTTTCGACTCATGCGGCTGCCCACCTAAACCAAGGCAAACAGGTGTCAATACTCGATCCGCGGTTACTGTTAGCGGTGCAAATCCTTCCCGTTGACCTCGTACCGTTGAGGCTATGTTCCTGCGCCGCCGGGTTCCGGTTCTGGGGCGACATCTGACTCCGGAGCCTCAGGTTGCTCTTCGCTCGGTGTGATCTTAATCAGCACGCCTACGAGCGGGTGATCGAGGTAATGCAGTTCCCGGCTGCGCATGCGCCGTTGATTCTGTACCCGATATTCGAAGAGCGCGCTGGCGGTCGGTCGTGAGCGTTCGACCGGCTGCGCACCCTGAGTAGTGGTCACCGGCTCGCGATACACGAGATCGGTGTACACGTGCAGATATTGGCCCAGCGCCACTTTAACCGTGCCATCGAGCTCTTCGAAGCTGGCCGAGGTTTGCCGCTGCGCGTACGGGTAGGCTACGTTGAATTGTGCGTCATTCGGGGTCGCCTCGGGGGGCAGCGTCGGCGCGTGGGTACTCTGATGCGTGGCGCCCCCGTGTATGTGCACCGACATGGCCGCGTTTTCGCTCCAGCCCGGTTGCCGCCACGCGACATGCTCGATCACGTGGTAGCCCGCTGAACCGGCGAGGATCGAGGCCGCGGCGGACAGTGTGAACGCATCGGAGCCAAGCGCGCGAAAATCGTCCCCCGCCTGTGTTTCGGCAAGCTCAAGCATGCTGGACGGGCCTGAAAAAGGCTGCGCGGGCGAGCCACCGGCGATGCTCGCATCCAGATGGCTGAACACCAGCAGTTCGACCTGGTAAGCGGTCGTCTGGGCGTTCGCGGTGGACAGCCACATGCCCAGCAGCGGCGCATAGAGTAGACACCACGCGTTACGGTCTTGTCGCATCCGTTTTATCTCCTATATCAGGCGGCCTTGTCCAGGGTCATGGCATCCAGCAATGTGGAAATCGTCTCGATCCGCTGCTCGATATCGGCCATCGGCTTGCGAAATCGCAGCCGGTCCGCGCTATCCAGCGAATACACTTGCGGACGGCGCCGGATTAACCTCAGCATTTTTTCCAGATCGATGTTCGGTTTGCTGCCGAACAATATCCGTCCGCCTTGCGGACCGGCCTCCAGCTTTACCACGCCGATGGGCGCGACCTTAAGCTTGATCCGGGTGACCTCGAAGAGGTTTTTCGCATAATCCGGCAGCAGCCCGAAACGGTCGATCATCTCCACCTGTAATTCGCGCAGTTCGTCTTCGTCCGACGCGCTGGCGATACGTTTGTAAAGCACAAGACGGGTGTGCACGTCAGACACGTAGCTGTCCGGCAGCAGCGCGGGCACGCCCAGATCGACCTCCGCGCCGTGCGTCGGGTTCGCGCTTGCGTCCGGCAGTTCGCCAGCGCGCAATGCGCGCACTGAGCGCTCCAGCAACTCGTTGTACAACGTAAAACCAATCTCCTGAATCTGCCCGCTCTGATCCTCGCCCAGCAATTCGCCGGCGCCGCGAATCTCCAGATCGTGCGAGGCCAGGCTGAACCCTATACCTAAGTCTTCCAGCGACTCGATCGCTTCCAGGCGCTTGACCGCGTCCGGCGTCATGGCGGTTCGGGGCGGCGCGATCAGATACGCATACGCACGATGATGCGAGCGGCCCACGCGACCTCGTAATTGATGCAACTGCGCGAGCCCCAGCTTGTCGGCGCGATTGATGATGATCGTGTTGGCGCTGGGCACGTCGATGCCGCTCTCGATGATGGTGGTGCACACCAGCACATTAAAACGCTGGTGATAAAAATCCAGCATCACCTGCTCCAACTCGCGCTCGCGCATCTGGCCGTGCGCGAACTTGATCGACGCATCCGGCAGCAGCACGCGCGCCTGGGCGGCGACTTTCTCGATGGTCTCGACCTCGTTGTGCAGCAGGTACACCTGGCCGCCGCGCTTGAGTTCACGACGGCAGGCTTCCTGAATCAAAGCGTCGCTCCACTGCGTGACAAAGGTCTTGATCGCGTGCCGGTGCAGGGGCGGCGTGGCAATGATCGACAGCTCGCGCAAGCTGGCCAGCGACATATTCAAGGTGCGCGGAATGGGCGTGGCGGTGAGCGCCAGGGTATCCACCTCCGCGCGCAGCGCCTTCAGCCGTTCCTTGTGGCGAACCCCGAATCGGTGTTCCTCGTCGATTACCACCAGACCCAAGTTTTTGAACTTGATGCCCCGTTGCAGCAGCTTGTGTGTACCGATGACGATATCGACGTTGCCGCTTTCCAGCCCGGCCGTAATCATCTGCACCTGCTTGCCCGCCTGAAAGCGCGATAACGACTCGATGCGCATCGGCCAGTCCGCGAACCGGTCGGTGAACGTCTGGTAATGCTGCTGCGCCAGTAAGGTGGTCGGCACCAGCACGGCGACCTGCCGGCCGTTCTGCGCGGCGACGAACGCGGCGCGCATGGCGACCTCGGTCTTGCCGAAACCGACATCGCCGCACACCAGCCGGTCCATCGGTTGCGTCGCCGCCATATCCTTGAGTACGTCCTCGATGGCGCGCAATTGATCCGGCGTTTCCTCGAATGGGAAGGCGTCTGCAAACGCTGCGTAGTCGTCGCCCTCCACCATAAAGCTGTGGCCTTGCCGCGCCGCGCGCCGCGCGTAAATCTCGAGCAGTTCGGCCGCCACGTCGCGCACCTTGTCGGCCGCGCGGCGCTTGATGCGCTGCCATTGATCGCCGCCCAGACGATGCAGCGGTGCATTCTCCGGGCTGGTGCCGGCGTAGCGGCTCACCAGATGCAGTGAGGCGACAGGCACATAAAGCTTGTCGCCGCCGGCGTATGCCAGCATGAGATATTCGGCTTCCACGCCGCCAGCGTTCAGGCGTTGCAGGCCAAGATAACGTCCGACGCCGTGCTCCTCGTGCACGACCGGCGCACCCTCCACCAGATCGGTGAGATTGCGGATTATGGCGTCGGCGTTGCGGCTTGCGGGGCGCCGCCGTCGACGCTGCTGTACGTGTTCGCCGAACAGCTCGTGCTCGGAGATGACGACAAGGGTTTGCGAATCCGCGCCTTCAATGTGCAGACCTTGTTCAAGTGGCGCCGTCGTTATGGCGAGCTTTGCGTCGCAGTCGAGAAACGCCCGCCAGCCATCGACCTGCGCAGGGCGCAGCTCGAAACCGTGCAACACCTCCAGCAGGTGCTCGCGACGGCCCGCCGATTCCGCCACGAACAGCGTGCGGCCAGTCAGTTCATCTAGAAATTTGTGCAACGATCCGGCCGGTTCCGCACTGCGGGCGCGTACGTTCAGATCGGGTAATGAGCGCGTGCGGTAGTTGATCGACGCGGCGTTGTCCGGCGCATCGAGTTCGTAACGATGCGCCACCACCGCGCGCCCGGCCTGGATGCTTGTCTCGATTTCGGCCGGCGAAATAAACAGTTCGGCGGGCGGTAGCAACGGGCGCTCGCGGTCGTGACGGCGCTGCTCGTACCGCGCATGGATTTCGTCTTCGAACCTCTGCGCCGCTGCCAGCAGATCATCGACCTGGATGAACAGCGTATTGCCCGGCAGGTAGTCGAACAGGGTTTCGGTATGCTCGAAAAAGAGCGGCAGATAATATTCGATGCCCGCGGGCATCGCGCCCTGACTTACTTCTCGGTAGATCAGGCTCGCGGTCGGATCACCCTCGAAGGCTACGCGAAAGTTCTGGCGGAACTGCTTGATGCCGGCTTCATCCGTGGGAAATTCCCGCGCCGGCAACAGGCGTATTTCATTGACCTCGGCCTTTGATGTCTGCTGCTCGGGATCGAAGCTGCGGATAGTTTCGATCTCGTCATCGAACAGATCGATGCGATAAGGCACGCGGCTGCCCATCGGATACAGATCGATGATCGAGCCGCGCACGGTATACTCCCCGTGCGTCATCACCTGCGAGACATAGTTATAACCTACTGCCTGCAGGCGCGCGCGCAACTGCTCGCGATCCAGACGCTCGCCGCGCGTCATCATCAGGCTGTGCCCTTGCAGATAAGAGCGCGGCGCGAGCCGCTGCATCAAAGTGGCCACTGGCACGATAAGCACGCCCCCAGAAAATGAGGGCAGGCGATAAAGCGTTTCCAGCCGCTGAGAGATGATGTCCTCGAACGGCGAGAACACGTCGTAGGGCAAGGTTTCCCAGTCGGGAAACAGCAGAATCTCGGCGTGATCGCAGAAAAACCGCAGTTCCTGTTCCAGCACCTCCGCCGTATGCGCATCGGGCGCCAACACTACCGTCAAGCCACGATGCTTAGCCTGCGCTTGTGCGATGACAAGCCCGCGGCTGCTGCCGTAGAGTCGCCCCCAGGTTACCCGCGGTAGGTCAGCTGTTGCCAGCAGCGGGCGTAAAGGACTTGAGGAAGCCGGGGGGTTCTGTTGCAAGTAATCACCAAGGGCAGGTTGGTTCGCGAAGCATTGTCCCATATTCCACCTTCAGGACAACACGGCCGAGGCGCAGGAAGGCGCCGCCCTCAGCAGATCAAGGGAGTTGATTGGCGTTACTCAATGAACCAGATCGAGGCCACTGCCTCCTCAAACGTGCGAAAGATAGGTTACGCTATCGCCGTGACGGATCGGGCCATCGGTGCGCTGGTGGCGGGACATGAGCACTCCCAGCAGCCGCACCCGGCAGGCGTCGGGCGCGGCTTCAATGGACCTTCGGACTAGGGATAGACCTTGCGAGTGGAGTAATTATTGCGAACGTTCGCATTGAAGTATGTCCCGACTGAAGAGGCCGAGAGCATGGACTGGTAAACCGATACCGGCACGTGCTCATAGCGGTACTCGGAACCGCTGCCTGTAAACGCGATATCAAGCAGCTCGTTGAAGTCATTGTAGCCCGCGGAGGCAATGGCGGATGAATTCACACCTTGCCGTGCAAGCGCCCACGGTTCAAGATTTTCCGCCACCTGCGCGACCTTCTGCATGACCTGCGCATGCACCTCCGGGACCCCGAGGTACGTATCCAACAGCGCATGGGCTATAGGATCCGATGTGTCGGCATTGGTCGTCGCCGGTAAGGTGCCCAGCCCGAGTGGATCGAGGATCACCTTGACAATATCGCGCTCGTGATTGACATGGACGCGGAGATTCGAGCTGTCGAGCCCGGAGGCCAGATCATTTCCCACCCGACCGGCCGGCGAACCCAGGCCGACGATCCCAAGGATTCTGAACTGATCCATCCTATATTTATCGACCAGCTTTGCATAGAGGTCGTCCCAGACGGCATTGGCGTAGAAGTTCCCTTATGAATGCGCAAGCAAGAGAACCTTGCGGCAGTCATTCACAATCTCCGCATGAATTGCGGCTACCGCGCTACCGACATCCGCATCGCCCGCATAAGGGGTACCGGCCGCTGCCAGGATCAAGCGCTCGAGCTCCGCATACTGGCGCTTCACCCAATCCTTGATCGCGGCTTCGAGCTGCGCCTTGGTATCAACGCCGAAAAAGGGAAGATTCTCAAGCGAGATGGAGTCCACTTTGCTGTTGATCAGTGTGATGAAGATCTTCATCGCTTTGAAGAAGCCCTCGTCCTCCAGCTTTTGGTATAGGATCTCTTTGACCTCCTCACGATTAGCCTCATCTTGGTTGTAGTGCAGCGCCCATTCCACATTGTGCCCCTGGCCGGACATGACCGGATCAAGCGCGGCCCTAACGCCGCTAAGATTCTCGTTCGCGCTCGTCCAGCTTGTTAGCATTCCGTTGATATATCCGGCGTGTAAATTGGAGCCTGTATTCGGACACGCTGCTAAAGCGGCGCCGGAAAGCGAAACTAGAAGGGCAATAGCAGCAATCGTTCGTTTCAATATTCGCACGGGGGAAATCCTTCTGTTCTAAGTTGTTGCGCCGAAGTCAGCGCACTTCTCCAAGCTGGGGGACCGCACAGCTACGAGGCATGCTCAACCAGGCGGAGTTCGGAGGCCTTCGCAATCCTTCTCAGAGCTTTCCTGATACTTGATCATCTTGCCTCCCGCGACTTCCTTATCCAGTTCAAGGTTTGTAATCCATCGCTCGGGCGTGTTGCTTACGATATCGAGCACTTCAAGAAGACGATCGCCGCCTTCTGAGTCCAGGTACCATAGACAGCGCTGATTCCTCACGAGCTGGCCAAGATAGTCTGGCGGGAAAGCCGCGCCTTCTTTGTGCTGACGAAGTCCTTCCTGGGTCAACCAAGCAAAGTGGAGTAGTGGCGGAATGAGCTTGGGCTTATCGCGATTCTCGAGCACGATGTACCGCTCCACATCATCTCGGATGCCGTTCTCATTGACGTCGATACCAAGCAGCGTCGCCTTGCCTGCCTCACCCGGATCGGGCGGCAGTCCTCCGACCGGCGCCACCACGGCTAAAGTCACCGGAAGGGGCTTTGCGTAGGTCTTGTTTGTTTGGCCGGCGCTCTTTAGCTGGACGACGCCATTCAAGGTGACGGGCCCTAGGGCCTGCGGCACGGAGACGTTCAGCATGACCTGCGCGGGATCATAGGGCCGAATGGTGGCACCCGCCGCAGGGTAAACCTGAACGGCCTGAACATAGCGCGCCAGGGAAGGCACGACTCTCAGTGTAGCGTCTTGGATCTCTTCGGACGCGACGAACGAAGTACGCAACGTAACAGTGGCGCCCGCGGGAATTTCATGGTTAATCGCCTCCGGTCGCCAAGTGATCGAGGGTGCCGCCGAAGCAACCGAAGAATAAAGGCTCAACGCGAGCAGCTTGGCGCAGGCGAGCGCACAAACCGTCGCCCGGAAGCGGTGATCGAGTTTCATGTGCGTATACCCCGTAATGGATCGGAAAAGCGTTATTGCTTTTGAGCTGCCGCCTGATTGCCGCTTTGCGGCTTGCGTTCGGCGTTCTTGTCGAGCGGCGCAGTGTAAGCGAGGAGTTTCTTAAAGATGCGACCAGCCGTCGGGGTTTAAGCGACGTTGGTGCTTCTGGATGTAGCGGCCTTTTAGGTCGCGAGAGGGAAGTGCTATCCGCTGGCTAACGCTTTTCTCTGTTGATTCCTGATCGCGATCCGCCGATTGTTGCGCGGATGTTTTGACTCTATAAACCTCCAGTGAGTCGGATATGCAGGGAATCAAGGATCTCTATAACGGCGGGTAATGTCCTCGTACGCATCAATGCGACGATCCCGCAAATAAGGCCATGCGTGCCGAACCGTGGTGGTGCGCGTCAGGTCGATGTCGACCACCAGCACCGATTCCACATCGTGCGGCGCCTGCGCCAGCAGTTCGCCCTGCGGCCCGCAGGCAAAGCTGCCGCCCCAGAACCCGCTGTCGAGACCGGCGCCGGACGGGTCGCGTTCCAGCCCGACTCGGTTGCAGCACAACAACGGCAGGCCGTTCGCGATCGCGTGCGCGCGCTGGATGGTGCGCCAGGCATCGAACTGGCGCGCGCGCTCGTCTTCGGTGTCGTTGAAATCCCAGCCGATCGCACTGGGGTAGAGCAGCAATTCCGCACCGGCCAGCGCCATCAGGCGCGCCGCTTCCGGGAACCATTGATCCCAGCACACCAGCACGCCCAGGCGGGCTAGCGAGGTGTCGATCGGGGTGAAGCCCAGATCGCCCGGCGTGAAATAGTATTTCTCGTAATAGCCGGGATCGTCCGGGATGTGCATCTTGCGGTAGATGCCGGCGATGTGGCCATCGGACTCGATTACGACCGCCGTGTTGTGATAAATGCCGGCGGCGCGCCGCTCGAACACCGAGCCTACGATTATTACGCCCAGCGCGCGGGCCGTGGTGGACAGTTTTTCGGTGGTGGGGCCGGGGACGGGTTCGGCCAGTTCGAATTTCGCCGAGTCTTCGGTGTTGCAGAAGTAAAGGCTAGTATGAAGTTCCTGCAACAGCACTAATTGCGCGCCCTCGCGCGCCGCCTGCTCGATGCCGCTTATAGTGGCGTTGAGGTTTTGCCCGTAGTCATGGGCGTTGGCGTGTTGTACCAGTCCCGCTCGCATCGCTCTCGTCTGATCTCAAGTGAACACTAGCCGGCAATTGCATGGTCATGCAATGAAGGCTGCCATACTGCTGGATGAGCGCGGTGCAATCAATACAAACGATCTCGCGTGTCGGAAAGGCCGCAGCGAGCCGCTGCCGCGCGATCTCGTCGGCGGGATCGTCGTAGATCGGCAGCAGCACCGCGTCATTGATAATCAGGAAATTGCTGTAGCTGGCGGGGAGCCGCTGGCCGTCGGCGCTAATAATCGGCGCGGGCAAGGGCAGGGGAATGAGTCGATAGGGCTGTTTCTCAAACGTGCGGAACGCTGCCAGCTCGACCGCCATCGCCTTGAGCGGCGCGTAATGCGGGTCGTTCGGGTCGTCGCAGGCGGTGTATGCGATAGTCGCCGGATCGCAAAAACGCGCCAGCATGTCGATATGGCTGTCGGTATCGTCTCCCGCAAGCTGACCGTGCGTCAGCCACAAGACCTGTTCGATGCCAAGCTGTTCGTTGAAGCGCGCCTCCAGCGCGGATTGACTAAAGTCTGGATTGCGGGTCGGCGACAGCAGGCACGCGCGAGTGGTGAGCATGCAGCCTTCGCCGTCGACGTCGATGCTGCCGCCCTCCAGCACGAGGGAAAGCCGCTCCAGCACGATATCGCCGAACGCGCCTTTGCCATGCAGAGCGCAGGTCAGCGCGTCGTCCCGCGATGCCGGATATTTTCCGCCCCAGGCGTTGAAGCGGAAGTCCAGCAGTCGCGGCGCGTCGTTGCTGGAGACCGTGAGCGGGCCATAATCCCGGATCCATGTGTCATTGACAGGCGCCACGGTTAAACGCACGGCCGCGAGATCGACAGCTTCCGCTCCCAGTCGCCTATAGACGCGGCGCAGATGCGTATCGTCGGCGCAGACGATCATGACGAGTTCGCGCCGCGCGATCTGGCGCGCGATCTCAACATAAGTAGGTTCGACCGCGGCCAGGGTCTCTGCCCAGTCCGTTTCCTCGTGCGGCCACGCCAGCATGACGCCGGATTGCGGCGCCCACTCGGCCGGTAAACGCTGGATGTGTTGCATCAATGGCATAGTCTACATTTTGTTCAGTGCCGATTGGTTCATTGAAATCGTTACACCGAAAACAGCGTAACGTGGCCCCGCTCGCCAGCGCGATACCCGCGGCGCGTCCGCGCTCATCGGATTTATGCACCTGTCCGGCGCAACTATGTTTTAATTCGTCGCCATGTTTCGACCCTTGGAATTGTATATCGGGCTGCGCTACACGCGCGCCAAACGCCGCAATCATTTCATTTCCTTCATTTCGCTCGTGTCGATGCTCGGCGTGGCGTTGGGGATTATCGTCATGATCACCGTGCTGTCGGTCATGAACGGCTTTCAGACCGAGGTGCGTGACCGCATTCTCGGCATGGCCTCGCACGCCACCATCACGGGCTTTAATGGTCAGTTGAAAGACTGGCGCACGTTGGAGAAACGCGTGGCCGGCCAGACGGAAGTCGCAGGCGACGCGCCGTACGTCGAGGGTCAGGCGATGCTGGTGAACGGTCAGCAGGTGAGCGGCGCGCTGCTGCGCGGGGTGCTGCCCGCGGAAGAGCCCGATGTTTCAGAAGTAGGCGAGCACATGAAGTACGGCGAGCTTGCGGATCTTAAGGCGGGCGAGTACGGCATCGTGCTGGGCCGCGAGCTGGCCGCGATTCTCGGCGCGGACCCAGGCGGCAAGGTCACGGTGGTGACGCCGGAAGCCTCCGTCACGCCGGCCGGCATTCTGCCTCGCTTGCGGCGTTTCACCGTCACCGGCATCTTTGAAGTCGGTATGCAGGAATACGATAGTTCGGCTGCGTTCATTCATATCGCGGACGCGGCCACCTTGTTCGATTTACCGGACGGTGCGGTGAGCGGTTTACGGTTGAAGCTCAAGGATCTGTTTCGCGCGCCCGCGGTCAATCGCGAATTGGCGCAGAACCTCGGCGGCGCCTACTGGGTCTCGGACTGGACGCGCGAGCACGTGAATTTCTTTCGCGCCGTGCAGATGGAAAAAACCATCATGTTCATCATCATGCTGCTGATCGTGGCCGTGGCGGCGTTCAATATCGTCTCGACCCTGGTGATGCTGGTGACCGACAAGCGGGCCGATATCGCAATATTGAGAACATTGGGCATCACGCCGCGCCAGGTTATGGCGATCTTTATCATTCAGGGGACGATTATCGGGCTGGTCGGCACCGGGCTGGGTGTGCTGGGCGGCACCAGTCTTGCGCTCAATCTGGAGTCGCTGGTCGGCTGGCTGGAGCAGTTGCTGGATATGCAGTTTCTGGCACCCGATGTCTATTACATCAGCGAGTTGCCGTCGGACGTTCAGTTTCCTGATGTGCTGCGCATCTCGGTCGCGGCCTTTGTCCTGTCTGTAATCGCAACGATCTATCCCGCCTGGCGCGCCGCCCGCACCCAACCGGCGGCCGCCCTGCATTACGAATGACGGCGATGAAGCGTGCGGACTCGGCGCGACCGGTGATCGAGTGCCGGCACCTGGCCAAGTCGTATGCCGACACCGCAACGCGGGTGGATGTGCTCAAAGATGTGAATCTGCGCGTCAATGCGGCCGAGAAAATCGCCATCGTCGGCGCCTCGGGCAGTGGCAAAAGCACGCTGTTGCATCTGCTGGGCGGGCTCGATACGCCCAGTGATGGCGAGGTCATAATCGCTGGCGAAAAGATGAGTAGCTTAAGCGACGCCAGCCGCGGGCGGTTGCGCAACCGCGCGCTCGGGTTTATCTACCAGTTCCATCATCTGTTGCCGGAATTCACGGCGCTGGAAAATGTCGCCATGCCGCTGGTCATCCGCGGCCAAAGACCACACGCCGCGATGAAAATCGCCGGGGATTTGCTCAAAAGAGTGGGTTTGAGCGCGCGCCTGCATCATAAGCCCGGCGAGCTGTCCGGCGGCGAGCGCCAGCGGGTGGCGATTGGCCGCGCGCTGATCACCGAGCCCCAAGCGGTGCTCGCGGACGAACCGACCGGCAATCTCGATCGCGACAACGCCGAGCAGGTTCATCGACTGATGATCGCTCTGAACGACGAGTTTCGCACCAGCCTGGTGATCGTCACCCACGACATAGCGCTGGCCGCACGGATGGACACGGTTTATACCTTGGAGGATGGGGGGCTGCGTCCGCCATAGCAGGGACGATAGTCCGCATTAACAAACAGCGGTTATTCCTCTGATCGCACGATAAAAATAGCGGCCACACGCACGCAGACAAGCGCCCTGAAATGATCATTATCGCACTGGGCTTGCTGACGGGCGCAATGCTGTTGCATCAGCTTGCGGTCCTGCCGCCGGTGGCGTTCGTCTGGCTGCTGGTCGTCCTGGTTCCGCTGGTCGTTGGTTACAAACGCTTCCGTTGTCCGTTGGCTATCGCGTGCGGATTTTTGTGGGCGCTTTCTCAGGCGCACGCAGCGTTGTATCCGGGTCTGCACCCGGCGCTTGAGGGCGATGACCTGGTGGTCACCGGTGTGATTGCTTCGATCCCGGAGCCGCGCGAACCTGCCACGCGCTTCTTGTTCGATATCGAGCAAGTGCATACACGCACCGTCGCCGGCCGTTCGGTGCCGGAACGCGCACGGCTGAGCTGGTACGACGACGACCCCGCACTGAAGCTCGGTCAGCGCTGGACGCTCACGGTGCGCCTGAAACGGCCCAGGGGCTTCATGAATCCGGGTGGTTTCGACTACGAGGGCTGGTTATACAGCCAGGGCATCGGCGCCACCGGTTACGTTCGTGACGAGCCGCGTGCGCAGCTTCTACATAGCGGATTTATGGAGCGCCCGGTTGGACGGCTGCGCCAGGCCGTGGCCGACGCAATCGCGCGGCGCCTTGGCGATAGCGCCAACACCGGTGTCATCACGGCGCTTGCAATCGGCGATCGCGGCGCCATGACCCCGGAACGATGGCAACTGCTGCTGGATACCGGCACCAGTCATCTGCTTGCCATCTCGGGCATGAACATCAGTCTGGTCGCCGGCATGACTTACTTCCTGACGCTGTATCTCTGGCGGCTGAGCGCGTGGCTTTGTCTGCGTGTGCCATCGGCGCGGGCGGCCTCGATTGTGGCCCTGATCGCGGGCTTCGGTTATGCGCTGCTGGCCGGCTTTTCTATTCCCACGCAACGCGCGGTCATCATGCTTGCCGTGGTCATGGGCGCGCTGATCCTCGACCGCACCAGCCGGCCGGGTCACACCCTGGCAGTCGCGTTGATCGCAGTCCTGGTATGGAGTTCGACCGCCGTGCTCTCGGCGGGTTTCTGGCTGTCGTTCGCCGCGGTGGGGATCATCGTTTACAGCCTGCGTGGCAGGCCGCCGTCACAGAGCCACTGGCGGCAAAGCGGGCGCCTGCAAGGCGCGTTAACCGTTGGGCTTGCGCCGCTGACCTTGTTTTTCTTTCAACGCGCGCCGCTGATATCCTTTTTTGCGAACCTGGTGGCGGTGCCGTGGATAGGGCTGGTCATCGGCCCACTGGTCCTGGTCGCCGTTTCGTTGTTGCCGGTTGCGCCCGGACTCGCAGGCTTTCTGCTGAACGCTGCGGATTACGGAGTGGACCTGTTGTGGGAAGTGTTGGAACTGCTGGCAGCGCTGCCGTTCGCGCAGTGGCATCAGGCGCCCGTTGGCTGGACCTTGTTGCCCGCGGCGATAGGTATGATCTGGCTGCTCGCGCCGCGTGGCTGGCCGGCGCGCTGGCTGGGACTGTTGTTGCTGCTGCCGATGGCGATGGTGGTGCCGGCGCGGCCTGCGCCCGGCGCTTATACGATCACTTTGCTGGATGTCGGTCAGGGTCTCGCCGCGGTGATCGAAACCCGCCGGCACGTGCTGGTTTACGACACGGGTCCGCGTTTCAGTGACTATTTCAACGCCGGCGACGCGGCCGTCATTCCGTACCTGCGCCGGCGCGGCATTGAGCGCATCGACATCCTGGTGATCAGTCATGGCGACAACGATCATAGCGGCGGCACGGCAGCGGTGCTGGCGGCGTTCCCGGTGACAAAGCTCCTGACCAGCGCGCCGCGACAATTTGCTCCAGTGCGCGCCACGCGCTGTCACGCCGGTCAACGTTGGCGCAGTGATGGCGTGAGATTCGAAATCCTGCATCCACCGTCAGTCGATCCATCTTCGATTAAACCATCCCCGGTCCAACCTTGGGCGTCCAGCAACAACCGTTCCTGCGTACTGCGCGTTGCCAGCGCCGGCGGTGCGGTGTTGCTGCCCGGCGATATCGAGGCGGATGCTGAACGCGCTTTGGTGCGCGCGCACGTCGGGCCGCTGGCAAGCGACGTGCTGGTGATCCCGCACCACGGCAGCGCAACGTCGTCCAGCGCGAAATTTATCGAGGCGGTCGACCCTGAGCTGGCGCTGGTCTCCACCGCCTACGGGAACCAGTGGGGTTTTCCCGCGCAGGCGGTGCTGGCCCGTTATCGCAGACGATCGATCTCTGTTGAAGATACCGCCGGCACCGGCGCGCTGACGGTGACGGTGCATCCCATAGCCGGCGTTATCCTGCGCGAACGCTATCGCCAATCCGCGCGTCATTTCTGGACAGCCTACCCTTAGAAAATGGACGGCGCTACGGTGGGCGAACATACAGCCTCCGGAGGAAATCGGGTATGATTGCCCCCTTTTAACGGCCACTAAACAAGGGTTTTTGCCGTGTTTGAGATCATCAAGGCCGGCGGCTGGGTGATGGTGCCCAGCATCGCGTGTTCGATCCTGGCGCTCGCGATCATTGGCGAGCGTTTTTGGAGTCTGCAACGCCAGCGGGTGATGCCTAAAGATCTGGTCAAACAAGTCTGGCGGCTGCGCCAGCAAGGTAAATTGACTCAAAATCACGTCACCGCACTGCGCGACAGTTCGCCTCTGGGTCGTATTCTTGCGGCCGGTCTGAGCAGCGCGAATGAAGACCGGCAGATCATGAAGGAGTCGGTCGAGGAGACCGGGCGTCACGTGGCGCACGAACTGGAACGTTTCCTGAATACGTTAGGCACGATCGCGACGATCTCGCCGCTGCTCGGGCTGCTCGGTACCGTGATCGGCATGATGCAGATCTTCGGCACCATCACGGATGCGGGGATCGGCGATCCGCAGCAGATGGCGGGCGGTATCTCGGTGGCGTTGATCACTACCGTCGCCGGGCTCGTGGTTGCCATACCCACCTTGTTTTTTTACCGCTATTTTCGCGGCCGGGTCGATGATCTCGTGATAAACATGGAAGCCGAGACGATTAAATTGATGGAAATCATGCGCGGCGAACGTCGGCAGAACGCGCGTCCGGCACACCTGCAGGGAGACGCCGCATGAGGTTCAAGGCCCGTAGGGGCGACCGGCTGGAGCTCAATCTGACGTCGCTGATCGACGTTGTATTCGTGCTGTTGATTTTTTTCGTGCTGACCACGACGTTCGAACGCCACGCCGAATTGCAGATCGAGTTGCCAAACGCCACCGCCGAGCCTTTGACGCGGCGCCAGCAACCGCTGGAACTCGCCATCGACTCCGCCGGGCGCTATTACATCAATGGCCGGGCGCTCGTCAATAACCGCTCCGCAACGCTGAGCACGGCACTTGACGACGTATCGAAGGGGCGTGCGGATACCCCGATCATTTTGAACGCCGATGGGCGCACTCCCCATCAGGCCGTCGTCACGGCCATGGACGTAGCCGCCAGACTGGGTTTGACGCATCTGTCGATCGCCACCACGCACGATGAACGATAGCGCTGTCACACCAGGCCGCGGCGGCGTGGGCATATACCGGCGGCTGCTGGGATATGCGCTGGCCTACTGGCGCAGCATGGCGTTCGCGGTGCTGGGCATGGTCTTGTACGCGGCCACCGACACGGGTTTCGCGGCGCTGATGAAACCGTTGCTGGATGGCAGCTTCGTGGACCGCGATCACGACATGATCCGCTGGTTGCCGCCGCTGATGGCGGGCATCCTGCTGGTGCGCGGGGTCGGCGGGTATCTGTCGAGCTACTACGTGTCCTACGTTGGGCGCTGCGTCGTCAAGGTGCTGCGCGGGCAGATGTTTCATCAACTGCTGCATATGCCGGTCACGTATTTCGATGCGAGTTCGACCGGCCAGCTCATCTCCAAGCTGACTTACAACGTCGAACAGGTGGCCGACGCCGCAAGCCGCAGTATGACCATTCTGATACGCGACACCCTGACCATCATCGGCCTGGTGTTGTGGATGTTTTATTTGAGCGTGGAGCTGACTTTGTGCTTTCTTATCGCCGCGCCGATTGTCACCGCGATGGTCATCTACGCCAGCAAGCGGTTCCGCAAGATCAGCGGCAACATTCAACGCTCCATGGGCGACGTGACGCATGTCGCGCAGGAGATGATCGAAGGCCATCGCGTGGTCAAGATTTTTGGCGGACATGCCTACGAAACGCAGCATTTCGAGGCCGTGAACGAGCACAACCGCAGAATGCACATGAAGATGGCCCGCACCGAGGCCGCCAGCACGCCGTTCATTCAACTGGTCGTAGGGCTGGCGCTGACGGCCATCGTGTTTCTCGCCACGTTGCCGCCGGTGCTGGAGCAGATCACGGTCGGGACTTTCGTTTCGTTCATTATCTCCGTTACCCTGCTGCTGACGCCGGCGCGCAATCTCACCAATATCAACGCCCGCGTGCAGCAGGGCATCGCCGCCGGTGAAAGCATTTTCGAGCTGATCGACAGCGAGCGAGAATACGACCGGCCGACCCAAGCGCCGACCAGTCGCCGTGGCCTGGTCGAATACCGCAACGTGATCTTCAGTTACGAGCAGGCCAAGGGCCAGGTGCTTAAGGACATTTCGCTGACAATCAACCCCGGCGAAACCGTCGCTCTGGTGGGGCGTTCCGGCAGCGGCAAATCCACCTTGGTGAATCTGTTGCCACGCTTCTACGAGCCGCAGGCCGGGCAGGTGTTGCTCGATGAGGTAAGCATTCGTGACTACGCGCTAGCCGATTTGCGGGAACGGATTACCTATGTGAGCCAGGAAGTGGTGTTGTTCAACGACACCATCGCGGCCAACATCGCGTACGGTCGTCAGGGCGGCGCCAGCCGCGTACAGATCGAAAAGGCGGCGATCGCCGCGCACGCGACGGAGTTCATCACCCGTCTGCCGCAAGGTTTGGACACCATGGTCGGCGAGAACGGCATCCTCCTGTCGGGTGGGCAGCGGCAGCGGCTGGCGATCGCCCGCGCGCTGCTGAAAGACGCGCCGGTATTGATTCTGGACGAGGCGACCTCGTCGCTGGACAGCGAGGCGGAGCAGCACATCCAGGCCGCGCTGGAGGCGCTGGTGAAGAACCGTACCACCCTGGTGATTGCGCACCGTCTGTCCACCGTAGAGAACGCCGATCGCATTGTGGTGATGCAGGAGGGGCGCATCGCGGAAACTGGTACGCATGCGCAGTTGCTGGCGCAGGGCGGCATCTATACCGGATTGCACCGATCGCAGTTTCGAAAGATACAGACGCCGACCAGCGCAAACTCGTCGCCGGGTTAATGCGCGATTCATCCAGTAGCTTCCAGGCCCGGGTCAGCGCGCTTCAGCACCTGTGGGCGACCCGCAATGCGCTTGCGATCTCCTTGTTGCCGCTAGCCTGGACGTTTCGCATGATCGCGGGGCTGCGCCGTGAGCAATACCTGCGTCGCCGAAACACCCTGCCGCGACCGCCGGTGCCGGTCGTGGTCGTCGGCAATATCACCGTGGGCGGCACCGGCAAGACCCCGCTGGTCATCTGGCTTGCTGAACTACTGAAAGCCAATGGCTACAGGCCGGGTATCATCAGCCTCGGCTACGGGGGGCGCGCCGACCATTGGCCGAGGATCGTTACCGCGCTCAGCGACCCGCATCAGGTCGGTGACGAGCCCGTGCTTATCGCGTCGCGCAGTCACTGCCCGACCGCGGTGGCGCCCGATCGCTTTGAGGCCGCCCGCGCGCTGCTGGAAGAATACGACTGCGACGTGCTGATCGCCGACGACGGTTTGCAGCATTACGGTCTCGTGCGCGACATGGAGATCGCCGTGATCGATGGCGACAAGGGCCTGGGCAACCGCTGGTGTCTGCCGGCGGGTCCGTTGCGCGAGCCGCCGTCGCGTCTGCGCGACGTCGATCTCGTGATCGTGCACGACCGCCGCGGTTATACGCATCTTGGGGATATGCGCCCGGGAGTTGCGCGAAAGAACCCCGGTGTGCGCGCCAGCGCACGCTACCGTATGACGCTCGAGGCCGGGCAATTGGTCAATCTTGCCGATGCAAATCTGCGCCAGCCGCTGGAAGCGCTGCGTGGCTGTCAAGTGCATGCGCTCGCCGCGATTGGCAATCCGGCACGTTTTTTCGATACCTTGAAAGCCGGCGGGCTGGTGTTGCAAACGCATGTATTTCGCGATCATCATCCGTTCACGGCGCGGGATTTGGATTTCGGTGACGCACAAGCGCTGGTGATGACGGAAAAGGACGCGGTCAAATGTCGCGCGTTCGCGCAGGCCCATTACTGGTATCTGCCGGTTGCGGCGCTCCCCGACGCTCACTTCGCGCGGGCGGTTTTAACTCGCCTGCGCGTGCTCGCGGCAGCGTCGCCTAAGCAGCGATCAGAACCTTTGGAGACCAATCGATATGGATAAAAAGCTGCTGGATATTCTGGTGTGTCCGGTAACCAAGGGCCCGCTGATCTACGACAAGGCCAGCCAGGAACTGATCTCGCGCGCCGCACGGCTGGCGTACCCGATACGCGACGGGATACCGGTGATGCTGGAGGACGAAGCGCGCAAAATCAGCGAGGAAGAATACGAAAAGCTGAAGGCATGAACGCGGGCACGGCCGACTCCAGTGCCGACTCACGGATCGCCTTCCGCGTCGCCATACCCGCGCGTTTTGATTCGCAGCGGCTGCCGGGCAAGCCGCTGCGGGAAATCGCCGGCAAGCCGCTGTTACAGCACGTATACGAGCAAGCTTTGCGGAGCGGCGCGCAAGCAGTGATTATCGCCACCGACGATCCGCGCATCGAGGGTCGCGCGCTGGAATGGGGTGCGACCGTTTGCATGACGTCTCGGGACTGCGCCTCCGGCAGCGAACGGCTCGCGGAAGCGGCGCGCGCACTCGACTGGCCTGACTCGACCATCGTCGTCAACGTGCAAGGTGACGAACCGTTGCTGCCGCCGGCCAACATCCGGCAGGTGGCGTTAAACCTCGCCGCCCATCCCGATGTCAGCATCGCCAGCCTGTGCACGCCGATCCAGGGGCTGGACGAGTTTGAGGATCCAAACGTGGTTAAAGTGGTGCGCGATGCCACTGATTTAGCGCTGTATTTCAGCCGCGCGCCGATTCCTTGGTCGCGAGAACGCGGGGCGCGGGCGGAACATTCGCGACACTGTTATCGTCACGTTGGCTTGTATGCCTACCGCGTGGGCTATTTGAAAACCTATGCGCACATGCCGTCCAGCGCGCATGAGGCCATCGAGCACCTCGAGCAATTGCGGGCGCTATGGCGAGGGGATCGCATTCACGTGGCGCTCGCGGCCGAACCGCCGGGGCCAGGCGTGGATACACCAGCCGAGCTGGCCGCGGTGGAAGCCATTATTGCCGGTCGAGTTTCGTAGCGTTATGTCTCGATATTCAGATCGTTAAATAACTTTGTTGTAGACCCTCACATGAAATGGGAAATTAGCGACCGCGCTTTGGGCTATCAGGGATTTTTCCGGCTGGACGTATTCCGGATCAGGCACGCTTTGTTCAATGGCGGCTGGAGCCCGACCTTGACGCGCGAGCTGTTCCGGCGCAGCGACGGAGTGGCGGTGCTGCCTTACGACCCGGTGCGCGACCGGGTGTTGTTGATCGAGCAGTTCCGCATGGGCGCAATCGAATCCCCGCAAGGCCCCTGGTTGACCGAGATCATCGCCGGGTTGATCGAGCCCGGCGAAAATCGGGAGGCGGTCGCGCATCGGGAAGCGCGCGAGGAGGCGGGCTGTACCCTGGACGCGCTGCATTTTATCTGTGATTACTACTCCTCGCCGGGTGGTTTCGGTGAGCGCGTCTCGATTTACCTGGCCCGCGCCAATCTCGACCAGGCCGGTGGCGTTCACGGGTTGCGAGCCGAAGGCGAGGACATCCGCGTGGAGATCATCGGTGCGCAGACCGCGTTCAACAAGCTGGCAGCGCATGCCATCGTCTCGGCCACGCCGATCATCGCGTTGCAATGGCTACAACTGAATCACTTGTATATCCGCGACTTGTGGACGTAGCCTTACACAAAATATGAAGCACGGGCGGACCGCGATGCTTTAGATCGACCGGGCAAGTGCCGCGGCGACGCCGATGTAATTGGCCGGCGTCAGTCCCAGCAGGCGCGTTCTGGCCTCTTCGGGAATCGTCAGGGTCATGATGAACGCGCGCATTGCATCCGCATTCACGACCTTGCCGCGGGACAATCGCTTGAGTTGCTCGTAAGGTTCATCGACGCCGTGACGACGCATGACCGTCTGAATCGCCTCGGTCAGCACTTCCCAGTTCGCCTCCAGATCCTGTCGCAGTCGCTCCTCGTCGACCGCGAGCTTGGCCAGCCCCTTTGACACGGCGTCGAACGCGATCAAGGTGTGCGCAAAGCCTACTCCGAGATTGCGCAGTACGGTCGAATCGGTCAAATCACGCTGCCAGCGGGAAATCGGCAGCTTGCCTGTCAAGTGCCTGAAAATGGCGTTGGCCATGCCCAGATTGCCTTCGGCGTTTTCGAAATCGATCGGGTTCACCTTGTGCGGCATGGTCGAGGAACCTACCTCATTCTCGACCGGCGTTTGTTTGAAGTAGCCGATCGCGATATACGCCCACAGGTCGCGGCACAGGTCGATCAGCACCGTGTTTAAGCGCGCGCACGCATCGAACAGTTCTGCCATTGTGTCATGCGGTTCGATCTGCGTGGTGTAGGGGTTCCAGGCCAGATTCAGCGCGGTCACAAAGTCTCGCGCGAAGCCCGGCCAGTCCAGTTCGGGATAAGCGGCCAGATGCGCGTTGAAATTCCCGACCGCGCCATTGAACTTGCCGCGAACTGGCACAGCCTCGATCCGCGAGCGCTGTTCGCGCAGCCGATGCACGACGTTTGCGATTTCCTTGCCCAAGGTGGTCGGGCTGGCGGGCTGTCCGTGCGTGCGGGCCAGCATGGGCGTGTCCGCGTACCGGTGCGCGAGCGCGCGCAGTTTCTCGATAATATCGTCGGCGGCCGGCAGCAGCACCTCGCGCCGCGCTGAGCTCAGCATCAGGCCATAGGCGAGGTTGTTGATGTCTTCGGACGTACAGCCGAAATGGATGAATTCCCGCGCGGCGGCAAGCTCCGCGTGACCTGCTATCTGCTCTTGAAGATAATACTCGACCGCCTTTACGTCATGATTGATGGTGGCTTCGATGGCCTTGATGCGTGCCGCACCGGCTTCGTCGAAGCGCTCCGCGATCTCCAGCAAGGCGGTTTGCGCGGCATTCGAAAACGTAGGGCACTCGGCGATCGCGGCGTTACCGCTTAACGCGATGAGCCACCGTGTCTCGACTTGCACGCGAAAACGCATCAGGCCGTATTCGCTGAAGATCTGTCTTAAAACCTCGGTCTTGCGGCCGTAGCGGCCATCGATCGGTGAAATGGCGGTTAGCGCAGATAGCTCCATCAAAACTCCGGCGTCACAAAAAAAATATGTCCCTATAATAACCTCATCCCGTTCAACAGGCCGTAGAGGTAAGCATGACCGATCGCAAGTATCGTATGGAAAAAGACAGCATGGGCGAACTCAAGGTGCCGGCCGACGCGCTTTATGGCGCGCAGACGCAGCGAGCCGTCAACAATTTCGCCATCAGCGGCCTTGCCATGCCGCGCGAATTCATTCGCGCGCTGGGGCTGATCAAGGCCGCCTGCGCGAACTCGAACCGCGAGTTGGGTTTGATGGACGAAAAAATGGCGGAAGCGATCTCGGCGGCCGCGCGCTCCGTGGCGGCGGGCGAATACGACCGGCAGTTCCCGATCGATGTGTTTCAGACCGGTTCGGGCACCAGCACCAACATGAACGCGAATGAAGTAATCGCGCGGCTGGCGAGCGAACGGCTGGGTGCTACCGTGCATCCGAACGATCACGTCAACATGAGCCAGAGTTCGAACGACGTGATCCCCACCGCGATTCACGTGAGCGCCTGTCTAATGCTGCACGAGCGATTGCTGCCGGTACTGGCGACGCTTGCCGAGATGATCGATCGCAAAGGCAATGAGGTCAAAGGCGTGGTGAAAACCGGACGCACGCATCTCATGGATGCGATGCCCGTGCGCCTGGATCAGGAATTGAGCGCGTGGTCGATGCAGGTGAGGCTTGGCATCGAGAGACTGGAGTCGTCATTGCCCCGGCTGCGTCAGCTTGCGCAGGGTGGCACGGCGGTCGGCACCGGCATCAACGCGCATCCTGCGTTCGGCAAGCGCGTGGCCGCCGAGTTGACGCACGCGACAGGCGTGACGTTCGAGCCAAAACCAAACCTGTTCGAGGGCTTGAGCTGTCAAGACGCCGCGGTGGAGATTAGTGGTCAGCTCAAGACGCTGGCCGTGAGTTTAATGAAGATTGCCAACGACCTGCGCTGGATGAATTCCGGGCCACTGGCGGGCCTGGGCGAGATCGCCCTGCCGCCGCTGCAGCCCGGCAGCAGCATCATGCCCGGCAAGGTCAATCCGGTAATTCCCGAGGCGGTCGCAATGGTGTGCGCGCAGGTGATTGGTAACGACACGACCCTGACGATCGCCGGGCAGGCCGGCAATTTTCAGCTCAACGTCATGTTGCCGGTGGTCGCCTATAATCTTCTGCAAAGCATCGAGATCTTGAGCGGAGCCTCGCAGTCACTGGGCGAAAAGGCCATTGCCGGTTTTACCGTAAATGACAAAAACATTCAGCAGGCGCTTGATCGTAATCCAATTCTGGTGACTGCCCTGAATGGTGTGATCGGTTACGAGCGGGGTGCTGCGATTGCCAAGTTGGCCTACGCGCAAGGGCGGCCGGTCATCGAGGTCGCGCGCGAAAAGACCGACCTGTCGGAAGACGAGTTGCGCAGACTGCTCAATCCCGAACAGTTGACGCGCGGCGGCATCGGCGGGGAACAAAAATAATCCATGTTTGACCTGGCCGCGATCGCGGCTTTCGTGTTGCTGGCGCTGGGCGCCGCGATGCTGGGGGCCGCGCTGATGCCCGTGCGCGACATCGTTCGCGAAGCGCGCGGCCACTCGCGGGTGTGGCTGGCGTTGCCGGCGCTGATCGTCGCGTTTGTTACCGGGATCCTCGGTTATCTGATGCTCGCCATTGCCGTAGCCAGACGGGAAACAGGCCTGATGGAACTGGCAGCCGCTGCTGTGCTGTTCGGGGCCGGCTGCTTCGTGTGGGCCATCTCGCGCATCAGCCGGCGGATGATGCGGGAAATGTTGCGCCTTGCAGCGCTCGAGCAGCATCGCGCCACGCACGATCCGCTCACGAATCTGCCAAATCGTCAGTTCTTCGAGGGTCAGCTCGAACGCGCCATCGCCGACAACGTGGCGCCGCGGCGGCTGGCGGTGCTGGTGATGGATCTGGACCGCTTCAAGCTGATCAACAAAACCATGGGGCATCATTACGGCGACACCGTGCTGCAGGAGGCTGGTTTACGCCTGCAGCGATCGCTGCGTATAACGGATCTGGTGGCGCGGCTTGGCGGCGACGACTTTGCCGTCCTGATCAATCCCATTGTCGATCCAGAGCATCCGCGGATAATTGGCCAGCACGTCGCTGCCGTGCTGCAAAAGCCGTTGGCCGTCGAAGGTCGTCCGGCCGACGTCGGTGTGAGCATCGGTGTCGCTTATCATCCGGAGCACGGCGCGAGTCACGGCGAACTGATCAGGCACGCCGAGCTCTCGATGTACGAGGCCAAACGCCGCGGCGCCGACGTTGTGGTCTACGAACAGACGCTGGATAGCGCTGGCCGTCAGCGGCTGGTCGTACTCGGCGAACTGCGGCAGGCCATCGAGCAGCAAAGCCTGGTTGTTCATTACCAGCCGCAATTCGGGGCCAAAGCTGGCAGGTTGACCGGTGTAGAGGCCCTGGTGCGATGGCCGCATCCACGGCTCGGCTTGCTGTATCCCGAAGAGTTCATAGCACTTGCCGAACAGAATGGTTTAATAGGTAGCCTGAATCGCTGGGTGCTGGAGGTGGTGCTCGACCAGTTAGCGGCATGGCATAGCGTGGGCAATGCCATGCCGATTTCCACCAATATCTCCGCCATCAATCTGCAGGAGCCCGATCTGGTTCAGCACATTGCCGACGGCGTGCGCAAACGCGGTCTGCCGCCGCGGCGATTGAAACTCGAGATTACGGAAACGGCCGTCATGTCGAATCCCGACGCGGCGCTGGCGGCGGCAAAGCGGCTCTCCCAGTTCGGCGTACGTTTTTCGATCGACGATTTCGGGACCGGTTACTCGTCGCTGGTTTACCTGCGCAAACTGCCGGTGAGCGAGATCAAAATCGATCGGTCGTTCATCGTCAACGTGGCGCGCGATCATAACGACGCGATCATCGTCCGCTCCACCATCGCACTGGCCCATAATCTGGGTCACTGGGTGACTGCCGAGGGCATCGAAAACCGCCAAACACTGGAGCTGCTGGCCGCTTGGGGCTGCGACGCCCTGCAAGGCTATTTCTTGAGCCCGCCGCTGCCTATTGAGGCGCTGAATGCCAGGTTGAAAGATTCGGCCTGGAATCCGGTGAAATCGATGCCGGAGGTACAGCCTGTCTGATCAATAGCGCTTTTGCGATTATCGAGCAACACCGTTCGTTCAGGAACGTCCGAATCCCGGACCGCTGCAATGACCCTATGCCGCCAACTGGCGCAACACGTAATGCAAAATCCCGCCGTGCCGGTAGTATTCGATTTCCTGCGGCGTGTCGATGCGCACGCGCGCGTCGAACTCGATCTTGTTACCACCGTCCTCGGCACTGGCGATCACTTTGACCGATTTGGCCGTACCGTCGCCCAAGCCCTCGATCGCAAACATTTCGCGGCCGGTAAACCCAAGACTTTCGGCCGTATCGCCGTCCTTGAACTGCAGCGGCAGAATGCCCATGCCAACCAGGTTTGAACGGTGGATGCGCTCGTAGCTCTCGGCGATCACGGCGCGCACACCCAGCAGCAACGGACCTTTGGCCGCCCAGTCGCGCGAGGAACCCGAGCCGTATTCCTTGCCCGCCAGCACCACCAGCGGTACGCCTTCGTCTTCGTAGCGAACGGCGGCGTCGTAGATGCTGATCACCTCTTCGGACGGGTAGTGCGTGGTCCAGCCGCCTTCGGTGTCGGGCGCCAGCTTATTGCGCAGGCGCACATTGGCGAAGGTGCCGCGCATCATGATTTCGTGATTGCCGCGGCGCGAGCCGTAGGAGTTGAAGTCCGCGGGCTTTACCCCGTGCTCTTGTAAATATTTGCCGGCCGGGCTGTCCTTCTTGATCGAACCGGCGGGCGAGATATGATCCGTGGTGATGCTGTCGCCCAGCACCGCCAGCACGCGCGCGCCTTCGATGTCCGCAATATCTTGCGGTTCCTTGTCCATGCCCTCGAAGTACGGCGGATTCTGTACGTACGTCGATTTGTCGTCCCAGTCGAACTGTTCCGTATCGGGGATGTCCAGCGTGTTCCAGCGGCTGTCGCCGGCGAACACTTCGCCGTACGACTTCTCGAACATCTTGTCGTCGATGTTGGCCAGCACCGCCTCCTGGATTTCCTTAGCGCTCGGCCAGATGTCCTTCATAAACACGGGCTTGCCGTCCTTGCCTTTGCCCAATGACTGCTTGTAAAGGTCGATGTCCATGGTGCCGGCCAGCGCGTAGGCGACGACCAGCGGCGGCGATGCCAGATAATTCATCTGCACGTGCGGATGAATGCGGCCTTCGAAGTTGCGGTTGCCGGACAACACCGCCGCGCACACGATGCCGGCGTCGTCGATGGCCTGTTCGATGGTCTCTGGCAGCGGCCCGGAGTTGCCGATACACGTGGTGCAGCCGTAGCCGACCAGATAGAAGCCGATCGACTCGAGTTCCTTGAGCAGGCCCGACTTGGTGAGATACTCCGTCACGACCTTGGAGCCGGGTGCCAAGCTGGTCTTGACCCAGGGTTTGCGGTTGAGCCCCAGTGCCCGCGCCTTCTTGGCCAACAGGCCGGCCGCGATCATGACAGAGGGATTTGAAGTGTTGGTGCAAGACGTGATGGCGGCGATGGCGACGGCGCCGTGATCCAGCTCGCATTCGGTGCCGTCTTCGAGCTTGACCCGGGTCGGCTTGCTGGGCCTGCCTTTAGAATCCGCGGCGGCCGAGTGAACCTTTTCGCGTGGCGCGTCGTCGTGGCGCAAGGATCCGCTATACGCCGGGGAATCGCTGGCGGGAAACGATTCTTCGGAAGCCTCGTCGACCGCATCGTCGTCATCGGATTCGACGTGCGCGATGTAGTCGCGAAGCGATGCACGGAATGACTCTTTTGCCGACGACAAGGCCACGCGATCCTGCGGACGTTTGGGGCCCGCGATGCTCGGCTCCACTTTGCCCAAGTCCAGCTCCAGCACGTCGCTGTAATCCGCTTGCTTGGCGCCCGTCTCGCGGAACATGCCCTGTTCGCGCGCGTAGGCTTCGACCAGCGCGATCTGCTCCGGCTTGCGGCCCGAGAGTTTCAAATACACCAGCGTTTCTTTATCGATTGGGAAAATGCCGCAGGTGGCGCCATACTCCGGCGCCATATTGCCGATGGTGGCGCGGTCTGCCAGGGGCAGGTGATCCAGCCCGTCGCCGAAAAATTCAACAAATTTACCCACCACGCCGTGTTTGCGCAGCATCTGCGTCACGGTCAGCACCAGGTCGGTCGCCGTCGCGCCCTCGGCGAGTTTGCCGGTGAACTTGAAACCGACGACCTGCGGTATCAGCATCGACACGGGTTGCCCCAGCATGGCGGCTTCGGCTTCGATGCCGCCCACGCCCCAGCCGAGCACACCAAGCCCGTTGATCATCGTGGTGTGGGAATCGGTGCCGACCAGCGTGTCGGGATACGCCTCCAGCACGCCGTCGTGCTCACGGGTAAAGACCACCCGCGCCAGGTATTCGAGATTCACCTGATGGACGATGCCGGTGTTGGGCGGCACCACCTGGAAGTTCGTAAACGCCTGCTTGCCCCAGCGCAGAAACGCGTAACGCTCCCGGTTGCGCCCGAATTCCACCTTGGCATTGAGATCCATGGAATCCGCACGGCCGTAGTGGTCGACCATCACGGAATGATCGATAACCAGCTCGGCCGGCGACAACGGATTGATGCGCACCGGATCGCCGCCCAGCGCGCTCATCGCATCGCGCATGGCGGCCAGATCGACTACCGCCGGTACGCCGGTGAAATCCTGCATCAGCACGCGCGCGGGTCGATACGCAATTTCCTGATCCGGCTGAGCGCTGGCGTCCCAGTTAAGCACCGCCTCGATATGTTCCTTGGTCACGCTGGCGCCGTCTTCATGGCGCAGAAGATTTTCCAGCAGGATCTTCTGCGAATAAGGCAGCCGCGCTACGCCTTTCAGTTGCGCGATCTTGTTGATCCGGTACTCTTTCCCACCGGACTTCAAAACGGTCTGGGTATCGAAGCTATTGCTCATGGCCACTGATTCTCGTCGTTGTCCGCCCGTTGCGTTAAGGAAATTACAAGCCGCAATATCCCACCATTATCCTCAAAACCGCGCGCCTGTGGTAGCTAACGCACCTGATCGATCGCCGATACGCATTCATGCGCCCGGACTCGCCGACTCGAGCTCACGAAGAAGGGCATTGCGCCCGAACACAAGCCGCCAGCGGTTGCCGCCGGCCTGCCGCCACAGCACGGCCGCACGAATGCCGGCGAGCAACAGCACGCGAATTCGGCTGGCGTTGTCGGGATTTAAAAGATACGACTGCTCGCCTTTGACAATAATACGCGGCCGCAACCGGCTGATCGATCGCTGATAGGTGTCCGCAAGCTGACTGATGACGTTGATGTGCGTGGGGTGGAAATGCGTCAGTTGCTCGCGCGCCCGTTCCAACCCCTGCCGCACTGCGGCAATCATCGACGCATCGCGATTGAGTTTCTTTTCCAGAGAAAGCAGATTCACCACGTAGCGGGTACGCTCCACTTGGGGTTTTTTGTCAATCTCGGTGAGTTGCGCGCGCAGTACTGTAAGCCCGGACCGGATGCCTTCCGGTGCGCCGTAAACATCGGCATAGCTCTGGGCATCGAGCTTGAAGAGACTGCCGATGCTGGCGTCAAACGGCTGCGGCTCGGCGCGCCCGTGCCAGGCAATCTGGTGGACGAGATCCACGCTCTGATAAAGGCCGGCCAACGCGATCATGCAATTAGTCATCGTGGTTTCAGTCGATACCATAACCAGAACGTCGGGCGCGGCAGTAGCCCGGTTCGCGATTTGTCGGCTATGCCGCGACGCCGCTGTGCCGTGGACCGACCGCGTCCGCATAGCGCGTGTTCGATCGCTGCTCGATGATGCCGCCGCCGAGGCATCGGTTGTCGCGGTAGAATACGACGGACTGGCCGGGTGTCGCCGCGCGCTGAGGCTGTTCGAAACTTACCTGTAAGCGGGTCGGGGTACCGTCCAGCACACACGCCTGACCCTGCTGCCGGTAGCGGATCTTCGCCGTGCATTGCTGCGGCAGCGCGGGCGCCTCGCCAGCGACCCAGTGCAGTTGACCGGCGGTCAGTGTATTACTGAAAAGTCGCGCGTGGTCATGGCCTTGCGCGACGATCAGCCGATTGGCGTCAGGAATTTTGTCCACCACGTACCAGGGTGTTTCGGGCATTCCGCGCCGCCCGCCTATCCCTAAACCCTGGCGCTGACCCTGCGTATAAAACATCAGTCCGCGATGCGCGCCGAGCTTGCGGCCGTCGGTGTCCACCACGTCGCCGGGTTGCGCGGGCAGAAAGCGCGCCAGGAAATCGCTGAAACGCCGCTCGCCGATAAAGCACAAGCCGGTGCTGTCTTTCTTGTCGTGCGTGACGAGTCCGGCCTGCTCGGCGAGCGCCCGGACTTCCCGTTTCTGGTAGTTAGTCAGCGGAAACAGCGCGCTCGCGAGCTGCCGCTGCCCCAGCATATAAAGAAAATACGACTGATCCTTCGCTTCATCGCGCGCCTTGACCAGATGCCACCCGGCAGCCGTGTTTTCGATGCCCGCGTAATGGCCCGTCGCAACCAACTCGACGCCGAGCATCTGCGCGTGCTCCAGAAACGCCTTGAACTTAATTTCGCGATTGCACAGCACGTCGGGGTTCGGCGTGCGCCCGGCGCGAAACTCGTCCAGACACCGGCTGAACACACTTTCCCAGTATTCGAATGAGAAATTGATCCGGTGCAGCCGGATCCCGAGCCGCTCACAGACCGCAGTCGCATCGGCGAGATCCCGTGCGGCGGCGCAGTGTCCGCTGTCATCGTCCTCTTCCCAGTTCTTCATGAACAGGCCTTCGACAGCGTAACCCTGCTGTATCAGCAGTAGCGCGGCCACCGACGAATCCACCCCGCCGGACATGCCGACAATGACCCCAGGTTTGCGATGCGTAGTCATGGCTAAACGATGTCGGAAAGAATGGACAGCGAGTACCGCGCGCCAAAGCGGTAATCTTCCACGCAGCGCAACACCATGGGACTACGCAGACGGTGCTTCTCGCTCGCGAGCTGCGAGGGCGTCATCCACACGCTCTTTATTATGCCGGTGTCCAGTTCGCGCCCTGAATCATGCGAAGAGACTTCGCCGCTGAAAGCCACACGCAAGAAAGTTTGGCCGCCGCCCGGCTGCCGCCAGCGGTAAACGCCCACCAGCGCGCATGGTCGAAAATGCCAGGCTGTTTCCTCCAGGGTTTCGCGGATCACCGCGTCGATCAGCGTTTCGCCCTCATCGAGGTGCCCGGCCGGCTGATTCAGTACACGGGTTCTGTTGACGACTTCGTCGACCAGCAGAAATTTGCCTTCGCGTTCGATAATCGCCGCGACGGTGACATGAGGCGCCCAGTCCATGGTCAAAATGTAACATATTGGAAAACGGCCTGTGGGTCGAACTTGCTGGCATGAACTTGTGGGTTGAAAAGGGGCCCACGAATCGCAATCTTGCGATGTCAGAAAGTTTCCGGCCGCGCACCCCGCTTGTGTATATTTTTCCGCATCGACGATCGGCGATTAAAGCACAACTTCCTGACCCGCCGCGGTCAAAAAGGAGCTGGTTGCTCAAGCTCAATGGTCCATGCCTTCGTCATGCGAACGCCATGCGGGGCGTATATACTAATAGCGAGGCGGCAGGCGAGATCAGGTGGCAAGTAAAGATCCAGGTCCGATGAACGACGACGAAAGAAAATCGCACGAAAATGGCGGTCTGGCAGTCGAGGAAACGCGACCCAAGACCAAAAAACCGCCACTCTATAAAGTGGTGCTGATCAACGACGATTACACGCCTATGGAATTTGTCGTGCATGTTCTGGAAAATTTTTTCAAACTGGATGCGGAGACCGCGGTGCGGGTTATGTTGCACGTTCATACCCGCGGCAAAGGCGTATGCGGGGTATTTACGCGTGATATCGCGGAAACCAAGGTCGCGCAGGTTAACGACTACGCCCGCGCCAATCAGCATCCACTTTTATGTGCCATGGAGGAGGCTTGATCTGACATGTTAAACCCGGGTGCATCATGCTGAACAAAGAACTTGAATTTACACTCAACGCGGCGTTCAAGCTGGCGCGCGAGCGCCGACATGAATTTATGACCGTCGAGCATCTGCTGCTGGCGCTGCTGGATAATCCAACGGCCGTCGGCGTGCTGCGCGCGTGCGGGGTGAATTTGGCCACATTGAGTAAACAGCTGGCGGAGTATATCGAGGAAAACACGCCGCTGCTGCCGGTCAATGACACCCGCGACACGCAGACGACCTTGGGCTTCAACCGTGTATTGCAACGCGCCGTGTTTCACGTGCAGTCCTCCGGCAAAAAAGAGGTCAACGGCGCCAACGTGCTGGTGGCGATCTTCGGCGAACAGGAATCCCATGCGGTTTTCCTGCTGAACCAGCACGATGTCGCGCGTCTGGACGTCGTCAATTACATCTCGCACGGGATTTCGAAGGTGTCCGATGAGCAGGAGGAAGAGAGCGGCTCAGGGTTGGAGCAAGAGGGTGGCGACGAGGCGGCCGGCAAGAAACCGCTGGAAAGTTTCGCGAGCAACCTCAACGATATGGCGCGTCGCGGCAAGATCGACCCGCTTATCGGCCGGGATTTCGAAATCGAGCGCACCGTGCAGATCCTCTGCCGCCGGCGCAAGAACAATCCCTTGTTCGTGGGAGAGGCGGGTGTTGGCAAAACCGCCATCGCCGAGGGGCTGGCGAAGCGGATCGTGGACGGCGAAGTGCCCGAAATCCTTCAGAAAAGCACTATTTATGCACTCGATCTGGGTGCGCTCGTGGCGGGCACGAAATATCGCGGAGACTTTGAGAAACGTCTCAAGGCGGTACTGGCGCAGCTCAAGCGCCAGCCGGGGTCGATCCTGTTCATCGACGAGATTCACACCATCATCGGCGCCGGTTCGGCTTCCGGTGGCGTGATGGACGCGTCGAATCTCATCAAGCCGGTGCTCGCCTCGGGTGATCTGAAATGTATAGGTTCGACCACGTACCAGGAATACCGGGGCGTGTTCGAGAAAGACCGCGCGCTGGCGCGACGTTTCCAGAAGATCGACATCAGCGAACCGTCGGTGGATGAAACCTACCGGATACTCAAAGGCCTGAAGACGCGCTTCGAAGAGCACCATGAAGTTCGCTACACCGACAAGGCCCTGCAAGCGGCGGCCGATTTGGCGTCACGTTATATCAACGATCGCTATCTGCCTGACAAGGCCATCGACGTGATAGACGAGGCCGGCGCACACCTGCGCCTCAAGCCCGCCTCCGCGCGCAAGAAAACCGTGTCGGTGCGTGACGTGGAAAACATCATTGCCAAGATGGCACGGATTCCGCCCAAAAGCGTGTCCGCCTCCGACGTGGAGACGCTCAAGAGCCTGGAGCGCAATCTCAAAATGGTCGTGTTCGGCCAGAGCCACGCCATCGAGTCTTTATCGGCGGCGATCAAGATGTCGCGCTCGGGGCTGGGAGACACGCAGAAACCAATAGGCTCGTTCCTATTCACGGGGCCTACCGGCGTGGGCAAGACCGAAGTCACGCGCCAGTTGGCGATGATCATGGGAATCGAGTTGATCCGTTTCGACATGTCCGAGTACATGGAGCGCCACACGGTGTCGCGTCTGATCGGCGCGCCGCCCGGCTATGTTGGTTTCGATCAGGGCGGGTTACTCACCGATTCGGTGCTTAAATCACCGCACGCGGTGCTGTTGCTCGACGAGATCGAGAAGGCGCACCCGGATGTATTCAACCTGCTGCTGCAGGTGATGGATCACGGCACCCTGACCGACACGAATGGCCGTAGGGTCGATTTTCGCAATATCATTCTGGTGATGACCACCAACGCCGGCGCGGAAGCGATCAGCCGTCCGAGCGTGGGCTTTACCACGCAGGATCACTCATCAGACGCCATGGAAGTGCTGCGCCGCAGTTTTACGCCGGAATTCCGCAATCGCCTTGACGCGATCATCCAGTTCAAGTCGCTGGATCAGCGCACTATTGCGAACGTGGTTGACAAGTTCATCATCCAACTCGAAGCTCAACTGGAACAGAAGAAGGTCAGCCTGATCGTGGACGAATCAGCCCGGCGCTGGCTGGCGAAGCGCGGCTACGATCCGAAGATGGGTGCGCGGCCCATGGCGCGTGTCATCCAGGAGCACATCAAAAAACCGCTGGCCGAAGACATCCTGTTCGGGCGGCTGATGCGCGGCGGAGAAGTGCGGGTGTGCGTTAGCGAAGACGAACTGGTGCTGGAGTTTGCCGAGGAAGCGGTGCTGTGAGTGGTGACTCGGCTGAAGGAAACAAAAAACGCGCAGCGGGCGCGCTAGCCGCGTCCGCGATACGTGATGCGACCCTTGCTCAGGTCATAAGGGGTTAGTTGCACGGTTACCTTATCGCCGGTAAGAATGCGTATATAGTGCTTGCGCATGCGTCCGGAGATATGCGCGATAACGACATGGCCATTCTCCAGTTCTACACGGAACATCGTATTGGGCAGGGTCTCAATGACGGTGCCCTCCATTTCTATGTGATCTTCTTTCGGCATAAATTCTCGGGTCGTATAAACGGGTCATATCAGGATCGGCCATTATCGGCAATTAGTCTGCCATGACAAGCTTTTTCACGCTGAACGGCGCGGCGCGATTTCCAAACCGTGCGATTTATTTATCCCGGTCATTATCCTCAAATACTATCAAATATGAGTTCGATACCGACCTCTTCGCAAGATTCCAAAACCCGAACTGCCGATACGCCGCTGCTTGGCGGCGTTTTCCCGGGGCAGGGCGCCCAGTCGATCGGCATGTTGAACGCCTTGGCGCAGGCTTATCCGATGGTGCGCGAGACTTTTGGTGAAGCGTCGGACAGTCTGTCGTTCGATTTGTGGTCGCTGGTTACGGATGGTCCTGAAAGTGAACTCAATCGCACGCAGAACACACAGCCCGTAATGCTCGCCGCCGGCGTGTCCGTATGGCGGGTATGGCAGGCCGTGGGTGGCAAGGCGCCAGTCATCATGGCCGGCCACAGTTTTGGCGAATATACCGCGCTGGTGTGCGCGGGCGTACTGGATTTCCGTGCGGCCGTGACCCTGGTCAGAGAACGCGGGCTGCTCATGCAGGCAGCGGTTAAGGACCGTGACGGCGCCATGGCCGCCGTGCTGGGCCTCGAAGATGCGCAGGTCGCCGACATCTGCGCACAAGCGGCCAAAGATCTGATCGTAGCACCGGTCAATTTCAATGCGCCCGGACAGGTCGTAATTGCCGGTGACAGCGCGGCGGTGTTGCGCGCGATGTCGCTCGCAACTGAAGCAGGGGCCAAAAGGGTGCTGCGGCTCGCGGTCAGCGTGCCTGCGCATTGCACTCTGATGATGCCTGCCGCCGAGGCGCTGGCGCCGCGTCTGGCCGAAGTGCCACTGCGCACGCCTGGCATACCCGTGCTGCATAATGTGGACGTGCTTCATCACGAGGACGCGGACACCATCCGTGTCGTGCTGGCCCGGCAGCTTTACAGTCCGGTACGCTGGGCGGAAACCATCAAGTCATTCGCCGCGCTCGGTGTTAACTGCGTGCTGGAGTTCGGCCCAGGCAAGGTTCTGACCGGCCTCAACAAACGCATAGACAAGTCGCTGCGATGTGCCTGCATATATGACCCGCAAAGCCTGGAACGGGCGCTGGAGCTGACTATAAATGGCACCGCGTGTGCAAGCTAATACGCACATGACGCTAGCTAATCAGATTGTGCTGGTAACCGGCGCCAGCCGCGGCATCGGCCAGTCGATCGCGCGCACCCTGGGCGCGCACGGCGCGATCATGATCGGCACCGCAACATCGGCGGATGGCGCGGACGCCATCAGCGAATATTTTGCGAAACAGGATATTAAGGGCACCGGGATGCAACTGGATGTCCGCGAGTCGGCAAACATCGAGACCGTTATTGGGAACATCAACGCGCAGTTCGGCGCGGTGGGCATTCTGGTAAACAATGCCGGCATTACGCGCGACAGTCTTTTGATGCGCATGAAAGACGCGGACTGGGACGCCGTGATGAGCACGAATCTGAGCGCGGTATATCGGTTGTGCAAAGCCTGTCTGCGTGGCATGATGCGCGCCCGCATGGGCCGCATCGTCAACATTGCCTCGGTGGTTGGTATCACCGGTAACGCGGGGCAAGCCAATTACGCGGCGGCCAAGGCAGGCATCATGGGCTTTTCCAAGTCGCTGGCCCGCGAGACCGGCGGAAGAGGGATAACGGTTAACACCGTCGCGCCCGGTTTTATCGATACCGACATGACGCGCGCGATGCCGGAGGCGCAGCGCAATGCGCTCCAAACGCAGATTCCGCTCGGCCGGCTGGGTGATGTGGACGACGTCGCGCAAGCCGTATTGTTTTTGGCCTCGCCGGCGGCCGCGTACATCACGGGTGAAACACTCAACGTGAATGGCGGGTTGTACATGCCATGAGCTGATGGCAGGCGCCCACATCGCGCAAATCCATGATGACGTTGTTAAAATTGCGCATCAAAAGCCTGATAGCAAAAGCATTCCATAGTGCAATTACGGTTTGTGGACAAGCGCGAAGACATGTCGGGATTTGCGCTGGCGAGTGGATTAGGCGATCGGTTTTCACTAGAATACAGCGCGTCGCAATTCGCGCAGACGTTACTGCTGGTCACCGATGAGTCAGGCAAACGCAGAGCCTTTTTGAAGTGTTTACACAAATATCGACCCGAACAAGGGCGAAACGGCATCATGTCCGACCATGTGAGCGCGTCCGCGCAAGCTAATCAATTATCAGCGAGTGCGGCCAGGCGCCGTGCATAAACTCATGCAGGAGAGGATCAGTACACTATGAACAAAATCCAGGAGCGCGTTAAGAAGATTGTTGTCGAGCAATTGGGTGTCAATGAAGAAGATGTTACGGACAGCGCCTCTTTTGTCGACGATCTTGGCGCCGACTCGCTCGATACGGTGGAATTGGTTATGGCGCTGGAGGAGGAGTTCGAGTGCGAAATACCCGACGAAGAAGCCGAGAAAATTACCACGGTTCAGCAGGCGATCGATTACATCAACGCGCACACTGAATAAGCCCTCAAGGTTTCAATGCCTGGTTTGTCCTGCCGCTATCACCATCCACGCACCGCAAGGTACTAAAATAGACATGTCCAGACGACGTGTCGTCATCACGGGGCTAGGCATCGTCTCGCCGGTCGGTTCAACCACTGAGTCAGCCTGGAAAAATATCGTCGCCGGCCGCAGTGGTATTAAAAGGATCGAGGTATTCGACGCCAGCAAATTTTCAGTGCAGATCTCAGGACCTGTCTGCGACTTTAACGTGGACGACTATGTCCCGCCCAAAGAGCAGAAAAAAATGGATGCGTTCATCCATTACGGCATCGCCGCCGGCGTGCAGGCCATCAGGGATGCCGGGCTTGAGGTCACGGAAGCGAACGCCACGCGGATCGGCGTGGCAATAGGGTCGGGCATCGGCGGCCTGCCCGGCATCGAAAGAAACTATCTGGCTTTCATGAAAGGCGGCCCGCGACGTATCTCGCCGTTTTTCGTACCCAGCAGCATCATCAACATGGCCTCGGGGCATCTGTCGATCATGTACGGCATGCGCGGACCGAACATTTCGATCGTGTCGGCCTGCACGACGGGTACTCACAATATCGGCGATGCGGCGCGCATGATCGCCCACAACGACGCCGACGCGATGCTTGCCGGCGGCGCGGAAATGGCGACATGCCCGCTCGGCATTGGCGGGTTCGCATCCGCCAAGGCGCTGTGCGCCAGTCATAACAATGATCCCGAGCGCGCCAGCCGACCGTGGGACCTGAATCGTGACGGCTTCGTCCTGGGCGACGGCGCTGGCGTGATGGTGCTGGAGGAATACGAGCAGGCGAGGGCGCGCGGCGCGAACATTTACTGCGAACTGATCGGTTACGGGCTCAGCAGCGACGCCTACCACATGACCTCGCCAGCGCCGGGCGGCGCGGGCGCCGCGTTGTGCATGAACAACGCGCTGCGCGACGCCGGCATCAACCGGGAAGATGTGGACTACATCAACGCGCACGGTACGTCGACGCCGGCGGGTGATCGCGCCGAAACCGAGGGCGTAAAAAAAGCGTTCGGCGACCACGCGTACAAACTCGCCTTAAGCTCCACAAAATCCATGATCGGACATCTGCTAGGGGCCGCCGGCGGC
>Ga0136621_1000056_pt1 | contig 35881 bp, 35 predicted proteins | sample AntDryUQ445A2306_FD_104673 | JGI IMG/M metagenome (GOLD analysis project Ga0136621, IMG submission 104673) | Polar desert sand microbial communities from Dry Valleys, Antarctica - metaG UQ445A (23.06) | ecosystem: Environmental > Terrestrial > Soil > Desert | place: Antarctica: Dry Valley...
GCCGCGTTCAAGGTCCCGACTTCCTGGTGGAATTTACGGCAGTAGCCGCAATCGACATCGGTATAAACGTACAACACGTGCTGGGTGTCCGGCGGCGCAAACTCGATCATGGTATTGGGTGGGACTGTCTTTAAGCCTGTAATCCGCGCCTGAGCCCGCCGCTCGTCGCTGATATTCCTTTTGTCCTTGAGATCCATGAGATCGCCTTTTAATATGAAGCGTCCGTTATCGGAAACATAGATCACCTCTCCTCCGAGCACGACTTCGTGCATCCCCTTGAGCGGCGCCGGTCGTATCGACGCTATCTCGATCCCTGGTAAGGCTTCGCCAAGAACAGACCTAAGCCTTTGTTCCACCGAGGTATCCGCCAAGACGGCGGCATGTGCGACGGACACGGCTCCCGCTACGATGGCCACTAGTATACGCATCTCATATTCCTCGCTTTCGTTTCCCCAGACGGAGTACTTCCTTCTGACCTTATATTAATCAAGTATGTTCCTATCACGCCCGGCAACCTCAGTTGGCGCGGAAGGCGTGAACGTTTTTAAAAGGACCCGCGTAACAGCCGATATACACCCGCACAGAGCCAGGACGCCCTACCAACGATGACACCGGAAGCCCAAACCCAAAGTTGCGAGATAACGCTGAGTAAATACCGGCTCCTACGAGAGATTGGCCGTGGCAACATGGGCAGCGTCTATCTTGGCCGGGATCTATTCATCGACCGTTTTATCGCCGTGAAAGTTGCGCATCAAGAGCGCTTAACTTGCCCGGAAACCAGCCAGGTTTTTCAGCAACTTTTTTTTAACGAGGCCAGAACCGCCGGGATGCTGATGCACCCGAATATTACCGCGATCTTTGATGCCGGCATAGAAGGATATACCCATTACATCGTGATGGAGTACGTACCTGGCGGCCAGACCCTGGCCGATTTCTGCAATGTTCACAAACTCCTCTCGCTCGACGGGCTGATCCGCATCTTTTACCGCTGCGCCCTGGCGCTCGATTATGCCCACAAGAAGGGCGTGGTACACCGGGATATTAAGCCCAAGAACATCCTTCTTACCCCCGAACAAGACCTAAAAATCTCGGACTTCGGTATCGCGGTGTCCGCCGAAGGAGTCGATCCCGCCACACTCGATCTCGCCGGCTCCCCGCTCTACATGTCTCCCGAGCAGGTCAAGCACGAGCCGCTCACCGGGCAGAGCGATCTGTTTTCGCTTGGCGTGGTGATGTACCGCGCTTTGACCGGTAAACACCCGTTCATGGCCGATAAGATCGCCGCAATCAATCTCATGACCTTGAACGCTGAGCCGGCGCCGCTGCGGCAAGTTCGATCAGATCTCCCGGAGATCATGGAACGCATCGTCAAACGCGCCATGGCCAAGGACCCCGCGCGGCGCTACAAGACCGGCATCGACATCGCGGGTGATCTTACCTTGGTGTTAGACCAAGTCCAGTTCGCATCCTGACGCATTCAGTTTTTAAGCCCTACTGCTAACCGCGCGGATGGTGCGCCGCGTGCAGTTCCTTGAGCCGGCTTCGCGCCACGTGGGTATAGATTTGTGTCGTCGCGATGTCGCTATGTCCGAGGAGGAGTTGCACGACGCGAAGATCCGCGCCGTGATTCAAGAGGTGAGTCGCGAACGCATGCCGCAAGGTGTGCGGAGAGATAGGTCTGTGAATTCCAGCCCGCCATGCATACCGCTTAACCATTTTCCAGAAAGCCTGCCGCGTGATGCTTTGGCCGCGCTTTTTTATGAACAGAACTTCCGCCCCCCGGCCTGCTAGCAATTCCGGGCGAGCGAAATCGAGATACCGCGTGAGGATCCCCGATGCGGTTTCACCCATCGGCACCAGCCGTTCTTTGTTTCCCTTGCCCGTCACGCGCAACACACCTTGCCGTAGATTGATCTGGCTGCAGGTGAGCGTGACCAGCTCCGACACCCGCAAACCCGTTGCGTAGATAAGCTCAAGCATCGCTTGGTCGCGCATGCCGATGGGCTTGTCGTCATCGGGCGCCCGCAGCAGGGCATCCGCCTCCGCTTCCGACAAGGTTCCGGGCAGCGACCGCCCTAATCGCGGTCCTTGCACTCGATCCGTGGGATCCTCTTTCACCAAGCCTAACCGTGATAGGTGCTGATAAAAGGCCCGCAAGCTCGATAGCCGGCGCGCCGTGGTCCTTGCCGACACGCCACTGCCGAGATATCGCAACAGATCGCCGCGATCCACGCAATGAAGATCGCGCGCTTCTTTTCTTAACCAACGGCTAAAGGCGGTGAGATCCGAACGATAGGCACTTAGCGTATGATTGGCTAGCCCGCGTTCCATCCAGAGGCCATCGAGAAAACGCTCGATGACCGCCACATCGGCCGCTTCGCGCACGGTTTCAATACCCGGTGCCGGGCTCATGGATGAGGAGCCAGCGCTTGATTTCAGGTGATCGATCGGCGCCGCCGGTATAGCCGCCGAGACCCACGGAGGACACCACGCCGTCGTCCATTGCCTAGGTCCGCTCTATTGGCGCTTTATCTTTTCCTTAATTCTGGCCGCCTTACCGCTTAGTTTACGCGTGTAATATAGCTTGGCCCGGCGCACGTCGCCGCGACGTTTAACGACGATCTCCTGGAGCAGAGGGCTATACAAGGGGAACACACGTTCCACGCCTTCGCCGTGCGATATCTTGCGTACCGTGAGTGACGAGTTAAAACCACGATTTCGCCTCGCGATCACGACCCCTTCGAACGCTTGCAGGCGCTCCCTGTCGCCCTCTTTGACCTTCACCTGGACAACGACGGTGTCCCCCGGACGAAAATCGGGCACCTTGCGGTCCATGGCCGCGGATTCTAACTGGCTGACTATGTGATTCATGAGCGAGCTTCCTACCGATTCATCTTGTTGCCATGTTAGCATGCCGGCGCCTTGCGTTTACGATCCCTTGAAATTGCCGCTGCTAGCACCCGTTTTGGCCCGTTCAGTGACAAATTCATCCAGTAATTCTTGCTCTTCGATCCGCAACGCCCTATTTTTAAGCAGATCCGGACGCCGACACCAGGTTCGTCCCAAGGCCTGTTTTAAGCGCCAGCGGCGGGTCGCCTCGTGGTTACCGCTGAGCAATACCGGCGGCACGGCCCTGTCATCGATATTTTCCGGCCTGGTGTAATGGGGATAATCCAAGAGACCGGTGTAAAACGAGTCCTCGCGGGCCGAGTCTTGGTGACCCAAGGCTCCCGGTAACAGGCGCACCAGCGCGTCGATTAACACCATGACCGCCAGCTCGCCCCCGCTGATGACATAATCTCCAATCGAGCATTCCTCGTCGACTTCCGCCTCGATCAAGCGTTCGTCGATACCCTCGTAGCGGCCCGCCACGAGCATCAACTTGCCGCGCGCGGCCAATTCTGCCAGGTAGGTCTGATCCAAACGCCGCCCTTGCGGTGTCATGGCGACCACCCAAGCGTCGTCCCCAAGCCACGCCGCCGCGGCGCGGATCGCGTCCCGCAGCGGCTCATACATCATCACCATGCCCGGCCCGCCGCCGTAGGGGCGATCATCGACGCTGCGGTGCTTGTCGCGGGTAAACTCCCTAGGATCCCAGAGACGCAGTTGGACCAGACCCCGCTCGACCGCTCGGCCGCTGATCCCATATCCCGTGAGCGCATGGAGCATCTCGGGAAATAGCGTCACGACCCCAAGGTGTAGCATGCAAATTTATTCCCCGCAGACTTGCGGAGGGATCGTAGCCGTGGGGTTTGAAATTTGATTACTCGAGGTCCCAATTAATTTCGATCCGGGAATGTTCCAAATCCACGCTTTTCACGTAGATACCGAGCACATAGGGTATCAGGTGCTCGCGGCGTCCCCTAACCACAAGTACATCGTTGGCGCCGGTCGCGATGACATCCACGACCTGACCGAGCGGCGCGCCATCCTCCTCGACCGCGTCGAGGCCGATGAGATCGTGCCAATAATGCTCCCCAAGAGGCAGTACCGGAAACTGGCTGCGGCGCACCGCGATGGGGACCCCCATGAGCCGCTGCCCGTCTTCGGGGGCCGAATGATGCGCGAATCGCGCGATCAATCCCTTACCCTTGACGGTTGCGCTTTCAGGCGCTATTTCGCGCCATTCGCCCTCAAAGCACCCATACCAGGGCGCGTACCGCAAGATGCCTTCCCGCGGATGCGTGTACGATAAAACTTTTACATCGCCTCGCAGGCCGTGGATCCCCACGAAACGGCCTACGACGACGAAACCGTCAACAACTCCTGCCATCGCTCAGCGCATTCTAAACCGCGGCGATGAGAACCCGTTTACGCAGCGGAACCGTGCTTCATCAAAGTGGCGACGCGCTCGGAAACCTTGGCGCCCTTGGAAATCCAATAGCCAGCGCGTTCTTTATCGATACGCAGGCTGCTGTCGCTCAAGGCCGCGAGCGGATCGAAGAAACCTACGCGCTCAAGGTAACGCCCGTCGCGCTGGTTGCGGCTGTCGGTGACTACGATGTGGTAGAAAGGCCTTTTCTTGGTGCCGTGCCGGCTCAAACGAATGCTAACCATGTCGATCCTAACCGCTTCAGTTTAATGATTCTGTTCCCGCTCCACGCACAACCGCGCCGCGTTTTAATTCGCCGTCCCTCCGGCGTTCACCGCCTTCATGCTCAAGCGAATACGCCCTTGCTTATCGACTTCGAGCACTTTTACCTGCACGGTATCACCCTCGCGCAGCTTGTCACTCACGTTTTCGACGCGCTCGTCGGAAATCTGCGATATATGCACTAAGCCATCCTTCCCGGGCAAAATGGTCACGAACGCACCGAAGTCCATAAGCTTGGCGACCCGGCCCTCGTAGATCATGCCCACTTGAACGTCGGCTGTGATTTGCTCAACGCGGCGCCGCGCCTCTTGCCCCGCGGCATTATCAATGGAGGCGATTTTCACTGTGCCATCGTCGCTGATGTCGATGACGGCCCCGGTCTGCTCGGTAATGGCACGAATCGTCGAACCGCCCTTGCCGATGACGTCCCGGATTTTCTCCGGGTCGATCTTGATGGTGATAATCCTGGGCGCGTACTCCGACATCTCCGGCCGCGGTTTGGCGATAACGGCGTTCATTCGCTCAAGTATATGCAAACGGCCCTGATGGGCTTGCCGCAGCGCCAGCTCCATGATTTCACGGGTGATCCCATCGATCTTGATGTCCATCTGCAGCGCTGTCACGCCATGCGCCGTTCCCGCAACCTTGAAATCCATGTCGCCGAGATGATCCTCATCACCCACGATGTCCGATAGTATCGCGAACCGGTCACCTTCCTTCACGAGGCCCATTGCGATCCCGGCGACCGCATCCTTGAGCGGGACACCGGCATCCATCAATGACAGGCTGGTTCCACACACGGAAGCCATCGAGCTTGAGCCGTTGGACTCGGTGATTTCCGACACTACGCGAACCACGTATGGAAACTCGGAAGCATCCGGCATCACGGCTTGAATCCCTCGCTTCGCCAGCCGCCCGTGTCCAATCTCTCGCCGTTTGGGTGAACCCACCCGGCCGGTCTCGCCGACGCAATACGGCGGAAAGTTATAATGCAACATGAAGGCTTCCTTGCGCTCCCCCTCGATGGCGTCGATGATCTGCGCATCCCGCCCCGTTCCTAAGGCGGTGATAACCAAGGCCTGGGTTTCGCCGCGTGTAAACAGCGCCGAACCGTGCGTGCGAGGTAATACCCCGACGCGGACAGTGATCGGGCGGACGGCGTCCATGGCGCGGCCATCGATACGGCGCCGTTGATCAAGGATCATCCCCCGGACGGCCCGCTGTTCGATCGCCTCGAACACATTCACGACATCCTCCGCGGCGGCGGCCCGCGGGGCGCCGTCCGCCGGCCCGCCGAGCGCCTCCTGCGCCTGCTTGCGAAGGGCATTAATCCGCTGCCGGCGCGCGAGCTTATCGGTGATCGCATACGCCTCGCGAATAGCCGGCCCGACCCGTGATTCGACCGCGCTCATCAGGGCCGTGTCCTGTACCGCGGGCTGCCAGGTCCAGGGGACCGGCGCTACCTCATGGACGAAATCCCGGAGGTTACGGATCACGACCTGCATTTGTTCGTGGCCGAACATTACCGCGCCCAGCATGACGTCCTCGGCGAGCTGATCGGCCTCCGATTCGACCATGAGCACCGAGGATTGGGTGCCGGCCACAACGAGGTGGAGGCGCGACGACTTGATCTGGCTGAAGGTCGGATTGAGCACATAGTTTCCATCCAGATAGCCAACGCGCGCTGCCCCAATCGGCCCCTTAAACGGGATCCCCGAGATGCTTACGGCCGCCGACGCGCCGATGAGCGCCGGGATGTCCGGATCGATCTCGGGATCGAGCGATAGCACCGTGGCGATGATTTGTACCTCGTTCGTCATCCCCTCGGGAAACAACGGACGCAAGGGCCGATCGATCAACCTCGAGGTGAGAGTTTCTTTTTCGCTCGGACGCCCCTCGCGTTTGAAGAACCCTCCAGGGATCTTGCCCGCCGCGTAGGTGCGTTCCTGATAATCCACGGTCAGGGGGAAGAAATCCCGGCCCGGCGCCGGTTCCTTGTTTCCTACCACGGAAACCAATACCACGGTATCCCCCATGCTCACTGTCACTGCCGCCGAAGCTTGGCGCGCGATTTCCCCTGTCTCTAGAACAACAACATGGGATCCGTATTGGAATGATTTTTTTACAAGGCGCATGCTGGTGCTCGACTAAATGGAAATGGTAGGTGCAAACCGCCGCATCAATGCGGGAGTGCTCTAAGGCGATTACGATTGCCTATCTGCGCAAGCCCAAACCGGTGATTAACTCTCGGTAGCGCGGCATATTGTATTGCTTAATATAATCCAGTAACTTACGCCGTTTGTTGACCATCCTCAGCAACCCTTGGCGAGAGTGGTGGTCGGATTGGTGAGTTTTAAAATGCTGCGCCAGATCCTCGATACGGCGGGTAATAAGCGCGACCTGCACCTCGGGCGATCCGGTGTCGCCCGGGGAGCGCTTAAATTTATTCACGACTTCTTTTTTTAGTGCCGGCGGCAGTACCATCAGACCCTAATCCTATGCAGCTCATGATTTGAGCCGGTTATTGTAACGAGCACTCCGGGTCGGAACAAGGAACACGCATAAACGCAGCTTCGGACAAGCGACGCTTCTCACCGCCGCAGCAAGCGCCGCGGCGCGATTCTGCCATCGTCGAGCACCTGCCCGACCCCCAAAAAATGCATACGGTGGTCGTAAAGCCTGACTAGGCCGTGCGTCGGCGCATGCGGTACCACCACCGCTTGGCCGCGGCACAAGTAGTAGGCGGCGTCCCGAGACAAAGCGATATGCGGCTCAGCGAACAGAACGCTATCAATATCGAGCAACGAACGCGTCAGCGCCTCCATCCCTTCCTGCGCTAATCGTTGCAGCGTTTCGAAATCGAGCGCGGCATCGATGTCGAAAGGCCCGACTCCAACCCGTTGCAGTACCCGTACGTGGGCGCCGCAACCCAGCCGCTCACCGATATCTTCCGCGAGGGTTCGGATATAGGTGCCCTTGGAACACTCAACCGCTATGTCCACACCGTCATCGCCATAACGCAGCAAACGCAACGCATGTATGACCACCGTACGCGGCGAGCGCGCGACCGTGATCCCTTGATGTGCAAGCTCATACAGCCGGCGGCCCTGGTGTTTGATCGCCGAATGCATGGGCGGGGTCTGCTGCAAGCGTCCGGTGAACGATGCCAGCACTTCGTGGAGCGTTTCCAGCTCGAATGCGGGCGGCGTCACCGCGCGCGTGATGTCGCCTTCGGCATCGCCGGTGGTGGTCGAGACGCCCAGTTTTACCGTGGCGAGGTAACGTTTATTCGCGTTCAGGAGAAACCCCGAAAGCTTGGTCGCCTCGCCAAAGCAGAGCGGTAACAGGCCCGTGGCCAAGAGATCCAAGCTTCCCGTGTGCCCAACCTTGCGGGCGTGAAATAAGCGCTTTACCCTTTGCAGGGCATCGTTGGAGCTAAGGCCGGGAGGCTTGTCAAACAATAAAATCCCGTGGATATCTCGGCCTTGCCGGCCGTGACGGTTCGCCATCGGGCTCAACGTCAGTTCTAGCGCGAACGCGGAAACTCCCCGCCGGAATCGGTCCCTTTAAGCAGCGCCGCCAGACGTTCGACGCGCTCCAACGTCTCGTCATGATGGATTAGCAGGCGCGGGACCGCCCGGAGGCTCAAACGCCGGGCCAGGACCGTTCGGAAACACCCAGCGGCGCGCTGTAGCCGGGCCACGACCTCCTGTGCGCTGCCGCCGAGGCAGGATACATAGACCTTGGCGTCGTGCAGGTCCGCCGTGAGATCGACCGCCGTGACGGTCACCAGACCCAAACGGGCGTCTTGTGCGGTTCGCGATACGAGCGGCGCGAGCTCCCGTTTGATTTGTTCCGCAACGCGTAGCTTGCGGCCGAATTCCTGCCCCATCGCGGCTCTAGATGCTGCGTGCGAGCGTGATGCGCTCGAAGACTTCAATCTGGTCGCCCGGCTTCACATCGTTGTAGTCCTTAACGCCGATTCCGCATTCGGTGCCGGATTTCACTTCGTTGACATCGTCCCGAAATCGGCGTAGCGACTCCAGTTGCCCTTCGTAAATCACGATGTTATTTCTCAGCACGCGTATAGGGTTGGCGCGGCGCACGGCGCCGGTCGTGACGATACAACCCGCGATCGCGCCAAACTTCGACGATCGAAACACATCGCGTACTTCCGCCATGCCAATAATCTGCTCCTTGACCTCCGGTGCGAGCATACCGCTCAATGCCGCTTTCATTTCATCGATCACGTTGTAAATAATACTGTGATAGTGTAGCTCCACGCCGGTTTCTTCGACCAATTTGCGGGCGCTGGCATCGGCGCGCACATTGAACCCGATCACGATCGCCTTCGACGCCACGGCGAGATTAACATCGGACTCGCTGATCCCGCCCACACCGTTCGCGATGACGTTGACGCGCACCTCGTCGGTGGCGAGTTTAGTCAAGGCATCGACTAAGGCTTCCGCGGATCCTTGCACGTCGGCTTTGATCAAAACGTTCAGATTACTGGTTTTCCCTTCCTCCATCTGCAGCATAACATCATCGAGCTTGGCTGCTTGTTGCCGTGCAAGCTTGCCTTCCCGGGTCTTACCCTGCCTAGCCTGAGCGATTTCGCGCGCCTTGCGTTCATCCACGACGACCACCGCCTCATCGCCCGCATTGGGAGCACTCGACAAGCCCAGGACTTCCACGGGCAGCGACGGCCCGGCTTCCTCGATGGATTGACCGTTTTCATCCAACAGCGCGCGGACGTGGCCGAATTCCTGGCCGGTCAGTAAAATATCGCCCCGCTTGAGCAGGCCTTGTTGCACCAAGATCGTGGCGATCGGGCCACGTCCCTTGTCTAATCTGGATTCGATCACCACCCCCGACGCCGGTCCGGCCGGCACCGCCAGGAGCTCGAGAACCTCGGCCTGCAGCAGGATCGATTCCAGCAAGCGGTCGATACCTTCCCCGGTCTTGGCGGAAACGTTCACGAAAATCGCGTCCCCTCCCCACTCCTCCGGTACGATGCCGTGCCCCGTTAACTCTTGCTTAACCCGCTCGGGGTCTGCGTCCGGCTTATCGATCTTATTGACGGCGACCAGTATCGGCGCATTCGCCGCCTGCGCATGCTGCACGGCCTCGATCGTTTGTGTTTTCACCCCGTCGTCGGCCGCGACCACTAATACCACGATGTCGGTGACTTTAGCGCCGCGCGCCCGCATTGCCGTAAAAGCCGCGTGACCCGGCGTATCCAAAAACGTAATGGAGCCCTCCCCGACGAGCACATGGTAAGCGCCGATATGCTGCGTGATCCCGCCGGCCTCTCCGGCGGCAACCCGGGTACGGCGTATGTAATCGAGCAATGAGGTCTTGCCGTGATCGACGTGGCCCATAATCGTGACCACGGGGGGGCGCGCCACTTTCTCGCACTCGATGGCATCGGAAACTCCGAGCAGTTCCGCCTCCGCCGCATCGTCTTTAAGCGGCTTGGCCCTGTGGCCCATCTCCCCAACCACTATCACCGCCGTCGCCTGATCGAGCAGTTGATTAATGCTCGCCATCGTCCCGAGGTTGATCATGACTTTGATGACCTCAGCCGCCTTGACCGACATTCGTTGCGCCAACTCGGCGACGGTGACCCGTTCAGGGATCGCGATCTCACGCACAATGGGCGCGGTCGGCATCTCGAAACCGTGCTTGGGCGCGAGCGGCACGACCATTCGCCGAGGCCCCGGTTTCTTCTTCCGGCGGGTTGTTCTATTGGTTGCAACATGCAGCTCTCGTTGATCGATGACCGGTTCCCCTGACGGCTCCTTTTGGCGCTTGGCCGGGACCTTATCGGTGTAGGCTTGGCGTTTTACCAGCGGCTCCGCGGCGGCCGGGATCGGGATCCGTGGCGGCGCTTCGCGGAGCGCCTCCTCCACCGGCGCTAAGACTCGTTCCGACTCGGCGTCCGCCCGTGCGCGCACCTCCGCTTCCTCGGTACGCCGGCGCGCTTCCAGCTCCTGGGTTTTGATCTCTTCCTCGCGGGCGCGGCCGAGCTCCAGGGCCGCTAACTGCTCTTGTTCCGCGGTCTCCTCGGCCCGGCGCTGAGCCTCTGCCTCCGCGAATACGCTACGTTTCACATAGGTGCGCTTCTTGCGGAACTCGACGCTCACCGTTTTTGTGCTGCTGCTGCTGCGCACGCTACGCCGATCGGTAGGGAGCTTGATCTCACTGATGGTCTTGCGGCGCAGGACAATGCGGTTCGGTTCTGCGCTTTCATCGGCGCGCCCGTGGAGCTGCCGCAGATGGACAAGCAATTGGTTTTTCTCCCGATCGCTCATGGGATCGCCGGGTTGTTTATCCGGCAGCCCGGCCTCGCCCAGTTGCGTGAGCAGCCGGTCGATGGAAATTCCAACCACGTCCGCGAACTGCTTAACCGTCACTTCAGCCATGCACCTGCTCCCCGGTCTCATCTTGCGCAGCCTTAAACCACGGGGCGCGCGCGGTCATTATCAGCGTGCCGGCCCGCTCGCCGCTGATGCCACCGATTTCTACCAGTTCATCTACCGACTGCTCCGCCAAATCGTCCATCGTCACAATTGCCTCCGCGGCCAAGCGGTAGGCTAGCTCTGGATCCATGCCTTCCATATTGAGCAGATCTTCCGACGGCATGACATCACCGAGACGTTCCTCGGTGGCGATGGCCTTGGTCAATAACCAATCCTTGGCCCGATTGCGTAACTCGGCCACCAGATCCGCATCGAACTCCTCGATCTCGATCATTTCCTGTTCCGGAACGAACGCGACTTCCTCGATGCTCGAGAAGCCTTCTTGCGTCAAAATGTTAGCGACCTCCTGGTCGACATGGAGATTTTCTACGAATATCTGCTGGATACGCTGGGTTTCCGCCTCGGTCTTGTCGGCCGCTTCGGTTTCGGTCATCACATTCAGCTCCCAGCCGGTCAGTTGGCTCGCGAGCCGGACGTTCTGTCCGTTACGGCCGATCGCCTGCGATAGTTGCTCCTCCACGACCGCCACATCCATGCTGTGCGCATCCTCATCCACCATGATGGACACGACTTCGGCGGGCGACATGGCGTTAATGACGAACTGCGCCGGGTTTTCATTCCAAAGGATAATATCGACCCGTTCTCCGGCGAGATCGTTGGAGACAGCTTGCACGCGCGAGCCGCGCATGCCGACACAGGCGCCGACCGGATCGATCCGAGGGTCCTTGCTCTTGACGGCGATCTTCGCGCGCAGACCCGGATCGCGCGCCGCTCCGAGCACCTCGATGAGACCTTCACCGATCTCGGGAACCTCGATCTTGAACAACTCGATTAGGAGCTTCGTGGCCGTGCGGCTGACGAATAACTGCGGACCGCGTTTCTCCGGACGCACTTCGCTCAAGTATCCTCGCAGCCGATCCCCCGGCCGCACTGCTTCGCGCGGGATCATGTCCTCGCGCGCAATCATCGCTTCCGCGTTGCCGCCGAGATCCAATGTCACGCTACCGCGATCGACACGCTTCACGACGCCGGTAATCAGCTGGCCCATGCGGCTCTCAAAGGCTTCCACAATCTGCTTGCGTTCGGCCTCGCGCACCTTCTGCACGATGACTTGCTTCGCCGCTTGCGCGGCGATACGCCCAAACGCCGCGGCCTCCATCGGTTCCTCTATATATTCGCCGTGGCTCACCTCGGGACGGATCTCGCGCGCCTTGCTGAGAGAGATTTGACGCTTTGGAAACTCGATCCCGCCCGCGCCGATCGGGGCGCCATCGGTCCCAAGGTCCACGGCCGGGGTGGCTACGGTCTCATCGATAACCTGCCAACGCCGGAAAGCTTCATAGTCCCCGGTCTGCCGGTCGATGGATACGCGGACATCGATGTCGTCGCGATAACGTTTGGTTGTCGCACTGGCGAGCGCCGCTTCCAAGGCCTCGAAAATGATCTCCTTATTTACCCCCTTCTCATTGGAAACAACCTCGACGACGGTAAGGATATCCTTGTTCATCTGCTGCGCCTCGCCGGTTTTTTGGACTCGAATTGCGGCACCAAGCGGGCCCGGTGTATGAGATCGAAGGGCAGCCTAAAAACCTCCCCTTCCTGTTCGGTGATGCTGATCTCTTTAACGGTGACCGCGTTTAAGCGCCCGCGGAATTTTCGGCGCCCGTGGACCAGACGCATCGTCTCAATGCTCACGGTGCTTTGAAGAAAACGCGAATACTGATCAAGGGTAAACAGCGGGCGGTCCAATCCCGGAGAAGAAACCTCAAGCGTATAGGACCCGGTGACAGGATCCTCAACATCCATGACGCTACTCACCTGCTGGCTCACGCGTTCGCAATCTCTCAATGTAATTCCACTGGCGCTATCGATATACACCCGTATCAACGGCGCGCGTCTGGCGACGGTACGTTCTATGCCGACGAATTCATACCCGAGGCCCGCCACGACGGGCTCGATGATGGCTTCTAACTCCCTCGTATCCACGCGCACGTTACCGACTAAAATAAAAAGCCCCGGCTCTCGGGGCTATGGTAGCGGGGGCAGGATTTGAACCTGCGACCTTCGGGTTATGAGCCCGACGAGCTGCCAGACTGCTCCACCCCGCAATGGTCGGACCTGTAATAATAGGGTTCTGACGCTCTTTTTTCAAGTGCGTTCGGGCAATTTGAGCGGTCCGCCCGCGCCGCGAACCCAGGTAACGGTGGTGCGGACAGCTTCCAGGACGCTTTCGGCTTATAATCGAATCCATAGAGAGCCTAAGCGAGGAGCCTTGTGTACACTCGTCCCCCCGCCGTCGCGGGGCAGTTTTATCCCAGCGATCCGATGGACCTGCGGCGGATGATCGGCGGTTATTTGGGGACAAAAGCGGCCGGCTCGCAAGTCCCGAAAGCCCTCATCGCACCTCATGCCGGCTACATTTATTCCGGAGCCGTCGCAGGGTCCGCCTATGCTTGTCTCGCGGATGCACACGCGCGTATTCGCCGGGTTATTCTCTTGGGGCCGGGACACCGGGTTTATGTCCCGGGCCTCGCGTTGCCGAGCGCCCAGCACTTTGCGACCCCCTTGGGGGAGGTCGCGCTCGACCCGGGCGCTACGCAGAAACTGGCAGTATTCCCGCAGGTTATCGTGATGGATCACGCGCATGCCTTTGAGCATAGTCTCGAGGTCCAGATCCCGTTCCTACAAACCGTCCTGGAGCAATTTACCATCGTGCCGCTGGTGGTGGGCGGCGCCGCGCCGGAGGATGTCAGCGCCGTCATAGAGGCGCTGTGGGACGAGGCCGAAACTCTCATCGTCGTCAGCTCCGACCTCAGTCACTTCCACGACTATGAGACGGCGCGGGGAATTGACCGGGCGACGGCCGCCGCGATCGTGAGGGGCACGGCCACCCTGAGCCCGGAGCAGGCGTGCGGGTGCGCGTCTATCAACGGCTTACTCCATTTCGCGCGCAAGCATAAGCTCCGCATCGCCGCGCTGGATGTGCGCAATTCGGGCGACACGACAGGCCCTAAGGATCGCGTCGTCGGCTATGGCGCTTTCGCGCTCTATTCGCCTAGAGAATCACTCCCATTGCGCCCGGAAGACCGCCACCTCCTTTTGGACGCCGCCTCTCTCTCTATCGCGCGAGGCTTCGAGCATGTCCCGGACACGGCGATTAACAGCGCCGCTTATCCGCAACGCCTGCGCGTCCACCGGGCCTCGTTCGTGACCTTAAAAGCGCACGGCCAATTGCGGGGATGCATCGGCAGCCTGGAGCCTCATCGGCCCCTGGTCATGGATGTTGCCGAGAATGCGCGCGCGGCAGCCTTCGGCGATCCGCGTTTCCGGCCCCTGATCCCCGAGGAGTGCGCGAGGCTCGCCATCCACATCTCGGTGTTGAATGCGCCCGTCGCGTTAAATTTCAAATCCGAAACGGATCTCTTGGATCAACTCGCTCCTGGTGCCGACGGCGTGCTCCTCCAGCAACAGGACCGGCGAGCGACGTTTTTGCCGGCGGTCTGGGAATCGCTACCGGGACGCGCGGAATTTCTGCGCGAATTGAAACGGAAAGCCGGAATTTCTCAAGATGCCGGTCCCGAAACCTTTCAGGTCTGGCGCTATACGGTAGAATCTTTTTCGACCATGTACCACGCTTTCTGAAATGCGTTTTCGCCTCGCGCTCGCCGTTTTTATTCTCGCGGGTCTCACCCGTAGCCCCGAAGACCTTGCCTTGAAAGACATCGCGCTCGCTGATCTCGACCAGTGCTGGAACTAGAAAGCCTGGCGACGCTTAAAAGCGATCTTGGCGATCTCGAGAGACAGATGCTCGCGGAGGAACTGCGGCCGCAAGAGATCCGGGAGCGGCTCGCGAAGATTGAAAACCTTGATGACACGGCCGGTGTGAGTCACCACAAGTGAGGGCTTGCGGTCTGCCCCCAAATGTCCGTTATGGCTGTTCCCTGTTTTCGCGGCTGTGCCACGCGCGGATGATTAGCACGGTGTCTTGATCGAAGATATAGCGCAGCACGTAGCGCCCGGGCCGAAGGGAATCAACAGCTCCCTGCGACCGGTGCCATCGTTCATCGGCCTGCCCGCTTGCGGGTAATCGGTCAAAAAGTCTGCGCCCTTTATGAGGGCCTGGGCGGCACGCGCGACGGCGGCGGGGTTTTTATCTTCCAGAAATTTAAACAGCCGTTTGGTGTCATCCTGTGCTTCCGGCAACCAGACGATGTCGGTCATGAAGCCTCACGATCACCGCCGAGACCGCTCAGCCAGTTTTTAATTTGATCATGGGGAATAGCCTGGCCGGTCGCCTTGTAGCGCTGCCAGCGTTCCATGTCTTCCTGCTTTTCGCGCTCGTAGGCTTCCTCGCGTTCCACGTATTCCGCGATGGCGGTGCGCATGAGCCAATGCGAGGTGCGCGACCGGATCTTGCTCAGTGCTTTGAGGCGGGCGTGCAGGTCTTCATCGAGCTTGATGCCGGTATTGACGGTTTTGCCGGTTGGTTCGGTCTCGTGCCGCATGGTGGTACCTCCTACAACCAGGTTATACCTAGCGGCCCGGTGGCAAGAAAAAAGCAACCCCTGCAACACTATTCCTTATAGTGTTATTTTATTGTCTTCGGACATTGGACAGCACCTCGTCTGCAACTATGTCCTGGTTCAGGCGGTCGGGGCATCGAACGCCATTCGCGGGGCGGTGGCGAGTGAGGGCCTGGGTGCTAATAGAACCGGCGTTGCTCCCAGTCGAGCGACGTCTTGACGATAAACTCCAGGTCATCGTAGCGCGGGTGCCACGCCAAAACAGACCGGATCCGATCGGCGCCGGCCACGAGCGTCGGCGGATCGCCGTCGCGCCTGGGCTCCTCCCGCACGTTGAGACGCTGTCCGTGGATTTTCTCGATAGCGCGAATGACCTCCCGCACGCTGTAGCCGTGTCCATAACCGCAGTTTAGGACCACCGGCTCGCCGCCACGCTCAAGATATTCGAGCGCCCTCAGGTGGGCGCAAGCGAGGTCATCCACGTGGATGTAATCCCGGATGCCGGTTCCGTCCGGGGTCGGGTAGTCGCTTCCAAAGATAGAGAGCGCGGCGCGCTTACCGAGCGCGACCTCGGCGGCGACTTTGATCAATAACGTCGCCTCACGCGTCGACTGCCCGATGCGGCCCTCCGGATCCGAGCCCGCGACGTTAAAATAGCGCAAGATCACATAGCGCAGCCGGGAGGCTGCCGCGACATCGCGCAGCATCCATTCACTCACGAGTTTCGATGTCCCGTAAGGATTAATCGGGCAGGTTGGGCTGTCTTCAAACGCCACCGGTGTCGTGGGAATGCCATAGACCGCGGCGGTGGAGGAGAACACGAAGTGCGTTACGCCCGCATGCGCGCAAGCCTCCAATAAGGCGCGCGTCTTACACGTGTTGTTGCCGTAATATTTCAGAGGATCACGGACCGATTCGGGCACGATTGTATGGGCGGCGAAATGCATGACGGTGTCGATGCCGTGTTCCTGGAGGACGCGATCCATTAGTTTGCGATCGCCGACATCGCCGGCGATAAAGGTCCCATGCACAACGGCCTTCTCGAATCCGGTAGACAAATTGTCCACGACGACGACCGCCCGGCCGCCCTCCCCGAGCTGGCGCGCGACGTGACTGCCGATGTAACCGGCCCCGCCCGTCACAAGCACCGGTCTCATGGCTGCTTTGGAGAATCGGCGCCTTCAAGCCCGCGGCCGATGGCCCCCGATAACGGCACGTCCTTGAACAAGCGCGTATCCTCGACTAGCGCGCTCACGGGAATAAAACGCTGCCACGCGAACCAACCGATCGCCGCGAGGGCAAGACAAAAGCTCAGCGCCATCGCCAGCACCGCGGCGCCCGGTTTGGTCACAAACTCGGTGTCCCGCGCCGCCCTGCGTACGTGTCTGGTTCTGACTTTGATCTCGCCCCCGGCATAGGCTGCGAGCAAGGACTTATCGGCGAGAATATTGATCCTGCGCAGCAGCCCCTTGGAATAGCGAGTAAGGCTTCGAATTGCAGCGCGCGTGAAAATCCCCATTCCCTTGTAGCCGCTCGCCCGCAAACGGCTGCTTAGATAGTCCCGCACCTCGGCAATCGAAAACGGATGCAGATAAAAGCTGTAGGTGATGCGCTCTTTCAGTTGCCGGATGTGCGGATTCATTAAGGATTCATCCAGCTCCGGCTGTCCGAACAAAACGATCTGCAACAACTTCTCATCCTGTGTCTCCAAGTTGCTTAACAGGCGGATCTCTTCCAGGGTTTCGAGCGGCATGCTCTGGGCTTCTTCGACGAACGCGACGATTCGCCGATTCTCCGCGTGTTTCCTTACCAAGTATTCTTGCAGCGCGTGCATCACCTTGAGCCGATCCTCGCTCCCCGCGACCGGCAGATGTAATTCAAACGCGATGGCGTGCAGAATGTTGTCCGGAGAGAGGCTGGGATTGGCTAAATACACGATCTCGGCGTTCTCGGGCAACTCACGCTCCAGCATGCGGCAGAGCATGGTCTTGCCGCTTCCCACCTCGCCTACGACCTTGACCATGCCCTCGCCGGTTGCAATCGCGTAGACCAAGGCCTCCAGGACCGCCCCGCGGTTGCCGCCCGGAAAGAACAAGCACGTGTCGGGCGTGATCTTGAAGGGCGCTTGGCGCAAGCCAAAATAGGAGTAATACATCAGCGTCGCAGGTGGCCCAGGCGGTAGTACTCGCCGTTTTCCAGCACCCGCAGCAGCTTAACCTGCAACGCCGGCGGCAGCTCGCCGATCTCGTCCAGGACCAAGCTGCCGCTACCCGCCTCCTCCAACATACCGCTTTTGGTCGCGCTCGCTCCGGTGAACGCGCCTCTGATCTGCCCGAACAACTGCGCCTCCAGAAGCTCCGGCGTGAAGGCCGTGCAGTTAATGGTCAGCAAGGGGAGTCGAGCGCGCCGGCTTTCATAATGTAAGCGGTTCGCGACCAGTTCCTTGCCGACACCCGACTCGCCCTCAATGAGCACGGCGAAGGGGGCATCGGCGAACTGGCGGATCTGCTCCCGGAGGGCGTCGATGGCGGGACTATGACCGAGCATTTCCACCAGGCCTTCGCGCGGCGCCGCCGCCTGCTCGACCTCCCGGATCATCGCGTGATGAGTCAAACGCGCTTGCAGCAACGCGGGGTCCGCGGGTTTCGGAATGAAATCCACGGCGCCCAAGGTGAGCGCATGCTGAATATTGGCGCGCGTATTCTGCCCCGAGAGCACCAGCACGCGTGCGCTGGGATCGGCCGCCAGCAGCTCGCCGATCAACGCGAAGCCTTCCTCCGGACTATGCGGTGTCGGCGGCAGCCCGAGATCAACCAAGGCCAACGGTACTTGATGGCCCAATTTCCGTAACAAGGCCTTGGCTTCCGACCGCGTGGCGGCGGTATGGACTTCGTAATCTTCCTCTAAAACCAGCGCCAGCGATTCCACGATCAACGCATCGTCATCGACCAGCAGCAGCGGGGTTTTGGGAGGCCGTGTGGAAAGCCGCGCGGACAAGGGTGGCGATGGTCCGCTAGCCGCCCGAGAGCTTCACCGCGGGTCTTTCGCGGCGCAACCCGAGGTTAGCCCAGATCGCCTCGGACGCCTCGGCTTGATTCATGGTGTAAAAATGCAGCCCCGGCGCCCCCTTGTCCAAGAGCTGACGGCACAGATCAGTGGTCACATCGATGCCGAAATTGCGAATCGAGACGCGGTCATCCCCAAAATCCTTTAAGCGCCGCAAGATCCAACGCGGGATCTCGGCGCCGCAGGCGTCCGAGAAGCGCAGCAACTGCGTACAGTTGATGATGGGCATGACACCGGGGACGATCGGAATCTGGATGCCGAGCGCTCTGCAGCTCTCCACGAACCGCCAATAGGCATCCAGATTATAAAAATATTGCGTGATCGCGCGGTCGGCTCCGGCGTCCGCCTTACGCTTGAAGTTCCTGAGATCCATGTCCGCGCTCGGCGCCTGGGGATGAAACTCCGGATAGGCGGCGACTTCCACGAAAAAATAGTCGCCGCTCTCCGCACGGATGAACTCCACCAACTCATTAGCGTAACGCAGCTCACCGTGGCCCGCCGCGCCGGAGGGCAGGTCGCCGCGCAATGCCACGATATGTTTGATGCCGGCGCTCCTGTAGGTGCTCAAGGTCTCCCGCAGGCTGCTGATGGTGCTCCCGATACACGATATGTGTGGAGCGGCCGCGATCCCGGTCGCCGCGCGGATCTCTTGCACCGTCTCGAAGGTCAGCTCGCGCGTGCTGCCTCCCGCCCCGAAGGTGACCGAGAAATAGTCCGGCTTGAGGCGCGCGAGCCGATCTCGCGTGACCTGAAGCTTGCCGATCGCCTCCGGAGTTCGCGGCGGAAAAAACTCGAAGCTGAAGCTATGGCTGTTTGGAGTTCCCATGGCGCTTGTTGACGGATCCGCCGTGCGTTTTAATCGCCCGCGGGGCGGCGATCACAACCACGGCAGGATCATTAATAGCGATAATATTCCGGTTTGTAAGGCCCTTCGATCGAGACACCGAGATACTCCGCCTGCTCCTGCGTGAGCACGGTGAGATCCGCACCGACTTTCGCCAGGTGCAGGCGCGCCACCTTTTCATCAAGGTGCTGGGGCAGTGTATAGACGCGGTTCTGGTAGCTGTTAACGTTGTTCCAGAGCTCGATCTGCGCCAGCACTTGGTTGCTAAACGACGCCGACATGACGAAGCTCGGATGCCCCGCGGCGCAACCCAGATTGACTAAGCGGCCCTCGGCCAGCAGGATGATGCGCTTGCCATCGGGAAACAGGATCTGATCCACCTGCGGCTTGACGTTTTCCCAACGGTATTGACGCAAGGAGGCGACGTCGATCTCGGAGTCGAAATGGCCGATATTGCAAACGATGGTCTGGTCTTTCATGGACCGCATGTGATCGTGGGTGATCACCCGGACGTTGCCGGTGGCGGTGACGAAAATGTCCCCGCGCGCCGCGACATCGTTCATGCGCACCACACGATACCCCTCCATCGCCGCCTGCAGCGCGCAGATGGGATCGATCTCCGCTATCCAGACGGTCGCGCCGAGGCCCTTCAAGGCCTGAGCGCAGCCTTTTCCGACATCGCCGTAGCCGATCACGATGGCGATCTTGCCGGCGATCATTACCCCCGTGGCCCGCTTTAGACCATCCATCAAGGATTCCCGGCAACCGTAGAGGTTATCGAACTTGGATTTCGTGACCGAATCATTGACATTAAACGCCGGCACCTTCAGCGCGCCGGTCTGCGCCATTTCATACAAGCGCCGCACACCGGTCGTGGTCTCTTCCGACACACCACGCACCTCTTGGAGTATCTCCGGATAACGCTCATGCATTACCTGCGTCAGATCTCCGCCATCGTCGAGCAGCATATTCGGGCGCCAGCCGCCGGGGCCGAAAATACTCTGATCGATACACCACCAGAACTCCTCTTCCGTCTCCCCTTTCCAGGCAAACACGGCAATACCCGCTGCTGCGACAGCGGCCGCGGCATGATCTTGGGTCGAGAAAATGTTGCAGGATGACCACCGCACCTCGGCACCCAACTGGATCAAGGTCTCGATTAACACCGCCGTCTGCACGGTCATGTGCAGGCAGCCCGCGATGCGGGCCCCCGCCAACGGCTTTTTACCCCGGTATTCTTCCCGCAAGGCCATCAGGCCCGGCATTTCGCCTTCGGCGATGTTGATCTCCTTGCGCCCCCATTCGGCGAGCTTGAGATCCGCTACCTTGTAATCGGGCGTAATCTTTTCTATCGGTTGCGTGCTCATCAATCGACTCCTAATTAAATATTAATATGTAAGCAATGTAAGGGTAGAAAACTAACTCGCCCGGACCAGGGGCTCGCGCGGCATCGATTCGGCTATCCCGAGGCTCTCGCGCAAGGCATCAACCTTATCGGTGCGCTCCCACGTGAGATCGAACTCCGTGCGGCCGAAATGCCCATAAGCGGCCGTCTGCCGGTAGATCGGGCGCAAGAGGTTCAACATCTTGATGATCCCTTTGGGCCGGAGATCGAAATTCTTACGTACCGCCGCGATCAACCTCGACTCGTCCACGTTGCCCGTACCAAAAGTCTCGATGCTGATCGACGTCGGCTCGGCCACGCCGATGGCATAGGATAGTTGGATCTCGCAGCGATCGGCGAGGCCCGCGGCTACGATGTTTTTCGCCACGTAACGCGCCGCGTAGGCGGCCGAGCGGTCTACTTTGGACGGGTCCTTACCGGAAAACGCGCCGCCGCCGTGGCGCGCCATGCCGCCATAGGTATCGACGATGATCTTGCGCCCGGTCAGCCCACAGTCACCCATGGGCCCGCCGATCACGAAGCGGCCGGTCGGATTGACATAGAATCGGGTCGTTGGGCTTATCCATTCCTTCGGCAGCACCGGAAGCACGATCTCATCCATGACGGCCTGTTTGAGGACCTCATGGCTGATCTCGGGGCTATGCTGGGTCGAGAGCACCACGGCGTCTATGCCGCAGGGACGGCTATTCGCGTAGCGAAATGTCACCTGGCTCTTGGCATCCGGGCGCAGCCAAGGCAGGCAGCCCGTCTTGCGGACTTCGGCTTGACGCCGGACCAGGCGGTGCGCGTAGGTGATGGGCGCCGGCATGAGCACGTCGGTTTCGTTGCAGGCATATCCGAACATCAACCCCTGGTCGCCCGCGCCTTGTTCGTGCTCGCCGCTTTCGTTGACGCCGAGGGCGATATCCGCCGATTGTTGTCCTATGGAGACGATGACGCCGCAGGACTCCCAATCGAACCCCATCTCCGAGCTATCGTACCCGATATCACGGATAACCTGCCGGGCGACGTTGCGTATATCCACGTAGGAAGAGGTGGATATCTCTCCCGCAACGGTCACTAAACCGGTCGTGACCAGCGTTTCGCACGCCACGCGCGCGCCCGGTTCCTGCGCGATGATCGCATCGAGCACAGCATCGGAGATCTGATCGCAGATCTTGTCGGGGTGACCCTCGGAGACTGACTCGGAAGTAAACAAACGGGTATTGTCCATGATATCTTCTCGTGGGAATTTTAATTATTGCAAAAAGTAGATAAGTTTACTTTATAAATCGAGGATTAACAGCTAACATCCCCGCCTTCAAACGCGGGATGCCCTCGAGGAATGACGAGAGGCATTTTTTTGTTGGCCGCGCGAACCAACCCGCTCTCAAAGGCAAGATTTATGACATATAGTTCGAGACATAACCTAGCATGGCACTCCTGAGCGCCCCCATCTGTGCATTCGACACGCCGGCCGTCGATTTTGCCCTGCTTGGAATCGACGGTAAGACCTGGACCTTGCAACAATGCAAGGGCGACAACGGCGCCTTAGTGATGTTTATTTGCAACCATTGTCCCTACGTTCAAGCCATCCAAGAGCGCATGGTACGCGATACCCGGGAGCTTTTGGACTACGGTATAAGAAGCGTGGCCATCATGCCCAACGATCCCACCGATTATCCGGAAGATAGTTTTGAAAACATGATAGAAACGGCCCAGCGCTTCGCGTATCCATTCCCGTATTTGATCGATAGTACGCAAGCGGTGGCCAAGGCTTACGGAGCGGTCTGCACGCCGGATTTCTTCGGTTATAACGCCGATCTGCGCTTGCAGTATCGCGGCCGTCTCGATGATAGCAAACGGGAAACCGCTGCACCGGGCGCTCGATGCGAGCTGTTCGAGGCCATGGTTCAAGTCGCTCGCACCGGGCACGGACCTCGGGATCAGATCGCGAGCATGGGCTGTTCGATAAAATGGTCCAAGGATTAGCAGCGCGAGAAACCATGAGAGCACCGACGATGGCGAATCGGCACCTGCGGAGGAGGTGCTGAGGCACTAGAAGTGAAGCGGCTGCTCGATTGCCCCGCAGTCTGGGTTAATCAATTGGAGAGATAGATGGCAATAAAGGTTGGAATCAATGGCTACGGCCGTATCGGCCGCAATATTCTGCGTGCGCTCTATGAGTCGCGGCGGACTCACGAGATCCAAATTCTCGCGATCAACGATCTCGGTGATGTCGCCACCAACGCGCATTTAACTCGCTACGATAGCGTCCACGGGCGCTTTTCGGGCGAGATCACGGTCACGGACCAGTCGATGGTGGTCGACGGCGATCCTATCCGCATTCTCGCCGAGCGCGATCCGGCCAAGCTCCCCTGGGCCCGGCTCGGTGTCGATGTGGTTCTCGAATGCACCGGACTTTTTACCAGTAAGGCCAAGGCCGGCGCCCACCTCCAAGCAGGCGCCAAAAAGGTCATCATCTCGGCCCCCGGGACCGAGGTCGACGCCACGATCGTCTATGGCGTGAATCATCAGAGGCTCAAAGCGAGCGACACGGTGATCTCCAATGCGTCTTGCACGACCAACTGCCTCGCGCCCTTGGTGAAACCGCTGCATCAGCGCATCGGCATCCTGCGCGGCGTCATGACCACGATCCATTCCTTCACCAATGATCAAGTATTGATCGACGTCTACCATAGCGATCTACGCCGGGCGCGGTCCGCGACGCAATCCATGATCCCGACCAAGACCGGCGCGGCCGCGGCCGTCGGCTTGGTGCTTCCCGAGTTGAACGGAAAACTGGACGGTTACGCCGTGCGCGTCCCCACGCTCAACGTATCGTTGGTGGACTTCTCCTTCGTCGCCGCGCGCGAGACCAGCAAGGAGGAGATCAATGCGGTATTGAGAGAGGCCGCCCATGGCGAGCTCAAGGGACTTCTGGAGTATAACGACAAGCCGCTGGTCTCGGTCGATTTCAATCACAACCCCGCCTCGTCCATTTACGATGCCACCCAGACCCGTGTCATCGACGGCACATTGGTCAAAGTCTTGTCCTGGTACGATAACGAATGGGGCTTTTCCAACCGCATGTTGGACGTCACGATCGCCTTGATGAACGCCACGTAAGGACCGATTTCCGTCCATGATGTCGATGTCCGATCTGAGCCTTGCCGGGAAACGGGTGTTGATCCGGGAAGACTTCAACGTACCGATCCAAGCGGGCCGGATCCTGGATGACACACGCTTGCGGGCAGCGCTCCCTACCATCAGCAAGGCCTTGTCGGCGGGTGCCCGGGTAATGCTCGTCTCGCATCTCGGCCGCCCGCAAGAAGGCCAGTACGACGCTGCGCTGAGCTTGGCACCGGTCGCTACCCGCTTATCCGAGTTGCTGCATCGAGACATCGCGCTGGTTAAAGATTGGATCGACGGGGTCAGCGTCGAGCCCGGCCAAGCGGCTCTATGCGAAAACGTGCGCTTCGAGATCGGCGAGAAAAATAACGACGACGCCTTGGCCAGAAAGATTGCGGCCCTCTGTGATGTGTACGTGAATGATGCCTTTGGCACGGCCCATCGCGCCGAGGCTTCGACCCACGGGATCGCCAAGTATGCTCCCCAGGTCTGCGCCGGGCCGCTGCTCGAGGCCGAGATCACGGCCTTGAGCCAAGCCTTGAAACAACCGGCACGCCCCCTGGTAGCGATTGTGGGCGGGTCGAAGATTTCGACCAAGCTCGCGCTACTGGAATCGCTGGTCGAGACCGTGGATCAGCTCATTGTCGGCGGCGGGATCCTCAATACGTGCCTGCGCGCCGCGGGCCATGCTATCGGTCGGTCTCTCGTGGAAGAACCCTTGGTCCAGGTGGCCTCGCGGCTTCTCGGGCGGGCAGCCGCGCGCGGCGCGGCTATCCCCTTGGCCGAGGACGTGGTCTGCGCCCGGGAGTCTTCCGAAACCGCACCGGCCACGGTAAAGAATATTTCCGACGTCGCAGCCGGCGATCGCATCCTGGATGTCGGTCCCCGCACCGCGAGGCGCTACATCGCGTTGCTTGAACAGGCTCAAACGATCGTCTGGAACGGCCCGCTCGGGGTGTTTGAATTCGACCAATTCAGCCAGGGTACGCGGGCGGTCGCGATGGCGATAGCCGCGAGCCAAGCGTATTCCCTCGCCGGAGGCGGCGAGACGCTCGCGGCCATCGCGAAGTACGGGATCGGCGAGCAGTTGTCCTATATATCCACCGGCGGCGGGGCGTTCCTGGAGTTTCTCGAGGGAAAAACCCTAGCTGCTGTCGCCATCCTGCAGGAGCGCGCCCGCGCCCATCCCGATTACGTGCATCCGAGCGAGGGTTATTGATGCCACGTCCCGGGCGGCGGCGAGTCACCACGGGGTATCAACCCCGTGGGGCGACCAAAGGGGAGAGCTGCGCCTCTCCTCTTTGGAAACCCCATCGCTAAGCTCCCCGCGGCAAGACCGCGGGGAATAGATTTTAATCAGGCATTCATCGATACCGGGAATTAGGCTCGCAACGCCCTTCATGCGCAGAACGAAAATCGTTGCCACCCTCGGTCCGGCTACCGACGATCCCAAGGTGCTCGATGGCCTCATCGCGGCCGGGGTGGACGTCATCCGGCAAAACTACTCCTACGGCTCCCACGACAGCCATAAACGCCGGATCGACCAACTTCGGGCCTGCTCCCAGGCGCGCGGCACGCAGGTCGGCGCCATCGCCGATCTGCAAGGCCCGAAGATCCGCATCCAGCGATTCCGGGGCGGCCGTGTGGAACTGCGGGAAGGGGCTTCCTTCACGCTCGACACCGCCATCCCGCCCGCGGACGGAGATGAACACCGCGTTGGAGTTACCTACGTGGATCTCCCGAAAGATGTCAAGCGCGGCGATACCTTGTTCATCGACGATGGCCGTATCGTGCTTGAAGTCAAACGCGTCATGGAGACCAGCGTCGAATGCGTGGTGCGGGTGGGCGGCCCGCTATCGGACAGCAAGGGTTTGAACCGGGCCGGCGGCGGGCTCTCGGCGGGTGCGCTGACGTCCAAGGACCGCGCCGATATCCGCCACGCCGTGGACATCGGCGCCGACTACGTGGCCGTATCCTTTCCGCGCAATGCCGCCGATATCGAGGAAGCCCGCCGTTTGATTGCCGAGAGCAACGGAACCTGCGGCGTCATCGCCAAGATTGAGCGCGCCGAAGCCTTGCAGTGTATCGATGAGATCCTGCGGGCCTCGGACGGGATCATGATCGCGCGCGGCGATCTCGGCGTCGAGATCGGGGACGCGGCCCTCCCCCCGGTCCAGAAACGCTTGATCCAGCAAGCCCGTAACGCCAACCGCCTGGTCATCACGGCCACGCAGATGATGGAGTCGATGATCGCAAACCAGATCCCGACACGGGCCGAAGTCTTCGATGTCGCCAATGCCGTGTTGGATGGCACGGATGCCGTCATGCTCTCCGCCGAAACCAGCGTGGGCAAGTACCCGCGCAAAGCCGTCGAGGCGATGGATAGGATCTGCTTGGAGACGGAAACCCAGTGGGGTCTCCGGGGAGCCGACTACCGCGTCGATGCGGCTTTCGACCGCATCGATGAAGCGATCGCCATGTCCACGGTTTACGCGGCCAACCACATCGGCGCGAAGGCCATTCTCGCGCTCACCGAGACCGGCGCCACCGGCATATGGATGTCGCGCGTGCTTACCGGGATCCCGATCTTTGCCTTCACCCGTCATCCCGAGACGCTCAGGCGGGTGACGCTTTACCGAGGCGTCTATCCGATCACTTTCGACGTCACGCACACCGATTTCCTGCGCGTCAACCGTGAAATGATCGATATCCTGCTCGAGCGCGGCGCGATCCACGAAGAAGATATCGTAGTCATTACCAAAGGTGACTTGCGCGGTAAACAAGGTGGAACCAACGGCATGAAGATCGTTCGCGTAGGGGAGCTGGCCGCGGAATCGGCGTTATGAAATCAATTTTACTTCGCGGGCGGGTATGAACCCCGCCCTTGACCAAAGGGGAGAGTTGCACTACTCCCCTTTGGAAACCCCAATGCTAAAGTGCCCGCCGTAAACGGCGGGGTATTCAGAATCAATACGGTTTCCGCGCGACCCGAGCGAACTAGGTTAGACTATCGTTACTATGAAACCAGAGGAACACGTCATGTCCGATCTGCGACAAACGGCCGAAGCATTAGTCGCTCCCGGCAAGGGAATTCTCGCCATTGACGAAAGCTTCCCGAGCATCAAAAAGCGTTTCGACTCCATCCACGTGGTCTCCACGGAAGAAACTCGGCGCGCTTACCGGGATCTGCTTATTACCACGCAAGGGATCGGTGAGTGCGTGAGCGGCATGATCCTCTTCGATGAGACCTTGCGGCAATCAACCGCCGCCGGGATCCCCTTCGCTAAAGCGCTCTCCGATGCTGGGGTGATCACGGGCATCAAAGTCGATCAAGGCGCTAAAGACATGTTCTTCCTAGCGGGCGAAAAGATCACCGAAGGTCTCGATGGTCTGCGCGAGCGCTTGATCGAGTACCGGAACCTCGGTGCCCGTTTCGCCAAGTGGCGGGCGGTGATCACTATAGGCAACGGAATCCCGACCCGCGGTTGCCTCAACGCCAACGCCAGTGCCTTGGCGCGCTATGCCGCGCTCTGCCAAGAACAAGGGCTCGTGCCCATCGTCGAGCCCGAGGTCCTGATGGACGCTGATAACTCCATCGAGCGCTGCTATGAAGTGACCGAAGCGACCTTACGGCGGCTGTTCCAGAACCTCTACGAGCAACGCGTGGTCTTGGAGCATCTCATTCTCAAGACCAATATGGTCATCGCGGGGAAGCAGTGCCCGCAGCAAACCAGCGTCGAGGAGGTCGCCGAGATGACGGTGCGCTGCCTGTATCAGTCCGTTCCGGCGGCGGTTGCCGGCATTGTGTTCCTCTCCGGAGGGCAGAAGGCCGAGCCCGCGACGGCACACCTCAATGCGATGAACGCGCTGGCCAGGAAACATCCCTGGCCCCTCAGCTTCTCGTACGGCCGCGCACTCCAAGATCCGGCCTTGAAGATCTGGGCCGGCAAAGCGGAGAACGTCGCCGCGGCGCAGAAGGCACTCCACCACCGCGCCAAGTGCAATGGCCTCGCGACGTTGGGGAAATACACACCCGCGATGGAGTAGCAACTCGCCGCTTGAACGAGAGTCTACGCCGTCACCAGGCGCGCGACCAGCGATTGCCCTTGTGTTTCTCGTCGCGCAACGAGGCGTCGAGACCGGCGCGCGCTTCGATCAGCCGGCCGAACAACCACAAGAGGTCGGAGAGGCGGTTCAAATAGGCCAAGACGGCCGGATCGACGTGCTCGCCGGAGCCCATCAGCCGGACCAGATCGCGTTCCGCCCGGCGGCACACGGTGCGCGCCACGTCGAAAGCCGAAGCCGCGGGATGCTCGCCGGGGAGCGACCAATCGGAGAGTACGCCCTCGATGGCCTCGATGCGGTGGACGTGCTCGGTGAGAATCTCCACCATCTCGGCGCTGACGGGCGGAGGTTTCTTTCTGCTCTCGGCCGGAGTGGCCACCGCCGCGCCGAGCGCGAAAAGCTCGCGCTGGATCGCCTTGACAAGCTCACAAACCTCGGCGTCGTCACAAATCGAGCGCGCGAATCCCATCACCGAATTCAGCTCGTCGATGCTCCCGTAGGCTTCCACGCGCGGCTCGCCCTTCGAGACACGATGACCGCCCACCAGGCTCGTTTGCCCGCCGTCACCGCGTTTCGTCGCGATACTCATGCGCTGTGCTCGTGGGACGACAAGCTCATGAGCAGAATGAGCCCTTGCGAATTGCCAATCCTTAGAATCGGTAGCCTCATCTCACAATCTCGTATCGAGTCAACCGCGATTTTACGATGTTATAACACGCCACAAGGCTTGTCACCCACGCTCTTGGTAGCTGCTTGGCACTCCCAAAAAAGCCTATGGGCCCTCTTCAAGGTTTCCTATGGCGCGGCGCCGGGACCGCAGGGGGCTGCATACCGCCCGCCTTTTCCCGAACACAACCGGTAGGTCTCATGGCGCTCCTCACCCTCCTCGACGCGGAACTCGCTTACGGACTGCATCCTCTGCTCGATCGCGCCGGCCTCACGGTGCTGGAAGGCGAGCGCATCGGCCTCATCGGCCGCAATGGAACCGGCAAGTCTTCGCTCCTGAAGGTAATCGCCGGACTTGCGACGCTGGATGACGGCGAGCTCAAGCGCCGCGACGGCCTGCGCGTGGTGCTCGTCGAGCAGAAGCCTGAGCTGCCGCTCGCCTCGTCCCTGCGCGAAAGCCTCACCATCCGCGGCGAGATCAACCACATCCACGACGAGCACGAGCGTTGGCGCCTGGAAGCTCGGCTCGTGGAGTATCTGCATCGCTTTGGCCTCGATCCGGCGCAAGCGCCCGACACCACTTCGGGCGGCGAATGTAAGCGGGCGGCACTTGCGCTCGCACTCGCGCGCCAACCCGATCTGCTGCTCCTCGATGAGCCGACCAATCATCTCGATATCGACGGCATAACCTTGCTCGAAGACTTGGTGCTGAAGGGTCCGGCCGCCATCGTCATCACGCACGACCGCGCGGTTCTCGATCGGGTGGTCAATCGCATCGTTGAGCTTGACCGCGGGCTCCTGCGCTCCTACCCCGGCAACTTTGCGGCGTACGAGAGCCGCAAGGCCGAGCAGCTCGCAACCGAAAGCGTCGCCCATCGCAAGTTCGACAAGTTCTGGGCGCAAGAAGAAGTGTGGATCCGCGGGGGCATCAAGGCACGCCGTACCCGCAACGAAGGCCGCGTGCGCCGGCTCGAACAACTGCGTCGCGAGCGCGCGGCCCGGCGCGAGCGTCTCGGCAACCTCAAACTCACGCTCGCCGCGGGCGAGCGCTCGGGCAAGCTGGTGGCGGAACTGACCGGCGTCAGCAAACGCTTCGGCGAGAAGACGATCGTTCAGGACCTGTCGCTGCATATCCAGCGGGGCGATCGCCTGGGACTCATTGGACCGAACGGTGCCGGCAAATCCACACTGCTCAAGCTCATCCTCGGCCAATTGACACCGGACGCCGGCGAAGTGAGACTCGGCATCAATCTACAGGTGGCGTACTTCGATCAGATGCGCGAGCAGCTCGACCCCGAGCGCACGCTGCTCGACAGCATCAGCCCCGGCTCCGACTGGGTACGGATCGGTGCCCAACGCAAGCACGTGATGACTTACCTTGCCGACTTTCTGTTTCCGGCGCAGCGCGCCCAGGCACCCGTGAAAATGCTCTCCGGCGGTGAGCGCAACCGCTTGCTGCTCGCGCGCCTCTTCGCGCGTCCGGCCAACGTGCTGGTGCTCGACGAACCGACCAATGACCTCGACATCGAATCGCTCGAGCTGCTCGAAGACACGCTGCAGAGCTACCCCGGGACGCTGCTCCTTGTGAGTCACGACCGCGCCTTTCTCGATAACGTGGTTACGCAAACGCTCGTGGCCGAGCGCAACGGCAAGTGGCAGGAATACGCCGGCGGCTACAGCGATTGGCTCAGCCAGCGGCCCCTTCCCTCCGCTCCCTCTCCGGCCTTGGCGAGAGAGGGTCGGGAGAGAGCCGGGGTGAGGCCGAATGCCTTACGCGTCAAGCTGAGCTACAAAGAGGCCCGCGAGCTCGAACAGCTCCCTGCCGAGATCGAAGCGCTCGAGCGCGAGCAGCACGAACTTACCATGGGTATGAGTCGCGCGGATTACCACAAGCGAGGCGCCGAACAGATCAAGGCCGAACGCAAGCGGACCGAAGAGATCGAACGGCAACTGGCGGAAAGGTTCGAGCGGTGGACGAAGCTCGACGATAAGGCTGCGCGAAGTGAGGGGCAACGGGGTTGCGGCCGTTTTTGAGACCGCTTCTAATAATGGACGAGCGTGTGCACGCGGTACTCGGCCAACTGCGCGCGGCCCCCGAGCGCATCGAGCTCTACGACGAAGGCGCAGCCGGCGACCTCGGCGCCCAGCTTCTTGATGAGCAGACAGCTCGCCGCCGCCGTGCCGCCGGTGGCGATGAGATCATCGATCAGCAACACTCGGTCGCTCGCGGTGAGCGCGTCTACATGCACTTCGAGCCCGGCCGATCCGTACTCGAGATCGTAATCGGTTCGCGCCACGTTATAAGGAAGCTTGCCGGGTTTGCGCAAGGGGACAAACCCGACTCCGAGCTCCCAGGCAACCAGGCTGCCGAAGATAAATCCGCGCGCTTCCATTCCGACCACGGCCGTGAGTCGTTCGCCGAGGAAGGGGTGGAGGAGCTGATGCACCGTCAGCCGCAGCGTCGCGGGGTCCTTGACCAGCGGGGTAATGTCTTTGAATTGGATCCCGAGCTTGGGGAAGTCCGGTATATTGCGGATCTTGGCTTTGAGTCTATCCATGGCCGAGAGAATTATCGTTTACGCCATCATAATGATATTTTTTATCCCCGGCCAGACGAAGATCTCTGCCATGCACCGCTGGGATGTCAGCCCGAAAGAAGCCGTCGCCATTCAGCGGCAGTGGTGCGCAAAGGTGGTGCGCCGCGATCGGCTGGGTGCGGTGCAGCGGGTCGCGGGGATCGATGTCGGTTTCAAGGAGCGCGGGGCCGTGGCGCGCGCGGCGGTCGTGATCTTACGCTACCCGAACCTTACGCTGGTCGAGCAGGTTGTGGTCGAGCGCCCGGCCGAGTTTCCCTATATACCGGGTTTACTCTCGTTTCGCGAAGTGCCGGTGGTGCTGGAGGCTCTGGCCCGGCTCGCCCGAGCACCCGATCTGCTGCTCTGTGATGCTCAGGGCTACGCGCATCCGCGGCGCTTCGGTCTGGCCTCGCATTTGGGCGTCCTCACCGATACGCCATCGATTGGAGTTGCCAAGACACGGCTAATCGGTGAGCATGCGCCCGTGCCCGTTCAGATGGGGGGGTGGACGCCGTTGCGCGATCGGGACGAGATCATCGGCGCCGCGCTCCGCACACGAACGGGAGTGAAACCGCTCTATGTCTCCGTGGGCCATCGGGTGTGCCTCGAAACAGCGCTTTGGTTGGTGATGTCATGCGTTACAAAATACCGCTTACCGGAGACGACACGTTGGGCCCACCGCATCGCCTCCGGCCCGTGAGTCGCACTATTCCTCGGCGCGCGTATCGCCTGAGGCGAGCCGCACTATGCTCGCTCGGGATCCTTCTCATCGCGGCGCGCGGAGTGGGCGCCGGCGAGCCGGATGAGTATGGCCCGGCGCGGCTGCGGATGGTCGATACGATCGAGGAAGAGTTTCGCTGGACCGCTAGCATGGTCGGGCCACTCGACCCCGCCGTGGCCGAGATCATGCGCAAGGTGCCGCGGCATCGCTTCGTACCCGACGACTATCAGGGGCATGCTTACCTCAACCAGCCCCTTCCGATCGGTTACGGTCAAACGATCTCGCAACCTTACATCGTCGCCTTAATGACCGGTCTCCTCGAGGTGAAATCCACCGCCGTGATGCTGGAGATCGGCACAGGATCGGGCTATCAGGCCGCGGTGCTAGCGGAGTTGGTTAAGGAAGTCTACACGATCGAGATCATCGAGCCCTTAGCGAAGCTAGCCCGCGAGCGTCTGCGGCGCTTGGGCAAGCACAACGTGCACACGCGCATCGGCGATGGTTACTTCGGGTGGGAGGAACACGCCCCCTTTGACGGGATCATGGTCACCGCAGCCGGTGATCATATACCTCCGCCGCTGGTCAGACAGCTCGAGCCCGGCGGCAAGCTGGTCATGCCGGTCGGCGGGTTTTTGACCCAGTACTTGGTGTTGGTGGAGAAGGCGGGCGACGGCAGCGTCACCACCCGCCAGCTCCTCCCGGTGCGGTTCGTCCCCTTGACCGGGGATCACTAGGCTCTGCGGCGGGCCGCGGGGATGGACGAGAACCAACCGTCGCGCGGATTCCTGTTTACCGTGTTCCTGATCTCGGGAGCATCCTTAGCTTACCAGGTCCTATCGATACGACTCCTCTCCATCGTCTCCTGGCATCATCTCGCGTACATGGTGATGAGCCTTGCGCTCCTCGGGTATGGTGTGAGCGGGACCTTTATTTTGCTCGCGTCGCGTCTTATCGAGCGGGCGCCGGAGCTTGCCTACGTCATCAACGCGGTCCTCTTCGGCATCAGCTCCGTCGGCTGTTTTTTGGCTGCCCAGACGCTGCTCGTCAACCCCGCGCAGATGCTTTGGGAAGGGCAACAGGTCGTGCGAATGGCGACCATGTATTTGTTGCTGTCCTTACCCTTCTTTTTTGCATCGAATTGCATCGCGATCGCGATCGTGCGTCATAAACGCCACCTGCATCGCGTCTACGCCGTGGATCTCTTTGGGGCCGGCCTCGGGGCCTTGGGAGTCGTGCTGGTATTGCATGCTTTATCGCCGGGCGCGACCTTGAAGCTCTTGGGATGCGTCGCTCTAATCGCAGCGGCCCTGGCGTGGTCGACTCTGGGATGCCGGCCGCGCAGCGTGAGCGCATACCTGGCGCTCTGCGCACTGCTGGCGCCCCTCGCCCTGTCGCAACCCTGGGCGGAGTTGCGGCCGCAGGAATACAAGGGTTTGCAACAGGCCTTGAAGGTCGTCGGGACCCGCATCGTGACTGAACGCTCGGGGCCGCTGGGCTTACTACAGGTGCTTGAAAGCCCGAAAGTCCCGTTTCGTATTGCGCCGGGACTGAGCCTTAACACCCCGGCGCTTCCGCCCGAGCAACTCGCCCTGTTCACGGACGCTGACGCCATGACGGCGATCACGCGCTTCGACGGTGACTTGAGGCCGCTTGCTTTCCTGGCCTATATGCCGAGCGCCGCGCCCTACCGGTTGCTCAAGAACCCGCGGGTCTTGATCTTGGGGGCGGGCGGCGGCATGGAGGTGCTGCAAGCGCTTTACCATCGGGCCCGCCGAATTGACGCGGTCGAGCAGAATTCGCAGGTCATCGGCTTGGTGCGCGACCACTACCGTGACTACACCGGGGCGCTGTATGCGCGCGATCCCGTCCACATCCACGTCGCGGAAGCGCGGGGGTATATCGCCACCGCCGCGGAGTCATTCGATATCATCCAGATCGCGTTGCTGGAGGCATTCAATACCTCCGCGTCGGGTCTCTACGCGCTCAATGAGAGCTATCTCTATACCGTCGAGGCGTTTCGCCAAACGCTTAGAAATCTCGCCCCCGACGGGCTGCTGGCCGTGACCCGCTGGGTGAAGGTGCCGCCCCGCGATGAGCTCAAGCTCTTTGCCACGGCCGTCGCGGCCTTGCGCGCCGAGGGGGTCGAGCACCCGGCGCGCCAGCTTGCGTGGCTCCGGGGTTGGAGAACCTCGACCTTGCTCGTCAAGAACGGGAAGTTTCGCCAGGCTGACTTGCATGAGCTGCGCGAGTTTTGCCGCACGCGCTCCTTCGATCTGGCTTACCTTCCCGGGATGAAAGCGCACGAGTCGAATCGCTATAACCTGCTCCCCGAACCGTATTTTTTCACCGGGGCCGAGGCCTTACTTGGAGACGATGCCGGCGCCTTTGCTGATCGTTACAAGTTCGATATCAAACCCGCAACCGATGATCGGCCGTATTTCTTTCAGTGGTTCAAGTGGCCCGTTCTCAAGGAGGCTTTCGCGTCGCGGGGCGCGGGGGGCTACGCGCTCCTGGACCTCGGTTACCTCATGTTGCTGGCCACACTGATTCAGGCGCTGGTCTTAAGCGTGCTATTAATACTGCTCCCCCTGCGTTTCATTAACCGGCGCGGGCCTTCGGGCCCAAGGGCATTAAAGGTCAAGTCGGCGTGCTATTTTTTTGCCGTCGGGCTCGGCTTCATGCTTATCGAAGTGGGATTCTTCCAACGCTTCGTGCTTTACTTGTCTCATCCGCTGTACGCGATGTCGGTGGTGCTGACGGGATTCCTGGTCTTCGCCGGGGCTGGGAGCATGACCTTAGCGCGCCATGCCACGCCGCAAGCGGCCGTAAAGCGCGCCGTCACCGCGATCGTCGTAATTACCTTGATCTACCAAGCCATGTTGCCGATGCTCTTTGCGGCCACGCTCGCCTGGAACGATGCGGCGAAGATCGCGATCACGCTCATGGTCATCGCGCCACTGGCGTTTTTCATGGGCCGGCCTTACCCGGCCGGTTTGCAGACTATCTCCGAGCGCGCGCCGCTCTTGATTCCCTGGGCTTGGGGCATCAACGGATGTGCGTCGGTCTTGGGCGCGGTGCTGGCCATGGTGATCTCTATTGATCTCGGGCTGAGCGCGGTGGTTTATTTGGCGGCGATACTGTATCTACTCGCGGCTACCTTGCGGCTGTAAACGGAATGGAGGCCCCGGCCGCAAGCGGCTTATGCCGAGCTTCGATGCGGATATATCAACAAAACCGCCTCCGGAAGTAACACCTTTCGTTGGTTCATGCGATTCCATCGCAGGATCTGGCGGACGCTGACGCGGTATTGATGCGCGATTAGCGACAGCGAGTCTCCCGCCCGGATCGTGTGACGCACGGGTCCGAACACCGTACGACGAATCGACCTACCTCCATGCACTGAAACGCCGTGGCTCGCCGCTGCTCAATGCAATCATGGAGGCGACTTAAAATGCTTGACGGTCGACCCTCAGGGCGTGGGTTAGTCAGCCAGTTCGCGGATCTGACCTGGACGAAGTTTTTCGATCGCAAGGCGAAGTGCTGGGACAAGGGGAAGAAGATCGGCCAAACGGTTCGTCTTGGCCCGAAGAACAATAACAGCGAAAGGCCGCTTGTTAAGCCGTTGTTGTTTAGGCAGACTCTTGTCGACTGTGACCAAGGCATCGAAGCGTCCGGGCATCTAGCAGGGGGCCGTCATCCAGATCACCCAGCCCATCTCAGGGGCTGTTTGAACCTCGTGCACTGACAATTCCCTGGCAAGGCGTTTCGGTACGCAACCATCCAGGAGAATTCGCACACCAAGTGCCGTAAGTTACGCCGCTACTGCCC
>Ga0136621_1000057_pt1 | contig 35579 bp, 31 predicted proteins | sample AntDryUQ445A2306_FD_104673 | JGI IMG/M metagenome (GOLD analysis project Ga0136621, IMG submission 104673) | Polar desert sand microbial communities from Dry Valleys, Antarctica - metaG UQ445A (23.06) | ecosystem: Environmental > Terrestrial > Soil > Desert | place: Antarctica: Dry Valley...
GCACCAGGTAGAGGAGTGAAGCAAGCATGGCGGCGATACTGTCATGCCGGCGATGCTCGACCAGCGACCACTTCGGCGGGCTGCCTGATCGAGTTCTTGTACCCCACGGGATCGCCACGTCGGCGGCAAGCTCGTCATCCTGCTCGACCGATTCGTGCCCGACCGCGGCTGACTGCGCGAAGACTCCAGCACCGGGCGGTCGTCGTGGGCGCCGTCCGGCTTCATGTGTCGAGAAGATCGTGGCGTTGGGCCGGAGGCGTCCCGTCAGATCACGGGCGTCGGCGTCCGAGAGGATCGCCCGTGCGACAGGCTCAACTGATCAACCTGGAGGAGAACCTGGATGAAGATCCTCGTCATCGGCGCGACAGGCAAGATCGGAGCTGCTGTTGCGGAGGCCCTCGAGGCACGGCACGAGGTTGTGGGGGCGAGCCATACCCGGTCGGCGCTCACGGTGCCACGCACCGGCCGCAGGCAATGGTCGCCTCCGCCATCCGGAGCAATTTCGAGCAGCCCGACGAGCACGCCGCTCCGAGCGGCTGCGTCGGGTGGCCGATGGCCTGGTCGCCACCTTTCCAGCGGTCGTGGAGCTGCCCGTCGAGGCCGAGCCCGATCTGCTCGTCCTCTTCACCTTCCCCGAGGCCCACCGGCCGCGGGATCTGGAGCACCAACCCCCAGGATCGACTCAACGAGAAGATCAAGCGGCGGACGGCGGTGGTCGGCAGCTTCCCGACCCGAGGGAGCTGAATCCGTCTCGTCGGCATGGTCCTCTTCGAGCAGGACGACGAATGGAAGGACGGACGGCGCAAGCTCTTGCCCGAGTCGATGGCCCGGATCGAGGCCCCTGCCACAGCCGAGGAGGTGGGCCCGGCGCTCCTCATGGCGAGCTGACTGACCAGGCGCGCGGATGGCGCCTGTTACACCACCTCCTGGGACTTGACCACCCCGGCGAATGGTCGACGGCAGGGTAATCACGGTGGCGGGGACATTATGACGTAGGACCGGCTGACGACGGGCCAAGGTTGGTGTGAGACGTGGAGCACGTGGTCAGTCCTCGATGAAGACGACGTCGAGGAGCCGCGGGCCGTGGATACCTTCGACCCGCTGAAGCTCGATGTCGCTGGTGGCCGACGGTCCGCTGATCCACGTCTGCGGCCGGGTCGGCGACAGGCGGGCCAGCGCTTCCGGCACGCTGCCCACCACCTGGCTGGACGCGACGATGCAGACGTGGAGATCGGGCAGAAGACTGAGGGCTCGCCGGCCCTGGCCGGGGCCGCCGTCGAGGACGATCGTGCCCGTCTCGGCGATGGCCACGGCGCAGCCGGTGATGACGCCGTCGAGAAGGTCGAGGTCGCGGAAGCTCATCGGCGGGTCGTCCCCGACACGCTCGACATCGATCCCCTCGAGCCACGCCTCCGCGATCCCGCCAGGAACCGCGAGCCGCTTGGCCCCCCGCGCGGTCAGGACCGATGCGATGCTCGCCGCCAATCCCGCAGCTGTCGACCTGTGGACCGTTGCCCGGTAGTCGCTCACGCGCTCCACGAACAGCTCGGCGATGTCCGTATCCGGCGGCAGTGATCGTTCGTAGTCGCGCGGGATCGCAGCCGATGACGGCCGGTCCGCGAGCGCGTCGCGGATCCGCCCGAGAACGACCTCGCGCGCATCGCTCGGCGGCGCGGAAGCCCCGTCCGCCATCAGTCGCCGCCTCGGCCGCCGTCGGTGCGACGCCACCACGCGCGGAACGATTCTCGCGCGGGGGCCTTGAGGTCGCGCGACCGGAACCACGCCCCGACCGGACCCGGCCCGGGCATCCGCCGCAACCTCCCGCCACGCCCGAACAGCCGGCCGCCGAGACCGGCAGCCCGCTCGGCCAGGCCGAGCCGTCGCGGGGTTCGGAGGGTCCATGCGGCCGCCCGCATCCCGACGGCCTCGGCGGTCGGAAGCCGGTGGGTCGCCTCTGAATGCCTGACGACCTGCCCGCGGAGGTGAACGAGGACCTCGGGGATGTCGATTCGGACGGGGCAGACGTCGAAGCAGGCGCCGCACAGCGACGACGCATACGGCAGCGACGCGGTCTGCTTGTCGACCGGATGCTTCGCGATCCCGCGGAGCTGCGGCGTCAGGATCGCCCCGATCGGCCCGGGGTAGACCGAGCCGTATGCCTGCCCACCCGTCCGCTCGTAGACCGGACAGACGTTGAGGCACGCCGAGCAGCGGATGCAGCGGAGCGCCTGGCGGCCCGTCGTATCCGACAGCACGTCCGTCCGGCCGTTGTCGAGCAGGATCAGATGGAATTCCCTGGGTCCGTCGCCGGGCGTCACGCCAGTCCAGATCGAGGTGTATGGGTTCATCCGCTCGGCGGTCGACGAACGCGGCAACAGCTGGAGGAAGACCTCGAGATCGCGCCAGGTCGGGACGAGCTTCTCGATGCCCATGACCGTGATGAGAATCTCGGGCAGGGTGAGGCACATCCGTCCGTTGCCCTCCGATTCGAGGACAACGATGGTGCCCGTCTCGGCGACGGCAAAGTTTGCCCCGGAGACGGCGACCCGGGCTCGGAGGAACTTCTCGCGCAGGTGCAGGCGCGCCGCCTCGGCCAGGTCGGACGGATCGTCGGACAGGCCGTCGGGTGCGGGCCGGCCGACCCGCCACATCTCCTCGCGGAAGATGTCCCGGATCTCGGTCCGGTTGCGATGGATCGCCGGGACCAGGATGTGCGACGGCAGGTCGTGACCGAGCTGGACGATCATCTCGGCGAGGTCCGTCTCCCAGACGTCGATTCCTTCCTGTCGGAGGGCCTCGTTGAGCTCGATCTCCTGGGTCGCCATCGATTTGACCTTGACGACCTCGGTCGCGTCGTGCTCGCGGACGATCCCCGCGACGATCGCGTTCGCCTCCGTGGCATCGCGGGCCCAATGGACGATGCCGCCGGCGTCGGTTACCGCGCGCTCGAGCTGTTCGAGGAGGGCCGGCAGGTCGCGGAGGACCTCGTCCTTGATCGCGGCACCGGCGAGGCGAAGCGATTCCCAATCTGCGCGCTCGGCGACCACCGCGGCGCGCTTCGTCCTGATCGTTGCGGTCGCCCGGCCCAGGTTCGCGCGGAGCTGCTCATTCGCGAGGGCGGTGCGCGCGGCCTCCGGAAACGGCGGGGTCCCGGCGAAGGTCGGCTCGTGCTCGGCGCGCCGGTCTGTGCCGGCGGTGCCGCTCACGCGTCGGTCCCGGTCGCCGCGAGGATCTCGGCGAGGTGCATCACCCGGACGGAGGATCGCCGCCGCGACAGCAGGCCGCCGATGTGCATGAGGCACGACGTGTCCCCGGCGGTGAGGACCTCGGCGCCGGTTCCGAGCACGTCATCGACCTTGTCCTGGCCCATTGCGACCGAGGTGTCGGCGTTCTTGACCGCGAATGTCCCACCGAACCCGCAGCATGCCTCCGACCGCGGAAGGTCGACGAGCGTCAACCCTTCGACCCCGGCCAGCAGCCTCGTCGGCCGGTCGCCGACGACGAGCAGGCGCGTGGAGTGGCAGGTCGGGTGGAACGCGACCCTGTGCGGGAACCGCGCGCCGACGTCGGTGACCCCGAGCGTATCGACGAGGAACTCGCTCAGCTCGAGGACCCGCGGCGACACCGCGGCCACTAGATCACGCAGCCCGGAATCCGCACCCCGATCCGCCGCGAGCTCCGCCACGAGCGGGTGATAGCGGCGGACCATCGAGGCACACGATCCCGACGGGGTGACGACGACGTCGTAGCCGGCGAACGCCCCGACGAAGCGCTGAACGAGCGGGATGCACGCATCCTGGTAGCCGGAGTTGAAGTGCATCTGGCCGCAACAGGTCTGCTCGGCCGGGAATTCGACGTCGTGGCCCAGCCGCCTGAACAGGCGGACCATCGCCTGCCCGACTTCCGGGAACAGCATGTCGTTGTAGCAGGTGATGAACAGCGCGATGCGCACCGAGGTCAGGCTCCTCGCCGGGCCATCGATGCCCGGGGCTCGTATCGCCGGATGCTCTGGGTCGAGCGGACCAGCGCTCGGAGCGTCTCAAGGTCGCCGGCGACGAGCCCGCGCGCCCGGGCCTGGATCAGCACGTTGCCCAGCGCCGTCGCCTCGACCGGTCCGGCGATCACGGGCAACTCGCACGCGTCCGCCGTGAGCTGGCACAGGAGTGAGTTGTGGGCACCACCGCCAACGAGATGGACCACCTCCACAGCCTGGCCGGATAGTCGCGTCGCATCGCGCACCGCGCGGCCGTACGCCTCCGCGAGGCTGTCAAGGATGCAACGCACGAGTCCGGCCCGTGTTGGCGGCACGGGCTTGTCCGCCTCACGACAGGCTGCCTCTATCCGTGCGGGCATGTCGCCGGGCGGCAGGAAGGCGGGGTCGTCGGGATCGATGATCGGTCCACCCGGCCCGAGCTCGCCGGCGGCGATGAGCATGGCCGGCAGGTGTTCCGAGCTGCCCTCGAGGTCCCACGTACGGAGCGACTCCTGGAGGAGCCACAGGCCCATGACATTGCGCAGGTAGCGGACCCGATCGTCGACTCCGCCCTCATTGGTGAAATTCGCCTCGCGGCTCTCGTCGGACAGGATCGCGTGGTCGAGCTCGACACCGACGAGCGACCACGTGCCACACGCGATGTAGGCGAACGGCACATCGCCCGCCGGCACCCCGACGACCGCGGACGCCGTGTCGTGCGAGCCAACGAGGGTGAGGAGCGTGTCCGCGGAGGCTTCGGTCTCACTGCGGACTTCGTCACGCAAAGGGCCGATCACGTCGCCCGGGGCACCAAGCGGCGGGAACAGCGAAGGCGGGAAGCCGAGCGAATCGATCAAGTCGATGTCCCACGTCCGTCGGTGAACGTCCAGCAGGGCGGTCGTCGACGCGTTGGTGACCTCCGCGACGCGCGTCCCGGACAGCAAGTACCCCAGCAGATCCGGGATGAGCAGCATCGTCCGCGCGGCCCCGAACGCCGCCGTGCCGCGGGCGGCCGCGAGCTGGTAGATCGTGTTGAACGGAAGGAACTGGAGCCCCGTCCGCGCATACAGGTCGGCCGGCGCGATGACGTCGTGGACCGCTCCGACCGCGGCCGCGTGGCGGGCGTCGCGGTAGTGGAACGGATCGCCGAGCAGGCTCCCGGCGTCGTCGAGCAGGCCGTAGTCGATCGCCCACGAGTCGATCCCGATGCTGACCAGCCCGTCGGTCGCCCGGGTCGCCTCGCGGAGGCCTGCTAGGACCTCGCGATACAGCCGCAGGATGTCCCAGTGGAGCCCGTCGGGCAGCCGGACCGGGTCGTTCGGAAAGCGGTGGACCTCGGTCAGCTCAAGCTCGTTCGGTGCGACTCGCCCGACCATGACCCGGCCGCTCGACGCGCCGAGATCGACGGCCGCGACAAGCCGGCCCGTCACCTGAGGAACGCGGCCGCAACGCCGGCGTCGACCGGGATGTGGAGTCCGGTCGTCTGGCTGAGATCCCCGCCGGTCAGGGCGAAGACCGCCGCCGCGACATGCTCGGGCAGGACCTCGCGCTTCAGAAGCGTCCGCTGCGCGTAGAACTCGCCGAGCTTGTCCTCCGGGATCCCGTAGGTGCGGGCGCGGTCGGCGCCCCAGCCCTTGGCGAAGATGCCGGAGCCGCGGACGACCCCGTCGGGATTGACCCCGTTGACCCGGATCCCGTAGGCGCCGAGCTCGGCCGCGAGCAGCCGAACCTGGTGGGCTTGGTCTGCCTTCGACGCGCCGTATGCCAGGTTGTTCGGTCCGGCGAAGAGCGCGTTCTTGCTGACGATATAGACGAGGTCGCCGCCCATCGCCTGGTCGATGAGGATCCGAGCCGCTTCGCGCGATACGAGGAATGAGCCACGGGCCATCACGTCGTGCTGGAGGTCCCAGTCCTGGACCGTCGTCTCGAGCAGCGGCTTCGAGATCGACAGGCCGGCGTTGTTGACGACCAGGTCGACCCCGCCGAAGGCGAGCACGGCCCGCTGGAACGCCTCGCTGATCTGCGCTTCATCGGTGACGTCGGCGGTGAGGCTGATCGCGGTGTCCGCTCCGCCGAGCTCGCGCGCAACGGCCTCAGCGCTCGCCGGATCGATGTCGGCGACGACGATACAGGCACCTTCCGCGGCCAGGCGGTGGGCGATCGCCTTGCCGATTCCCGATCCGGCACCGGTCACGAACGCGACCCGGGTGGCCAGCGGCTTGGGCGCGGGCATCCTCGCGAGCTTCGCTTCCTCGAGCGCCCAGTACTCGATCCGGAACTTCTCCGACTCCGCGATCGGGGCGTACGCGGACAGCGCCTCGGCACCACGCATGACGTTGATCGCGTTGACGTAGAACTCGCCGGCGACCCGGGCGGTCTGCTTGGTTGCCCCGAAGCTGAACATGCCGATTCCGGGGACCAGCACGATCGCCGGATCCGCGCCGCGCATCGGCGGGCTGTCGGGCGTGGCATGGCGCTCGTAGTAGGCGCGGTAGTCCTCGCGGTAGGCCGCGTGCAGCTCGCCCAGTCGGGCGACCACGTCGGCAAGTTCGGCGGTGGGCGGCAGGTCGAGGACCATCGGCCTCACCTTGGTCCGAAGGAAGTGGTCGGGGCACGAGGTGCCGAGCGCCGCCAGGCGCGAGTGCGCGGCGCGCCGCAGGAAGTCGAGCACGACGTCGCTGTCGGTGTAGTGACCGACCATCGGGCGATCTGTCGAGGCCAGGCCACGCAGGAGCGGAAAGATCGCGGCGGCACGAGCGTGACGCTCGGGCTCTGGGAGCGCTTCGAAGCCGTCGATGGGTGGCCCGAACGGGTCGGACCGGCCGTTGCTCGCGATGAACCGCTCCGCGCCGCGGATGATGTCGAGGGACCGCTCCTCGCATTCCTCGGACGTATCGCCCCAGGCGGTGATCCCGTGTCCGCCGAGGATCGCCCCGATCGCGTCGGGATGGTGGCGCCGGATGGCCGCGATCTCGAGTCCCAGCTGAAAGCCCGGCCGACGCCAGTCGACCCACGCGACGCGGTCGCCGAAGCAACTCCGGGTCAGGGATTCGCCGTCGGCTGCCGTCGCGAACGCGATCCCCGAATCGGGGTGGAGGTGATCGACGTGGTTCTCGTCGACCATGCCGTGCATCGCGGTGTCGATCGACGGGGCGGCACCGCCGCGACCGTGGAGGCAGTAGTCGAAGGCGGCGACCATCTCGTCCTCGCGCTCGACGCCCGGGTAAACGTCGACAAGGGCGCGCAGCCGGTCGAGCCGCAGGACCGCGAGCCCGCCTTCGGTCAGGGTCCCGAGATCGCCACCGGAGCCCTTGACCCATAGGAGCTCGACCGGCAGTCCGGTCGCGGGGTCGATCCCGGTTCCCTTGGCCGAGGTGTTCCCGCCGGCGTAATTCGTGTTGCGGGCGTCTGCCCCGAGCCGGTTCGAGCGCTCGAGGAGCGCGGAAACCGGCGGGCTGGTGTCCGGTGTCACGGACTCGATGCTCATGCCCCCCAACCAGCCTGCTGACCACCCACCCGCTCGGCCACGATCCGCTCGCCGTAGCCGGACCTGGCGTAGGCAGCGATCGGATCCGGGTCGAGTCCGAGCCCGGCCCGAACCTCGGCCAGCAGCGGGCGAACGTCGGTGTTGTAGGCGTCCATCAGGACGGCGTTGGCGCCGAGCACGTCGCCGCGCGACTGCGCTTGGGCGAGCGCATCGGCATCCACGAGCAGTGCCTTGGCCGTTGCCTCCTGAACGTTCATGACCGATCGGATCTGGCCCGGAATCTTCGGCTCGATGTTGTGGCACTGGTCGAGCATGAAGGCGACGCCGGCGTGCTCATCCAGCCCGCCCGCGCGAACGACCTCGTACATGATCCTGAACAGCTGGAAGGGGTCCGCGGACCCGACCATGAGGTCGTCGTCGGCGTAGAACCGCGAGTTGAAGTCGAACCCGCCAAGGCGATCCGCCCGGAGCAGGGACGCGACGATGAACTCGATGTTCGTCCCGGGTGCGTGGTGGCCCGTGTCGACGACGACCTTGGCCTTCGAACCCGCTGCGACGCACTGGATGTAGGCCGTGCCCCAGTCCGGCACGTCCATCGTGTAGAACGACGGCTCGAAGAACTTGTACTCGAGGAGCATCCGCTGCTCGGCGCCAAGTCGCGCGTGGACGGCGGCGAGGGCTTCGGCAAGCCGGTCCTGGCGATCACGGATGTCGTCCTGGCCGGGATAGTTCGTCCCGTCCGAGAACCACAGCTTGAGGTCGCGCGAGCCGGTCGACTCCATCACGTCGATGCAGGCGAGCAGATGGTCGAGCGCCTTACGACGGACGCGTGGGTCGGGATTGCAGACGCTCCCGAGCACGTAGTCGTCGTCCTGGAAGACGTTCGAGTTGATCGTCCCAAGGCTGACCCCGACGTCCGCGGCGTGGCGAGCGAGGTCGGCGTAGTCGTCGACGCGGTCCCAGGGGATGTGGAGCGCGACGCTCGGCGCGACGCCGGTGAGGCGATGGACCTGGGCGGCGTCGGCGACCTTCTCGTACGGATCGCGCGGAACGCCCTTCTGGGCGAAGACCTTGAACCTCGTCCCTGAGTTGCCGAAGGCCCACGAGGGCAGCTCGATCCGCTGGACGCGGAGCGTGTCAAGGGCCCTTGTCGCCGGTCGATTCATGGTCAGACCTGCCGGAAATGGATGCCCATCAGGTCAGCAACGGCGCGCACGTCGCTCGCGCGATTGCCCGTGGCGAGCGCCCAGTGATGGCCGACGCCGCTCGCGCTCCAGGCGTCGGTCCACTGGCCGGGATCGCAGCCGAAGTCGACCCGCGAAGTCGTGTTCCCGATCTGGAGCAGCGGGCCGGGCACCACAGTTCCCTCCGAAACGATGAACCCGAAGCGGCCGTCGGGACGCTGCCCGACACCGAACGCCGTGACCGGTCCGTGCGACACATCGAACTCCACCGACACGCCCCAACCGCGCTTCCCGTGGTACACGCCAAGACCCCGAAGCAAGGGCTTCTTCGCGCTGATCGCGAGATGGGCCGGGCCGTCGTGGCCCATCTCAACGACGCCATCGCGGAAATTGAGCGCCTGGAGCTCGGTAAACGAGCCGCCGGCGCCGAGTCTAGCGGCGATCAACATTGCGATCGAGGTCTTGAGCTCGTACTCACCGGCTGTTGGCAGGCCACGCGCCGTGAGGAGCGAGGCGCCAAGGATCATGCCGGCCGCGATCCGTTCGTGGATCTCACCGTCGAGCCCTCTGTGATAGTAGGCCAGGCTATCGAGGGCGAAGTCATCGAAGAGATGGTCGAGTGCGACCGACACCGTGGCGCTCCAGCGCAGATCTCCCTCGTCGACCGAGGTATCCAGCTCGAAGGTCTCCTTTGCCACAGCGACCCGCGCGTCTGTTTCGGCGTCTGTGATCTTGTCAACCCGCACGCGTAGATCGTCGATTTCGAGTACCTCGACGTGGCCGCCGAGCTGGGCCGGCACCGAAGTCAGGTCAGTCGCGACATCAAGCATCCCGGGATAGAGGTGACCGAGCAGACCGTGGCGCGCTGTTCGGAGGGCCGCGCGGACTCCAGCGGCTCGGACCCAGCGGTCGATCCTGGTCCACGCTCGTTCGTCGGCTAGGTAACCCGACACCGATCGGAAGGCGATTCCTGCACGTTCGAACGCGTTGGCCATCTCGGGCAAGGGGCACGCGCCGCAGTATGCGAGCCACTGGCCCGTGTCGAATGTGGCGTGGTCCATGGCCTCGGTCGGTTGGAGGTTGATGAGCAGAACTGGAGCGCCACTGCGCTGCGCGACCGGCACCAGCATCGTCGCTGTCATGTAGGTCGTTAGGAACCCGACGATGAGGTCGCAACCGGCGATCCGGAGGAATTCCGCTGCGCGGTCGCCTTCCTGCGCGTCCGAGATGAAGCCAGCGTCGACCACCTCGCAATCCAACGTCCGCAAACGCGCGGCGACGGTCGCGGCAGACGCCTGCAACTGCGGGAGCAGCGCGGGGAACTGCGGCCAGTACGCGCCGAGGCCTCCTGACACGAGGCCGACACGCATCCTATGCACGAGCTTCCGATCGAGACCCTCGCTGACTGTCGCCCTCATCTGAGTCGCTCGATGATGGCGTCCCACCGCCGACGGGCGCCGCGTTCCGCACACATGTGTCTCCTGCAGATCGCCTGGTCGACATGAGCGCCGGGTCGGCGATCACCCCATGGACATCGATCCCTCCTGTTCGCAGTCCGGGACAGTCTCAGCCTCGACTCGGAGCCGAGCGTCACCGCGTCAGTCCCTTTCTGCATGATCGACGACAGAGGAGGTCGCCCGGGCACGGGGGCTGGAATGCCCGGGCGCCTGCGCATCGAGGATAAGCACCTTGCCACAGGATCCGATCGATTTCAAGATGATTCTTGAAGTTGTACTTCCTTCGCGACACTGGTTGGGGGGCCGACGTAAGCCGCTCATCGAGAGGGGCCGTCCCGCCCTCGCCGGCGCTGTTCAGTTGGGGTGGATGGACTGCCACCGATCCCAGTGGAGCGACCTGGAAACCATCGATCGAAAGCCATTTCATAATGTTTCAAGTACATGCTTGACATTGCTTCTGATTCCGATCTATCGTCCTGCCTCTAGGCGGCTTGGCAACCGGCCCCTTGTTGCCGTGAGGATCCGGATGAGAAGCGACGTGTTCGCGTCCGAGCGACAAGACCAGATCGCGCGGATCGTGGAAGAGCACGGCCGCGCCCGTGTCGCGGACTTGGCACGCCAATTCCGTGTCTCCGGGGTGACTATCCGCAAGGACCTCGTCGCCCTCGACGCCGCTGGTCGCGTCCAGCGCGCACACGGGGGCGCGATCGTCCCGGAACGGAGCCGGCCCGAACGGGCCTTCGAGGTTCGCGAGCGGCTTCAACGCGGCGAGAAGATCCTCATCGGGGAGGCGGCCGCGCAACTGGTTCACGACGGCGAGAGCATCGCGCTTGACGCCAGTACGACGGCTCTCTACCTCGCCCGCGCCCTCAAGGCGCGCGACGGCTGGAGTCAGCTGACAGTCGTCACCAACGGACTTCGGATCGCCTCAGAGCTCGCCGGCTACCCGGGCATCACGGTTGCCATGCCCGGTGGATGGGTCCGCTGGGAAGCCCTCTCCCTCGTGGGCGAGCTCGGCGATGCGGCGTTCGAGCGCGTCAACATCCAGACGGCGTTCGTTGGTGCGTCGGGCTTCACGGTTGAGGCAGGGTTGAGTGATGCGACCGAGGAAGAGGCGCACATCAAGCGATCGATGGTTGCCGCCGCAAGCGAGGTCGTTGCGATCGTCGACTACACCAAGTGGGGGCGAAGTGCCTTCACGACCTTCTGCCCGACCGCTCGCGTTGCGCGAGTGGTGACCGACGTCCGGGCACCGAGCGCCATGGTCGATGAGCTTGAAATGCGTGGCATCGAAACGCACCTCGTTGCGGTCGACCCAGCGACCGCACGTGAAGGCACCGCCAGAATCCGATCGCCTATCCGTCGAAATACCAGCGCCTGACCGCTCGGGCGGTCTGCTCGAACGTAGCGAGCGAGTGGGGGGCCAATCGCTTCGTCAAGAGCCGAACGCGCAAGCGAACAGCGCCAGATTCAGGTCGACGACGGTGTGGAGCCGCCGAGGCCTCTCGAACCAGATAGGAGGCACACAAGTGATCGAGTTCCGCGCAAGCCGTCTGGCGATTGTAGGGACGATCGCGGTGTTGGTGGCAGCCTGCGGCGGTGGGACTGCTCCGTCCAGTGGGGGGACTAGTCCGTCGACGCCGCCAGCGGCACAATCATCGAATCCAAGTGCTGCCGTCGGCGATGGGCCTGCCAACCTAGTGATAGCGGTACGCGAACACTTCGCGCCTGGGATGAAGACGCTGGCCGAGGAGTACCGCAAGACCAACGACAACGTCACCATCGAGATCCAGTCGCTGCCCAACGCCGAGGCCGAATTCACCCAGCGCATCGTCACGGCCCACTTGGGCGGCCAAGAGGCAGACATTATCGAGCATCTCGACACGTACGTGGACGAGTTCGCCGCCAATGGCGTCACGACGGACCTTCTGCCCTATTTCGCCAAGAAGCAGGACCTCACCGCGGAAGACTTCCTCCCGCAGTTCCTCGACCAGTACCGTCCGCTCGACAAGCCTGACCAAGTTCACGGCATGCCGGTCAGCGCGGACGCCACGGTCGTGTTCTTCAACAAGGATCTGTTCGCCGAGGCCGGGGTGGCCGAGCCGGCCGGCGACTGGACTTGGCAGGACATGACCACCGCAGCGAAGAAGATCACCGTTGCGGGGCAGGGCAAGTACTGGGGCATGGCACCTGGCGACCTGTGGCAGGCCGTCTACAACCCGATGATCAAGGCGTATGGCGGGTTCGTCTACGACAAGGACAAGAAGGTCTCGGGGATCGGCGAGCCGGCGGCGATCGAAGCGTGGACACAGCTCCTCACGCCGATGATCGACGGGTCGTTTGCTCCGTACGACATCGTAAGAGGCCAGGCTGCGCCCCAGTTCCCGGCTGGGCAGGTCGCCATGATGATCGGCGTGCGGGCACATACGCCCGGATTCCGAGACGGGTTGAAAGCTGCTTGGGACGTGGTCACCATGCCCACGGCTAACGGCCAGCCGGTGGTCGGCGGCGGCAGTTACGGTCTGGCCATCACCGAAGCGTCGAAGAGCAAGGACGCCGCCTTCAAGTTCCTCGCTTGGTTCTACCGCACCGACGGCGGGATGAAGACGCTCCAAGAGACCTACCAGGTGATGCCGCCCACCGCCGATGGCGTCGACAATGGACTGTGGCGCAACCTCCCGGCCCCGCCGGCCAACACCGCTGCGTTCGCGACCGACGTCAAGGTGGCAGTGCTCTCGACGCACCTGCCGGGTCGCGCCCAGGCAGTTCTCGCCGATGCCGTAACTGAGGCTACCGAGAAGGTCCTGCTCAACGGCGTCTCGATCGAGGAGGCCTTCGGCGAGGCGCAGAAGAAGGTCAACGACGCGCTCACATCCAACTGATGGCTTGGAGTGCAGGCGGAGAGTCTCCGACTGCACCCCGTCCCTTCTCGCCAGCACTCAAGGGAGGAGTGTGTACATGACACGGCCCACGCGAGATCCATCTTCCGCCCAACCGCAGGGCGGCCCGGTGAGCCTGACCCGGCGGGACCTCCTCGTCGGGGGAGCCGCTGCCACGGTGGCGGCTCTGTCCGTCCCCGGACTCGGCCTGTTCGACGCGGCAGCCGCGGCAATGGCCCGCGCGCAGAGCGGGACCTCAGCCGGATCCGAGGGCACATTAGCAGCGGCGGCGGTATGGGACACGATGAGCGACACTTGGGTGGCCACCGACGCCCTGGGCCGGCGGCTGCCTACGAATGTGGACGTCGGCGGCGCACGGGCCAACCGGTTCGTCGGGATCTTCTACTTCACCTGGCTCGGCCAGCACACCACCACTGGTCCTTGGGACATCACCAAGATCCTCGCCGCCAATCCGGCCGCCCGCAACGACAGCAACCACCCGGCGTGGGGGCCGATCAAGCACTTCCACCACTGGGGTGAGCCGCAGTTCGGCTACTACCTGGCCGACGACAGGTTTGTCATCCGCAAGCACGCCCACATGCTGGCCGATGCCGGCATCGACACCATCATTGTCGATACCACTAACCAGCACCTATACGCCAACGTCTACCACACCGTCCTCGAAACGTTCGCGCAGGTGCGTGCCGATGGCGGGACGACACCGCAGCTCGCGTTCATCACCCCGTTCGGCGCGCCCAAGCAGGTCGTGATCGACCTCTACTACGACCTGTACCAGCCGGGCACGAACTCCGATCTGTGGTTCCGATGGGACGGCAAACCGCTCATCCTCGCCGACCCGGCCGCTCTCGGCGCCGACGAGATCATCGCCACCGGCACGAACCCGTCGCAGCTGGCGTCGGGCAGCACGCAGGGCCAGACCTTCACGGCGACGGCGCCGTTCCTCGCGGTCGGCGCCCGAATCCCGACCTGGTACACCACCACCTCGGACATGACTCTGTCGCTGTACCGTGGCGGTCCGGGCGGCACGCTGGTCAAGCAGCAGCAATTTACCGACGTCGCCGACAACGCGGTGGTCATGCTGACGCTCTCGGCGCAGGAGCCGGCGGGTACCTACTACATGCAACAGTCCGCGCCGATCGGCACGATCGGCTGGTGGACCAACCCGGGCGATGTGTACGGCGGCGGGCAGGCCTACTCCAACGGTGCAGCCGTCGCCGGCGACCGGTCCCTGTACCTCGAAAACGTCGCGGTCGAGCGGGCAACCGTCATCGACGTCGAAGCGCAGAAGCAGCCTGCGGACCTGCTGTCCGGGCAGACGCTGGGGCAGACATTTACCACCACCTATCCGATCCTCGCCGCGGGCGGAAGGATCGGGACCTGGTACACCACCGACTCTGACGTCACCCTGTCGCTCTATCGCGGTGGGCCGGGCGGCGCGCTGATCAAGCAACAGCGCTTCGACAACGTCGTCGACAACGCGATCGTCATGCTTCCGCTGGCCGCACAGGAACCGGCCGGCACCTACTACCTGCAGTTGTCGGCCGTGACCGGGCGGATCGCCTGGTGGTCGGCGCCACGCGACGTGTACGCTGGCGGTCAGGCTTACGCCAACGGTGCCACTGTCGCCGGCGACAGATCGCTGTTCGTCAAACCCGCCGTTGGCACCATCGCGGACATCCGCAACTTCTTCACCTTCCGCAAGCCGCAGCCGTCCTACTTCGTCGGCCCGACCGGGCCTGATCAGTGGGGTTGGCTGGAGGACCACCCGCAGCACGTGTTCACCGACGCCGCCGGCAACGCCGAGCAGGTGACCGTGGGGGTAGGACAGAACATCACCAACGGGCAACTCGGGGCGATGAGCGACGCCACCGCGCAAGGTCGCAGCTTCGCCAACGAAACTCAGCCCTCGGGCACCACCCGGACCCGCGAGGGGCTCAATGTGCAGGAGCAGTGGAACCGGGTGCTCGCCCTCGATCCGGAATTTGTCTTCGTCACCGGCTGGAACGAATGGGTGGCCCAGCGCTTCGATCCCGCCACCAACCCCGGCATTCCCGCCGAAGGCAACGTGCAATTCTTCGACCAGTTCGACTGGGAGCATAGCCGCGACATCGAACCGATGATCGACGGGCACGGCGATGACTACTACTACCAGCTGATTGCCAACGTTCGCCGGTTCAAGGGCGTACGTGCGATCCCGCTCGCCACAGCCCCAGCAACGATCACCATCAACGGCAGCTTCGGCGACTGGTCGAGTGTGGGGCCGGAATTCCGCGATGACATCGGCGACACGGTTGCCCGCAACCACCCAAACTGGAGCAGGACTGGTAGTTACGTCAACACCACCGGCCGCAACGACATCGTCTCGGCCAAGGTGGCCCGCAACACGTCAAACGTTTACTTCTACGTCAAGACCCGGGCGGCGATCACCCCTTACACAAACCCGCAATGGATGATGCTGTTCCTCGACAGTGATGGCGACCCGGCCACGGGCTGGGAGGGCTTCAACTTCGTGGTCAACCGCAAGGTGAACAGCTCCACGCAGACCGTGCTCGAGCGCAGCCTCGGCGGCTGGAATTGGCAGACCGTGGGCACCGTCTCCTACCGGATCACCGGGACGGAACTGGAACTGGCAATTCCCCGCTCCATGCTCGGCCTGCCCGCCGATCCACTGACCCTGGAATTCAAGTGGATCGACAACATGCAGCGAATCGGCAACATTCTCGACACCATCGACAACGGCGAGGCCGCCCCCAGCGGCCGGTTCCGATATCGCTACAAGACCTAGAGCTGCGACGCCTCGCAGGCCAAGGTCGAATCCAGATCGCGAAAGGTCACCAGATGAGCGACACCTCTTTGCGCACGACGGCCGCCACGCTCGGCGATGATGTCGTCGCGGCCTACCGCAGAGACGGGTTCGTCCACCTGCCCGGGGTCATCTCCCCGCAGAACGCCGAACGGTTCCGGCAGGCCGCCCTCGCCGCACAGCACACCACAACTGCCTTGCACGACGGGCGGATGTACACGCAGCTGGTGCAGCTGTGGGAGCACGATGAGACGCTGCGCGAGCTGACCTTGGACGCCAGCTTGGCCGGCATCGCTGCCAGGCTCGCCGGCATCCCGCTTCGTCTGTGGCACGACCAGCTGCTGATCAAGGCACCCCACAACGGCGTCGCCACCGAGTTTCACCAGGACCAGCCCGGCTGGCCGCACACCAATGTGCGCCACGCCATGACTGCGTGGATCGCACTGGTCGACGTACCCGTCGAGCGCGGCTGCATGACCTTCATTCCCGGATCCCAGCATCGCCGCGGCCTTCGCGTCCAAGACCTGACCGATAGCGCCGACCTGTTCAGCCTCGCCCCCGACCTTGCCTGGCAACAGCGGGTCACAGCGCCGCTTCGCGCCGGTGATTGCACGTTCCACGATTCTTTCGTCGCCCACACCGCCTCGCCGAACCTAACCGACGAGCCTCGAATCGCCCATCTGATCCACTATGTGGATGCGGCCGCGACCTACAGCGGCGAGCTGGCCCATCCAATCACCGAGCCGCTGGGGTTGGCCGTCGGTCAGACCCTTCCAGACGGCCCGTTCCCGCGATTCAACTGACCTCTCCGCTTCCCCTCTACCACTTCTTTGCCTTCTGCCTAGCGGAGTTGGAGCATCCTGCATCGTCTCACCGCCAACCACGCGACCGACCCACTCGGCATCGCCGGCGTCCCCGCCTTGGCCTGGCGACTCGCCGGGCCCGGCGCGGCGGCACAGACCGCGTACCAGATCTCGATGGCCCGCGACCGGGCCCGCCTCACCGAAGGTCGCGCAGACGTCTGGGACAGCGGCCGGGTCGCGGGCACCGAACAGACCGGCATCGCCTACGGCGGGCCGCCACTTGCGGCACGAACCCGCTACCACTGGGCCGTGCGGATCTGGGACGAGCGCGGCGAACCGACGCGGTTCAGCGCCCCAGCCTGGTTCGAGACCGACCTGGGCGGTGACTGGGCGGGCGCGGCGTGGATCGCCGGCGCTCCGGGACCGGTGGCGCCGTTGTTGCGGAGAACCTTCGAACTGACCGCGCCGATCGCCCAAGCCCGGCTGTACCTGTGTGGGCTGGGCTACGCCGTCGCAGCGATGAACAGCGACCGGATCGGCGACGCCGTGCTCGACCCGCCGTTCACCGCCTACCAGCGCCGTGCACTGTACCGAACCTACGATGTCACGGCCCACCTACGCCAAGGTTCAAACGTGCTGGCGGTGGAACTGGCCCGCGGCTGGTACGGTCTTGACCCGGCCGCGACCATCTACTTCGACAAGGCGCCGTGGCTCGGCGATCCGCGGCTGCTCGCCCGGCTCGTGGTCGAGCACCCCGACGGCGCCACGACCGAGGTAACAAGCGACGCGCACTGGCTGACCCACCCGGGACCTACCCTCGTGGAGTCGGTCTACGCCGGGGAAACCTACGACGCGCGCCGCGAGCTCCCTGGCTGGGAGCGGCCCGGTTTCGACGACACCGGGTGGGCGGCGGCCCGGCCGGTCCCGGCACCGACCGACCGGATCGAGGCGTCCCTGCTGGAACCAATCCGGGTTGTGGACACGATCCCCGCCGAGGCTGTGCACGAACCTCGGCCTGGAACGTACGTGTACACCTTCCCGGTGATGGCCGTCGGTTGGGTGCAGCTTTCCGCAGCGGGTCCGGCCGGCACCACGGTGACCGTCCGCTACGCCGAGACGCTGCACCCCGACGGCACGGCCGATGTTACCGGCGACCCGGGACTCACCGTGGGGGACATCCAGACCGATAGGTTCGTGGTCGCCGGAGGCGACCGACCGGACGTGTTCGAGCCGCGGTTCACCTACAAGGGCTTTCAGTATGTGCAGGTCGACGGCGTGGCACCCACCTCGGTGCAGGCCTGCATCGTGCACACCGATGTGACCAGCATCGGTCAATTCGCCTGCTCAGATCCGCTGGTCAACACGTTGCATGAGATGGCGCGCCGCTCGATCCGCAGCAACCTGCACGGCATCCCGACCGACACGCCGACGTTTGAAAAACGCGGCTGGCTGGGTGACGCGCAGCTGACCGCCGAGGCCGCTTTAGACAACTTCGACATGTGGCAGCTCTACGCCAAGTGGCTGCGCGACATCGCCGACTCGCAGACCGCGGACGGCAATGTCTCCGGCCTCGTCCCGACACCGTTTCCGGGTGACTGCCCGGACCCGGCGTGGGGGACCGCCTACGTCACGATCCCGTGGCTGACCTACTGGCGCTACGGTGACCCAGGCCTGCTGAGCGAGCACTACGACGGCATGCGCCGCTACGTCAGCTATCTGACGGCCTCGGCGCTTGACGGTCTGGTGCCGCCCGCCCAATTCGGTGACTGGCTGCCGCCCGGCACCGGGGCATGGGGCGAGATCCCGGGTAGCGATCATTTCTTCCCGCCCGAGGGCCCAGACCTGTGTGCCGCGGCCTATCACTATCGGGCCGTGACGACGCTGGCCGCCGCGGCACAGGTGCTCGGACGAGACGGCGATGTCGCCGCCGGTCAAGAGCTAGCGGAACGGCTGCGTGCGGCGTTTCACGCCCGCTTTTTCGACCCCGTCGCGGGCTGCTACCAGACGGGAAAAGGCGGCTACCGGCAAACGTCCCAGGTGCTGCCGCTGGCCTTCGGCCTGGTCCCCGCCGAGCATGTGCCAGGCGTAGTCGCCGGGCTGGTCGCCGACATCGGTGCCAAGGGTGACCACCTGGACACCGGCATTCTGGGCGCCAAGGAGCTGTGGGGTGTGCTCACGGCGCAGAGCCACGCCAACCTGGCCTACACGCTGCTCACCCAGCGCACTCATCCCGGTTTCGGCGATTGGGTTGCCCAGGGCGCCACCGCCCTGTGGGAGGCATGGGAACAGCCACGATCGCGCAACCATCACATGTACGGCTCATACGACGCCTGGCTGTACAGCACGGTGGCGGGCATCGCCGCGACCGCGCCAGGCTACGCCCGACTGCGCGTGCAACCCACCCTCTGCGAGGGGCTCAGCTGGGCCAAGGCGTCGATCGATACTGTGCGGGGGCAGATAGCTTCATCCTGGACCCTCGGCGCCGACGGCCGTTTCGACCTGCAGGTCGCTATACCGCCCAACGCGCAAGCCGTCATCGTGTTGCCCACGGGGCAGCGCCATCAGGCCGGCCCCGGCGAGCACCACTTCTGCACAGAAAGAGCCGATCGGCCATGACGGGCGTTGACCGCTTCACGCCAACAGCGGCCGGCCGGGTCACACTCGCCGGTGACCTGGGCCGGAGCGTCGGGCTGACCATCGACAACTGGGTACTCACCCAGGACGTCGACGCGTTCACCGCACCATTCGCCGACTATCGCGACGGTGAAACGGGAGGGTTCCGTGGCGAAGTCTTCGGCAAGTGGCTGCTGTCCCTGGTGGACACCTGCGCCATCCGGCCTTCCCCGGCCGCGACAACGATGCTGCACAAGGCGGTGGCGGACCTGCTCGCCACCCAGAGCCCCGACGGATACATCGGCACCTACTTGCCGGCTCACCGGCTGGACGCCTTCGACATCTGGAACCGCAAGTACACCCTGTGGGCGCTGGTTGCTTACAACCGCCATAGCGGGAATGCCGCCGCCCTGGATGCCGCCTGTCGACTCACCGACCATCTGCTCGACGAGCTGAGCCAACATGAAACGACGGTCGCCGACACCGGACTTTCGGTGTTGCGCGGGGTCGGCAGTTCCTCGCTGCTGCATCCGGTTGCGCTGCTCTACCAGGCGACCGGCGCAGCCAGGTACCTCGCGTTCGCCGAGGAGATCGTCGCCAGCTGGAGCCGCCCAAGCGCGTTCGCGCCACAGGGCCTTCGGCTGATCGAGGACGCATTGGCTGGCGTTGCGCCCGCGGACATGGCCTCGGCGAAGGCATACGAGCTGATGTCCTGCTTCGAGGGGCTGTGCGAACTGTATCGCGCCACTGGCAACACCCGGCACTTGCGGGCTGCCGTGGCGATGGCGGCTGGCATCCGCGAGCACGAGCTGACGGTCATCGGTTCAGGTTCATACCAGGAATTGTGGTGCGGCTCCGCCCGGATCCAGACTGAGGTCGCCGCGGCGCCGCTGGAAACGTGTGTCACGACCTACTGGATGAGGCTCTGCGTCCAGCTGCTCCAACTGACGGGCGACGCATCCTACGCCGACGATCTGGAGCTCACGCTTTTCAACGCGCTGCTGGGGGCGGTGACCCCACAGGGCGACTGGTGGTCATACTTCTCACCGCTGGCCGGATACCGAGTACCGAGCCACAGCCAGTTCCCAGATATTGCAGCCAGCTGCTGCGTGGCCAACGGGGCCCGTGGGCTACTCATGACGCCGCAATGGGCGGTGATGGCCAGCCAGGACGGGCCCGTGGTAAACCTGTACTGTGCGCTGACGGCAACGGTCGACCTGTCCGGCGGCGGACACGTCACACTCGAGCAGCAGACCTGCTACCCACACGACGGCGACGTCACCTTGGTGATCCACCCCTCGCCGCGGGCCGCCCGGTTCGTCCTGCGGCTGCGCATTCCCGGCTGGAGCAAACACACCGTGGCGACCGTCAACGGTCAAACGTTCGCCTGCGAGCCTGGCGGATACGCCGAGATCGACCGCGTGTGGCAGCCCGGCGACCGAGTAAGCCTGCGCTTGGACCTCACCGCTCGAATGGTGTCGGCGCCCGGACACCCAAACGCCCAGGCCATCCTGCGCGGACCGATCGTCCTGGCGCTCGACACGCGGCTGGCAGATCCAGGCGAGCTGATCTGGCTGATCACCGACGCCCGCGGTGGTGTCGAGCTCACCGGTCGGGCAGACACCCCACCCGGCGTGAGCATGGCGTTCAACGTCCCATTTGAGGTGCGCCCCAGTCACTACTTCGACTGGCGGCGGGTCAGCCTGGGCATGTCGGACTTCGCCTCAGCCAGCAACGCCTTCAGCGAAACCGGCCACCGCTACCGGGTGTGGTTGCCGCAGCCCTTGCTCAACACTCTTGCTTACGCTTATGAACCCGGCCCGCAGCCGAAGCCCTTTTTCGAACCATCATCCTCTTCGAGGGACGAAAAGCACGATGGTTAAGGCATCCGACCGTAACCGCGTGTGTTTCCTGCTGAAGGTCCGCAAGGATCGGCTCGTGGAGTACCGTGCACGGCATCTGGCTGTGTGGCCGGAAATGCTCGACGCATTGCGTTCAGCGGGCTGGCGCAACTACTCCTTGTTCCTCAGCGACGACGGGCTACTGGTCGGATACCTCGAAACCGGCGACTTCGCCGCTGCCCGCCAAGCGCTGACGGCAACCGACGCCAATGGGCGATGGCAGGCGCAGATGGCCCCGTTCTTCGAGGACTTGGGGCGAAACCAGCCAGACGAGGGCTTGATGACCCTGGCTGAAGTGTTTCACCTCGACTGAGCGCACGGCTCGACATGGGCATCAGCTCGACACGCGCATGGAAGGCATATCGGCCAGGGCGGCTCCTGTCCGGACTGTGGTCTGCACGGCTCCCAGCGCGGGTCGAATGGCGCACAAGAGTTCCGGCTGGAATACACCTTGACGGCGCCTGACGCTGCTCGCCGTCCTCGATCTCGTCCAGGGGTTGCGGCCGCCACGCCGATGGCGCAGCAATCCGCTGGCCACACCGCAGTTGACAGCCGCACGAGCGCGGGCAAGAAGCGTGGCCCGGGCCAGGCGAGCCCGAAGGTCGGCCGCAGGCGGGGGGACGCCCTGGCGGCGGCGGCCTTCCTGGCACCCAACGTCGCGGCCTACAGCCTGTTCGTCGTCATCCCGGCGGTGGCCGGGTTAGCGCTGGCGTTTTTCGAATGGGATCTGTTCGGCAGCCCTGTTTTTGCCGGCGCCGCGAATTTCGCCAAGATGCTCGACGATCGGGTGTTGTGGACGGCGCTGATCAACACCGCCCAGTATGGCGTCTTGGGCATCGCACCTACCGTCCTTGGCGGATTCGCCCTTGCCGTCTTGGTCAACGCGCAGATGCGCGGTGCCATGATCATTCGGGTTCTGTACTTTGTTCCCCTGACCATGTCCGTGGCGGTCTCCAGTGTCTTGTGGTCATGGCTGTACCAGCCCGAGTCCGGCATGATCAACAGCCTGCTGGGCCTGGTGGGCTTGGACGGGCCATCCTGGTTGTCGAGTACCACATGGGCGCTGCCAGCCCTGACGATGATGATCATCTGGCTGAGCCTGCCGCTGGTGATCATCCTCTACCTGGCAGGGTTGCAGAAGGTACCGGATTCGATTATCGAGGCGGCTATGCTCGACGGGGCGGGATCCTGGGCACGGACGTGGTTGATCATCTGGCCGAATGTGCGGCCAGTCACACTGCTCGTTGTCGGCATCGAGGTTCTGAATTTTCTCAGCGCGCCGTTCGAGGTGGCGTTGATCATGACCGACGGCGGTCCGCTCAACGCGACGATGCCGTTGTCGCTGTACATCTATAAGGTCGCGTTCGAGCGGTTGGAGATCGGTTATGCCAACGCGCTCTCAATGCTGCAGACTTTCGTCATCCTCGCGGTCGTTGGCGGGATCTGGTTCCTACGCCGGCGGAAGGCTACGCGCACATGAGGATTACGGGCAACGTTGCCATCCGCTATGGCGTTGTCATCGCCGGCGCCGCGCTGATGGCTTTCCCGCTGTTGTATCTGGTGTCGGGATCGCTGATGTCGGCGCAGGATGTCATCGCATCCCCACCACACTTGCTGCCGCCGTCGATACACCTGGAGAACTTCGCGCGGGCCATGGACTTCCTCACCCCGCGCACTATCGTCAACTCATTCGTGTTCGCACTCAGTGTCGTGCTGCTCCAGCTCTTGTTGGGCGTGCCCGCGGGTTTCGCGTTGGCGAAGATCCCGTTCCGGTGGACCACAGCGATGGTGGTGCTGTTCGTGGTGCCGGTGCTGCTGCCCAACAATGTTTCCATCATCCCGACCTACCTGATCACCCGGGAGCTGGGCCTGCTCAACAGCTATACCGGCATGATCATTCCGATTGTCGGGCAGACCACATTCGCCACCCTGCTGTTCCGGCAGTTCTACATTGACATGCCTGGCGAGCTGTTCGATGCCGCTCGCATCGATGGCGCTAGCTGGTTTCGGATGTTCACCAGCATCGCTGTGCCATTGGCAAAGCCCGCGGTCGCTGCGTACGCGTGTGTTTCATTCCTGACCGCGTGGAATATGTACATCTGGCCGCTCGTCGTCGCGCCGAGCGAGCAATTCCGTGTCCTGTCGGTGGCCCTGGCGCCACTGGCCGGAACCGACTTGCTGCGCCTGGTGCCACCGAACGTTAGCTTGGCGGCGTTGCTGATCAGCCTCGTGCCGGTGCTAGCCGCTTTCCTGCTCGTCCAGCGGTGGTTCGTTAAGGGACTCACGGGGACCGGACTGGATTGAACCGTCCTTTGGGGTTTTCGTGGGGACTCAGGCGATGTGGACTTCAGCCGCCCACGGTGGTCGAATGTGGGCGCCCGAAGAAGCCCCGTGGGGGTCGAAAACCCAGATTCAATCACGTAGCGCGTCCGTGGTACTCGTGGATGAGGCCTCCGAGCACGTCCCGTCGGCGTACGTCTCGAGGGCCAGAACGTCGATCGACCCGAACCGCTCCGCAACCGAGGCGATCGCCGGCGTCACCTCCTCCGGCCGCTGGACGTTCGCCGGAAGTGCGAACGCCTCGCCACCGGCCGCCTTGACTTCCCGGACCACCTCGTCGGCAGCCGCCTTGTTCTGGGAATGGCCGACGGCCACTCGTGCGCCATGGGAACCAAGCTGAATGGCGATCGCACGACCGATCCCCCTGGCCGCACCGGTGACGACACAGCCTCTCCCCGACAGCAGACCCATTCGAGCGGTCCTCCGTGACCTCGCGACGATCGGAACGCCCGGACCTGACGGATCTAACCCATCGCGGGCGGTGGCTCATCGTAGGCGCCTCGTCCAGTGCCCCCCGTCCACTGGTCGGACCTGCTACGGCCTCGCCACGCTCTGTCTCGGCGGCGGCGGCGCCGTCGCGGCGGCGTTCGAGCGGGTCTGACCAGCGCGGATCGCCGGCGACTCGAGCTTCAGGCCGAGGCACAGCAGGAGCAGGTCGTCGGGCCGGTGCGGATCGCGTCCGGTCAGCTCCCTGATCCTGCGGAGTCGGTAGACGACCGTGTTCGGATTGACCGACAGCACCGCGGCGCTCCTGGTGAGATTGAAGCCGGCATCCATGTACGCTTGCAGGGTGGCGATGAGGTTGGCTCCTCGCTTGTCGTCATACGCGCGGAGCGGCCGCAGCGAGTCGGCCAGGAGCCGCTCGGACCGCGGACTCGATCGCGCGATGTGTTCGAGCAGGACGTCGTCGAACGCGACCGGGACCCCGGAGATGCCCGCTCGCTTGGCGATCTCGAGCGCCTCGCGGGCATCCGCGTAGCTGGTCGCGACCCCTTCCGGGCCGGCGTGCCATCCTCCGATCGCGACGACGAACCCCAAACCGGCGACATCCGAGGCGAGGGCCGCGCACTGCTGCCGGAGCGGCGCCAGCTGGCCAGGACGATCCGTGGGATAGAGGATGACGACCTGTTCGTGCCGAAGACCGACCAGCGTCGAACCTCCGCCGTCGGGTCGGAGGCGGGTCTTGATCACTTCGACGGCCTGACGCAGCGGAACCTGGACGGCCTGAGATCGCGCCAGCTGATCCTCATCGGCGGGCGTCGCGCGTTCGACGAGAACCACCGAGTAGGAGTCCCCAAGGTCCAGACCAATGGCCGTGGCTTGGGTGCGGACCCGTTCCGAGGCGCCCTGGCCCGCCAACATCGCCTCGAGCAGATCGCGTCGCACCACCTCGCGATCGCTCCAGACGCCCTGTGCCTCGTCGAGATAGGCCTGCGCGACGACCGTCGAGATCACGTTCATGTGCTCGATGATCTGGCCGGCCATTCGGAGCGCGGCTTCCCGCTCGTCGCGCCGCGAGGCTCGGGCGGACGTTGTGACCGTCTCCCAGACGTACTGGCACCACAACCGGTACGCGTGAAGCAGCGATTCGAGCGAGATGCCCTGATGGACCCGGCGGGCGGCGCTCCGGCGCAGTTCGTCGACGACGGCCGGGGAGATCGGCGCTGAGCTCTCGACCGTCGCGAGCAGCACCTCGAAGTTGAGGACCGATACGACGGCCACGTCCCCGTAGAGGATCTCGTCGGTCATCGCCGCGTAGTCGAGGATCTCCTCGCGGTACCGGCTGGCCATCGTTCGCCCGATGTCGTCGAGTCGCTGACGGATGCGGGCGACGATCGAACGGACCGCGGCATCGGTGGGTGCTCCGCGCTCCGATTGCCGGTTCCTACGAGGTCCCGTGATCAAGTTTGTCGATTCCATCAATGGTTATCGCTATCCCGCCGAGTAGCATTTGTCTCCATCTTGTAACACTCGCAAGAAGTGTGGGCAAGTGGAGGAGCGAGGGATCATGAACCGAAGAAATCGAGCGGCCGTTGCCGCGCTGCTCGCGGCCGTGAGCGTGGCGGCATGCCAGCCGGCAGCCAGCAACCCTGCCAGCCCGGGATCAGCCGGGCCGGGATCCTCGGCGAGCACCACCCCGATATCGGGTGACCCGATCAAGGTCGCGCTGATCACGGACTCGGCGGGATCCACGTCCCTGTTCGGCGTCGCCAATATCAACGGCGCCCGAATGGCGGTCGACGAGCTGAACGCCGCCGGCGGGGTGATCGGGCGGCCGGTCGACCTGATCGTCCGGGACTCGAAGTCGAAGCCCGACGTCGGCGTCCAACTGACCCGCGACGCCATCCTCGGCGACAAGGTCAGCGCCATCTTCGGCCCGGTCTCGAGTGCCGTCGCGGCCGCGATGACCGAGGTCGCCAAGGAGAACAAGACGCCGATCTTCTTCCACACATCGAACACGCAACGGCTGACCACCGAGCTGTTCCACAAGTACGCCTTCATGGTCGGTCCGAACACGACGATGGAGGGACGTGGCAACGCGATCGGCGTGGCGAAGCTCCCCTACAAGAAGTGGGCCGTGATCGCCCCCGACTACGAGTTCGGCCACCTGCAGTCGGAAGCCTTCGTCAACAAGCTGAAGGAGCTTCGGCCGGACGTTGAGATCGTCGCCGAGCAGTACCCCAAGCTGGGTGAGAAGGAATTCACGCCGGTCATCACGAGCGTGCTCGCGGCGAACCCGGAAGCCGTCTACAGCGCCAACTTCGCCGGTGACCTCATCACGTTCACCAAGCAGGCCGCCCCACTCGGCTTCTTCGACAAGGTGTTCTTCACCAGCCTGTACGAAACGGATGCCCTCCAGGCACTCGGCGCCGAGGCTCCAGAAGGCGTGCGCGGCTACTCGCGGGCGCCGTTCTACGCGATCGATTCGCCGGCGATCGACGGCTTCGTCTCGAGCTACCGAGACCGCTACGGGGTCTACCCGTCGGACTGGGCGATCATGGCTTACGATGCGATGAAGCTGTGGGCTGCGGGTGTCGAGAAGTCCGGCGATCTGGATCCGGACAAGCTGGTGACCGCCCTCGAGGGCTACGAGTTCGACTCGGTTCGTGGGACGGTGACGATCCGGCCGATCGACCACCAGGCGAGCGTGTCCGTCTATTCGGGCACGGTCAAGCAGGACGCCGAGATCGGCTTCGCGACCTGGACCGATATCGTGATCACTCCCGGCGACGAGGTCTGGCTGTCCGAGGACGAGGTCAAGGCACAGCAGCCGTAATCCGGGACAGTGCCGCCGACACGATCGACCTGAGCAGGAGCGTTCCGGCGTGGGAATCGACGATCTCGTCATCCAGTTCCTGGCGGGGCTGACCCGCGCCGGGCTCCTGTTCATCGTGGCAGCCGGCCTGTCGCTCGTCTTCGGGGCGATGCGCGTCATCAACCTCGCCCATGGCTCCCTGTTCATGCTGGGTGCCTTCGTCGCCTCCTCGGTCGTCGCGGTCGCCGGCGGCGAGTACGGTCTCCTCCCCGCGCTCGTCGTCTCGGCGATCGCGGCGGCGGCCTTCGGCCTGCTCATCGAACTCGGCGTGCTCCGCCGGCTCTATGGTCGCGAGCACTTGCTGCAGCTGCTCGCGACCTTTGCGATCGTCCTGATCGTGGGTGACCTGGTCAGGCTCGTGTGGGGCGAGGAGAACCTGTCCGTGACACGACCGAAGGCGCTGTCCGGGTCAGTTGACGTCCTCGGCAATCCCTTCCCGATCTACAACCTGTTCATCATCGGTCTCGCCCTGGCGGTCGGCGGCGGTCTCTGGCTGCTCATGAACCGGACGAGTCTGGGGCGCGACATCCGGGCGGCGATCGTGGATCCGCAGATGCTCGGAGGCGTCGGTGTCAACGTGTCCCGACTGTTCACGGGTGTCTTCGTCCTGGGTTCGGGTCTGGCGGGCATGGCCGGCGCGGTCGCTGCGGGATCGGGCGCAGTCGGGCTCGGCATGGACGTCGACATCCTCGTCCAGGCCTTCGCGGTGACGATCATCGGCGGGCTGGGGAGCATTCCGGGCACCCTGGTGGGCGCCTGCATCATCGGGCTCCTGGATGCGTTCGGCATCCTGTTCGTGCCGCGCCTCGCGCTGGCGCTGATCTTCCTCGCCATGGCGATCGTCCTGGCCGTCAGGCCATCCGGCCTGTTCGGGCTCCCGGAGCGGGCATGATCGCCCGCACGGCTCGCCTGCGCTGGGTGGGCTGGATCGCCCTGCTCGCGGTCGCGATTCCGGCCCCGCTCGTGCTGAGCGAGCTCCAGCTATTCACCGCCAGCCGGATCGTCATCTTCGGTCTGTGGGCGACCAGCCTCAACCTGCTCCTCGGGCAGACCGGACTGGTGTCGTTCGCGCACGCGGCATTCTTCGGCGTGGGGGCCTATTCTGTGGGGCTCATCACGCTGCACCTGGGCTGGCCCGCGGTGATCGGCGTCCCGTTGTCGCTGCTGTCAGGCGCGGTGATCGCCTTCCTCATGGGGCTGGTCGCGCTCCGGGCGGTCCATCTCTACTTCTCGATGCTGACGCTCGCCATCTCGCAGCTCCTGTTCGTCATCGTCTTCACGTCGTACGACATCACCCTCGGCGACAACGGCATCCACGGGATCGAGCTACCGGCGTTCCTCGGAGAGACCTCACAGGTCTACTGGTTTGTCATCGCCGTGGCCGGACTCGGGATCCTGGCTCTTGGACTCGTCTGGCACTCGCCTTTCGGGGCGGCCCTCCAGGCGATCCGCGACAACCGCCTCCGGGCGTCCTTCATCGGGCTCCACGTCCGACGCTACGAGCTGGCCGCGTTCACCCTCGCCGGGATGTTCGCGGCGCTCGCCGGCTCCCTCTTCACGGTCGTGAACAAGTCGGCCTATCCGGGCCTGCTCGACTGGACCCAGGGCGCCGTGCCGATCTTCATCATCCTCATCGGCGGGATGTACCGCTTCTATGGACCGCTCGTCGGGGCCGTCGCCTACGTCGTGCTTGAGGAGATCGTGACCCGCGAGACGCTCTACTCGAACCTCGTGCTCGGGGCGATCTTCCTGGTCATCGTCCTCGTCGCTCCGACCGGGATCACCGGCATCGCTGAGCGCGTCACCGGCAGGCTCGCCCGACGCGGGACACGGACCGCCGAAGCGGCTCCGCCGGCATCGTTGGCGGAGACACTCGACAACCAGCTCGAGCCGATCAGCCGGGACATCGAGACATGAGCGCGCTGCTGACGGTCCGCGGCGTCTCGAAGTCGTTCGGCGGGTTCCGCGCGGTCGACAGCGTCGACATGACGGTCGAGGTCGGGGAGCGGCGGGCGGTGATCGGCCCGAACGGGGCGGGCAAGACGACCTTCTTCAGTCTTCTCACTGGCCTGCTGCAACCCGACGGGGGGAACGTTCAGCTGGGTGAACTGGAGCTCATCGGAATGCCGCCTCATCGGATTGCGACAGCCGGCATCTCGCGAGCGTTCCAGATCACCAACATCTTCGGGCGCCTGACGGTTCGCCAGAACGTCCAGATCGCGCTCCTCGCCGCGTCCGGCCGGACGCACCGCCTGTGGGGCAACGGCTGGAGCGAGAAGGTCGACGAGGCGGACGCGATCCTGGCCGAGGTTGGGCTGGCGGCAGCGGCCGACACGCCCGCCGCCGCCCTGTCCCACGGCGACCAGCGCGCCATCGAGCTCGCGATCGCGCTCGCCCATCGACCGCGCCTGCTCATCCTCGACGAACCGACGGCCGGGATGGCGCCTGCCGAGACGGGGCGCACGATGGAGCTGGTGCGCCGCGTCGTCGCGGAACGCAAGATCACGCTCCTCTTCTCCGAGCACGACATGGAGGTCGTGTTCGGGACTGCCGACAGGATCACGGTGATGAACCAGGGCCGCGTCCTCGCCGAGGGCACACCCGACGTGATTCGAGGAGATCCGACGGTTCGCCAGGTCTACCTGGGGGCGCCTGATGCTGACCGTTGAGGGGTTGAACAGCTACTACGGCCCCAGCCACGTGCTGTTCGATGTGTCCATCGACGTCGCGGCCGGCGAGATCGTGGCGCTCCTCGGCCGGAATGGGGCCGGGAAGACGACCACGATGGCGAGTATCGTCGGCTTTGTTCGCCAGCGGTCCGGATCGATCGTTCTCGACGAGCGCCGCATCGATCCGCTGCCGTCCTTCCGGCGCGTGCGCGCCGGGATCGGGTACGTACCCCAGAGCGGGCGGGTGTTCCGCGGCCTGTCGATCCGTGAAAACCTGGAGATCGTTCGGGGTCGGCGACTGGCTGCCGGCTGGACGGTCGATCGCGTGTTCGACGTCTTTCCGGACCTCCGTCCGATCTCCGATCGTGACGCCGGGCTGCTCTCGGGTGGCCAGCGTCAGATGCTCGCCGTCGGGCGGGCGCTGATGGCCGACCCGTCCGTGATCCTTCTCGACGAGCCGTCGGAAGGCCTCGCGCCGGTCGTGGTCAAGAACCTGGGCGCCCTCGCCCGCCGCCTCAAGGCAGAGGGAATCGGGGTCCTCCTGGCAGAGCAGAACCACCGCTTCGCCCTGAGCGTCGCCGACCGCGGCTATCTCATCGAGAAAGGGCGGATCCAGCATGAAGCGCCAGCCGCCGAGCTGCTCGACAGCGAGGCGCTCCGCCGGCACCTCGGCGTCTAGAGGGAGGATCGCGTGCGAGTCGTCGTCACCGGCGGCACCGGCTTTGTCGGGGCCCACCTCGCCCGGGCCCTGGTCGAGCGCGGCGATGAGGTGACGTGCCTCGACGTCGTGCGGTCGTCCCCGTTGATCGATGACGTACAGGGCATCGCGATGGTCCGCTGCGACATTGGATCGTGGGCCGAGCTGTTCCACGCCCTCCACGACGCGCAGCCCGACCTCATCGTCCATTCGGCCGGGATCCTGTCAGCCTTTGCGGAAGACCGACCACAGGCGGCCTATCACGCCAACGCGACCGGAACCTACAACGTCCTGGAGGCGGCGACCATGCTCGGTCACCCGCGCGTCGTCTTCACCTCCACGATCGCGACCTACGGGCCGGGCGTCGGGAAGATCGTCGACGAAGGCACGCAGCAGCGGCCCACCACGATCTATGGCGTGACCAAGACGTTCGGCGAGCTCCTCGGCGACTACTTCTGGCGGCGGTTCGGCGTTGACTTCCGAGCCATTCGCCTTCCGTCGGTCATCGGAGCCGGCCGCGGCCCGGGCGGCGCCTCGGCCTACTCGAGCCTCGTCGTGTCCGAGCCCGCCCGAGGCCGGGCGTTCTCGCTACCGATCGAGGAGCGCACGAGGATCCCGATCGTGTACATCAAGGACGCGGTGGCGGCGCTGATGGCACTGGCCGAGGCCGACGATTCAAGCCTCCACCGCCGGTCCTACGGGATCGCCGGTTTCTCGCCCACCGCGGCCGAGCTCGTCGCGGCCGTGTGCGCCGAGATCCCGGATGCGGACATCGCCTTCCGGCCGGATCCCGGGCTCGTTGAGATCGTCGACACCTGGCCCGAGGTCGTCGACGCCTCCGAAGCGCTCGCCGACTGGGGCTGGCGGGAGCGCTTCGACCTGCGCGCGACCGTCGCCGATTTCGTGGCTGAGGCCCGCGCCCACCCCGACTGGCCGTGACGTCGCTGCGGTCGAGGCCGTCGTGACGGGCGTCTCGACCGCCCCGCCTGAAGTCCTGTGGTCGCCATCCCCCGACGCCCGCGAGCGGAGCCGGATGGGCCGCTGGCTGGACTGGCTCGAACGCGAGCGCGGCCTGCGATTCGACTCATACGACGCCGTGTGGCGCTGGTCGGTCGACGACCTCGACGGGTTCTGGTCGTCGATCTGGGAGCTCTTCGAGGTCGGGCCACGCGCGCCGGGTGAACCGGCCCTCGCGGATCGTCGGATGCCGGGCGCCCGGTGGTTCCCGGGCACCCGCCTCAACTTCGCCGAACAGGCGCTGCGCCTGCGCGGACGGAGAGGCACGGAGATCGTGGTCGCCGGCCGCTCCCAGACGCGCCCGCCGGTCGACCTGACCGCGGACGAGCTGCGAGACCAGGTCGGGCGTGCCCGGGCCGGCCTCGAGCGGCTCGGCGTCCGCCGCGGCGATCGGGTGGTCGCCTACCTGCCCAACATCCCGGAGACCGTCGTTGCCCTGCTCGCCACCGCGAGCCTGGGCGCCATCTGGTCGTCGTGTGCGCCGGAGTTCGGGACGCGGAGCGTCGTCGATCGCTTCGCCCAGGTCGAGCCCGCGGTCCTCATCACGATCGATGGCTACCGCTACGGGAGCAAGGCGATCGACCGCGCCGCCGAGGTGGCCGCCATCCGCGAGGCCCTCCCCACGCTGCGGGCCACGGTCGCCATCCCGTATCTCGATCTCGATCCGGCGCGCATCCCGGGCGCGATCCCGTGGGACGACTTCATGGCGCGACCCGCGACGCTCGACTTCGAACCGGTCGCCTTCGACCATCCCCTCTACATCCTCTACTCGTCGGGCACGACCGGCCTCCCGAAAGCGATCGTCCACGGCCACGGCGGGATCCTCGTCGAGCACCTCAAGGCGGTCGGCCTGCACACGGATCTCGGGCTTGCCGACCGGTTCTTCTGGTTCACGACGACCGGCTGGATGATGTGGAACTACCTCGTCTCGGGCCTGCTGGTGGGAGCGTCGATCGTCCTGTTCGACGGAGACCCCGCGAGCCCGGACCTGGCCGAGCTGTGGCGGCTGACGGCAGACGCCGAGACGACGTACTTCGGGACGAGCGCGCCGTACCTGATGGCCTGCCGCAAGGCGGGTCTTCGACCGCGCGCGGAGTTCGACCTGTCGCGACTGCGCGGCGTCGGTTCGAGTGGAGCGCCGCTGCCGCCCGATGGCTACCGCTGGGTCTACGAGGCCATCGGCGATCAGCTCAACCTCGGCTCGCTATCGGGCGGGACGGACGTGTGCACCGGGTTCGTGGGACCAAGCCCGCTCGTCCCCGTGTGGGCCGGCGAGATCAGCTGCCGGATGCTCGGCGCCAAGGTCGAGGCCTTCGACGAGCGCGGCCGATCGATTGTGGGCCGCCTGGGCGAGCTCGTGCTGAGCGAGCCGATGCCCTCGATGCCGGTCGGGTTCTGGGGCGACCCCGACGGGTCGCGTTTCCGGGCGGCGTACTTCGATGACTTCCCGGGCGCCTGGCGCCACGGCGACTGGATCACGATCACCGAGCGTGGTTCGTGCGTCATCACGGGTCGGAGCGACGCGACCCTGAAGCGCGGTGGCGTCCGGCTCGGAACGGCCGAGTTCTACGCGATCGTCGAGGCGCTCCCGGAGGTCGCCGACAGCCTCGTCATCCACCTCGAGGATGACGAAGGGGGACCGGGCGAGCTCCTGCTGTTCGTAGCCGTGCGCGCGAAGGCTGAGCTGGACGAGACACTCAAACGGCGCATCTCGAACGCGCTGCGGACGAGCCTGTCGCCACGCCACGTTCCGGACGCGATCGTCGCCGTCCAAGCGATCCCCCGAACGCTGTCGGGCAAGAAGCTCGAGGTGCCGGTCAAGCGGATCCTTGCCGGTGCGGCGCCCGACTCCGTCACGTCGCGCGACTCGCTCGCGGATCCGTCGTCACTCGATGCGTTCGTCGCCCTGGCGGCGTCGCGGCTCGCGACCCGTGGCGGCTAGTCGCCAGACATGATGCGGCGCGCTCGAGGAATGAGGTCCGGGATGCGATCGAGCAGACCCCACATAGTCGTCAGGAACGGCGATGTCGGACGACTGCCGAGCCGCTCGACCGCGACGATCCGACGACGGATCGTGTCGGCGCCGGCAAGCTCGATCTCGCGAAGCGACCCATTGGCGAGCGTGTCCGCGACCGCCGTCCCCGGCAGCAGGGCGACCCCGAGGCCGCGCTCGACCATGCGCTTCGCCGCCTCGATGTTGTCGACCTCCGTGACACCGCGGGGTACGACGCCGGCCCTGCGAAAGAGCGCGTTCGTGACGTCGTAGTAGCTCGATGTCCGGTCGAACAGGATCAGCTGGACGTGGCTGATCTCGGCGACGTCGACCCGACCGGTCGCGGCGAACGGAGGGTCTCGGCCGGGTGCGCGGGCCTCTCACCGCACGACGAGGCGACGTCTTCCCTGCTCGTCGCGACCGCCGATGTCGCCCTGAGCATGGCCAAGCGCGCCGGTCGCAATCGGGTGGTGGCCGCCCAGGTCTGACGCGATCAGCCGGCCGTGCGACAGCCCTCGCACCGGCCGGCGATCGTGAGATGGGTCAGGTCGACGGCGAACCCCCGGCTTAGCTCGAGACCCTTCACGAGCGTCCGCGCCTCGGTCGCCGGGATCTCCCAGGAGGCTCCGCAGGTCGTGCACTGCAGATGGCCGTGCTCGGAGCTCGGGAGCACGTGGTACTCCTCGCGCCCGGCGGCGCTGTGGCTGTGCGAGACGAACCCGAGCTCCTCGAGGACGTCGAGGGTCCGGTAGACCGTCGAGGGGGTTGTCTGCGCGTCGATCTCCCGGCAGCGCTCCAGGAGCTCGGCTCCTGTCACATGGCCGTCCATCCCCGAGAGCACCTCGATGAGCGCGCGCCGCTGCGGCGTCCAGCGCAGACCGTGCGATCGCAGCCGATCGCGGACGAGGTCGATGCCGATCCGAGCGGTGACGGCCGCCGGCACGCCGTCAGCTCCCCGGGAACCCGAAGAGGCCGCCCGGGTCCGGGAGCACCGCTTCGCCACCGAGCAGGAACAGGATCCCCACCCACAGGCTGAAGAGGCCGGCGACCACCCCGATCGCAATGTAGATGGGTGTCCGCAGGCGTCCGGCGACGAACCCAGTCGCGGTCAGCACGACGATCACGGTGTTGGAGACAACGAGGCCAATGACGAATGCCACGAGCATCGGGAGGCCCAGACCTGCGCCGGCCGCCCCTCCTACGGTGGCGATCAGCAGCGCCTGGCTCCCGGTTTCAGCGCCGACGCCGTGGATCATCCCCACCCCGAACGCCGTTTTGGGCCCGTACGAGCTCATCTCGACCGGCTCGACGTGCTCGTGCCCGTGGATGCGCGCCTGGATGCGCCGGTACAGACCTCGAGTCGTATCGAACACGAGCATCCAGCGGGATCGCAATCGGAACTCCCCGCCGTGGCGGACGTAGGCATACAGCGACACGAACACCCACGCGCCGAGGAAGATCAGCGTGAGCCCCACCACCCTGCCCATGAGGGGGTCCACCCAGTCGGGCAGGATGGCGCCGAACTGGATCGCCGCGAGGCCCAGCATGAGCACGACGAGCGCGTGTCCGAGCGCGTAGAGCGTTCCGAGCACGATGGCGTGGCGCTGCTCGCGGACGAACCGGTGCTGGCCGACGTTGCGATGTCGCCCGCCTTCCACGCGCAACCGCGGCGCCTCGGTTCGACCGTGGGCATCGAGCTCCTCCGGCCCACCGTGCGGGTGGTCATGCGGATGCCGCTGATGGGACGCGGCGTGCGCCTGCTCGCCTGCGTCGGCGGTCGCGGTCGTCGAGGTGATGTCGGTGATGGCGGCGATGTGGTCCCAGTCGAAGCCGTGCCGCACGCCGAGCACGAGCCCCGTTGCGAGCACGAGGAGCGCGTCAGCCATCGGCGCGGGCCCTGCTCAGCAACATGCCGGCCAGCCTAATTGAAACGTATTGCAATAACAACTGGATGGCAGAGGCCGCCTCGTTTCGGCCGGCGACGTCAGCCAGCTTGGGATCCCGCCCGATCCCGAGGGTCTACGTCGACGACTGTGATGCGATGGTGGAGAAGCTGCCCGTCGCAGGCGTCTCGATCGTCGCGGAGCCGGCCGATCAGCCGTGGGGTGAGCGGGTCGCGCGGGTGCACGACCCGGACGGGATCGAGGTCATCCTGGGATCTCGATCGACGGCGGGCTGAACATCGGTACTGAGGGGACCGCTTTCTGCAACATGCATGCGGCGCGGAGATCTCAGCAGCGGGGCTCCGCGCTGCGATCTCGCGAAAGCGGTACCAGCGGTATCCGGTGCCGCCATGCCCACCCGCGACGGATGCCCGCGACGGATGCCCGCCCGCTCACCGACCCTCGAGCCACGCCTCGAACGCGGAGAGACTCGGGCGGATCACCGGTGCGAGTCCCGGCGTGCCGGGGCGGGCTGCCTCGTCC
>Ga0136621_1000058_pt1 | contig 35348 bp, 31 predicted proteins | sample AntDryUQ445A2306_FD_104673 | JGI IMG/M metagenome (GOLD analysis project Ga0136621, IMG submission 104673) | Polar desert sand microbial communities from Dry Valleys, Antarctica - metaG UQ445A (23.06) | ecosystem: Environmental > Terrestrial > Soil > Desert | place: Antarctica: Dry Valley...
CGGACCCAGATCTTGACCCGGTCGAGGAACATCGCGGCTATCTTCGCACGGGCCCGGCGTCCGGCCGGCCGGGACCGGCTAGAGGTAGCTCGCCGGGTTGACGCGCGCCCCGCCGGCCCAGATGGGCCCGCGCCAGACCTCGAAGTGGAGATGGGGCCCGGTGGAGTTGCCGGAGGCGCCGATCCGGCCGACCTGCTGTCCCGCGCCCACCGACTGGCCGTTCCCCACGCTGACCGCCGACATGTGGTTGTACGTGGTGTAGATGCCCGAGCCGTGAGAGATCCAGACCTGGTAGCCGCCGCCGTTCGACTTCCAGCCGGCAAACGTCACGACACCGCCGGCCCCCGCGACGACCCTGGCGCCGTGGTCTGCGGCGACGTCGAGACCGTAGTGGCCCCAGCGGAAGCCCCGGCTCACGTAGTTGTTGCCGCCGACCACCGGCCAGACCATCGAGCCGCCCGAATACGTTGCCGGTCCACGCGCTACCGATGGCGCGGCCGTCCCACCGGTCGACCCGCCCACGCGGCCAGGGGCCTCGGCGGGCGGCGTCGGCTCGGGGATCGGATCGCCGGCGGCACCGGGCAGGGTCAGCGTCTGGCCGGCGACGAGCACGGCGTCGTCGAGCTCGTTCACCTCGAGGACGCGCGCCGCGTCGACATCGTGCTCCGTGGCCAGCGACGCCAGCGTGTCGCCCTCCGCGACCGTCACTACGAGGCCGTCGACGGGCGGGATCGTCAATGTCTTGCCTACCACCAGGTTCTGCGACCTGAGGTCGTTGGCCCACCAGATCGTCATCATCGAGATGTTGTAGCGCTCGCCGATCGTCGTCAGGCTGTCGCCCTTCACGATCCTGTGGATCCGGAGCAGGTGCTCGCCGTCGGGGACGGTGGTCGTGACGGCGACGGGCTTGATCAGCGTGCCGTCGGGGAGGAACGCGGCGCCGAACGAGGGTCCGGGCGGCTGGTCGGCGCGGGCCGCGGCGATGGCCTCGCGGTCGATCCGGTGGAGATCGAACGCGGGCGGCGTCGCCGTCCCGGCGCCGCTCGGGGAAACCGTGACGCCGGCGAGCCCGTCCGCGCCGTCCGCCCGGCCCGTCGCCGTCGTTCCGTCCGGCGGCTCGATCGCTGTCAGCGGGGCGGGCCACGCGTCGGCCGGGCCGCCGATCGCGCCGGCCACCGCACCGGCGCCTGCGCCGCGTGCCGGCGTGCCCGGGAGCCACGAGAGGAACGAGGCCAGACCCAGGATGAGCGCCACGACCATCGGGATCGCCATGCCGACGCCAACATGGGCCGTCACGGCGCGCTGGGCGGGCCGGATCGCGGTCCGAACAATCCGCCCCGGGCGGATCGGTCGCCGGCCGCGGCCTAAAGATGGGCCTGTCGATGTTCGCCTGATGCGAGGCGGTCGGACGCGCGCGAGGGCACGCGGCAGACCGACCGATGGCATGCGCAATACGGTCTCCTGCGGAACGGTCCGTTCGCTGGGGCGTGGAGGCGCGTCAGGGCGCCTGGGTCGGACCGTTCAGGGTCGCGGGGGTCGAGCTGAAATGCTCTCGACGGCCCGCACACCTCCTGCGGAGCGCATCGACGGCCTCACCCTAGCACGAGGCCGCGGACCATCGCAAACTCGCGACAACCGCGCCGCAGTCCACGGGACCGCCCAGGGGCGGTCCTACGCGTCGAGGCTCTTGGTCAGCGTGGCCAGGAACTGGGTGTTGTTGTCGGTCTTCGCGAGGCGGTTGAGGAGCAGCTCGATGCCCTCGTTGGTCCCGACCGCGGAGAGCATGCGCCGCATCGTCCAGACCATCTTGAGCGTGCCCTCCTCGAGCAGCAGCTCCTCGCGGCGGGTGCCCGAGCGCTGCACGTCGATCGCGGGGAAGATCCGCTTCTCGGCCAGCTTGCGCTCGAGGATGAGCTCCGAGTTGCCGGTCCCCTTGAACTCCTCGTAGATCACGTCGTCCATGCGCGACCCGGTGTCCACGAGACAGGTGCCGATGATCGTGAGCGACCCGCCCTCCTCGATGTTCCGCGCGGCGCCGAAGAAGCGCTTGGGCGGATACAGCGCGATCGGATCGAGACCGCCCGACAGCGTTCGACCCGATGGCGGAAGCGCCAGGTTGTAGGCACGCGCGAGCCGAGTGATCGAGTCGAGCAGGATGACGACGTCGCGTCCCGTCTCGACCTGCCGCTTGGCAATCTCGAGCGCCATCTCGGCAACGTGGGTGTGGTTCTCGGTGGGCTCGTCGAAGGTCGAGGAGATGACCTCGCCCTTGACGCTGCGGCGCATGTCCGTGACCTCTTCGGGGCGCTCGCCGATGAGTGCGACCATGAGGAGGATGTCCGGGTAGTTGGCGCTGATCCCGTTGGCGATGTGCTTGAGCAGCATCGTCTTGCCGGCCTTGGGCGGGCTGACGATGAGGGCGCGCTGACCCTTGCCGATGGGGTTGACGAGGTTGATGAGCCGCTGGCTGAGGTTCTTGGGATCCGTCTCGAGGTTGATCAGCTCGTCCGGGTGGACCGGGGTCAGGTCACCGAAGACGGGCCGGCGCCGTGCGGTGTCGATGTCGACGCCGTTGACCGCGTCGACGCGGAGCATTCCCCAGTACTTCTCGCCCTCTCGCGGCGCACGGACGGCGCCGCTGACGCGGTCGCCGATGCGCAGGCCGAAGCGGCGGACCTGGCTGGAGCTGACGTAGACGTCCTCGGGGCTGGGGAGGAGGCCGTGCCGGCGCATGAAGCCGAAGCCCTCGTCCACGATGTCGAGGATGCCGCTGGCGTAGTCGTGGCCGGCACGCTCGGTCTGGCGGCGCAGGATCCGGTCGACCAGGTCGTCTTTGCGCTCGCCGGTGGCGGTGTCGATCTCGAGCTCCCGCCCGACCTGGCGCAGCTCGGTCACGCTCATCTCGCGCAGGTCGCCGACCTCGAGGTCGTGGCGCTCGCGCGCGGCCTCGAGCTCCTGCATCTCGTCGTATTCGGTTACGGGGGCGCGGTTGCCGCCACCCCCCATGGGCACGCGTCGGCGAGGGCGTCGGTTCCGGGACCGATGGTCCTGACCGTTTCCGGGCATCTGAATGGGAGTCACCTGCGGTGTTGGGGCCGGACGCCGAGCGTCACATGGCCGAGGCCGGACGGGTATGCGCGCGGAATCGCTCCGCGGCGGGGACCGGTTGGGATGCTGGGAGCATACGCGCCCGAACAGAGGTTCGTCAATGCGTCGGGGTCGGGGCGGGCAGGCACGAGCCCGTGCCGGCAGCGGCCGGCGCTCCTGCGACGTGGACCACGTCCGTTGCTACCGGGAGCGTGAGCCAGGCCCTCAGGCGGGCCTTGCGCCGGCCGCCACGAATGGCCGTGCTGCCGAGGGGCGACCCATGCCACAAGGCGCCAGCTCGGACGGCCGAGTCCAGCCGCCGGCCGCTTATGGCACGAACGGCCGTGGTACGGCCCCGTGGATCGGCACTTCGGCCTGCCGATCCTCACCCACGCTGAGCGGGTTGGGCATGAATGAGCGTGGCCGCGCACCCAGACTGCAGACCGGGCATCGGTTCGCGCTCAGCTGTGACGAAACCGCTCAATGCCCGTGAGGGTGAAACGAGCGGGACGCGGCTAGGACCCGGGCTGGGTGGCAGCGGCGGCGACCGCCTCCTTGGCCCCGGGCTTCTTCTCGGCCGCCTCGCGGGCCTTCTCCCAGTCGTCCCGGAACTGCTTGATGCCCTTGTCCGTGAGCGGGTGGTGGACCATCTGCTGGAGCACCTTGAAGGGCAGGGTCGCCACGTGCGCGCCGGCCAGCGCGGCCTGGGTCATGTGCACCGGGTTGCGGATGGATGCCGCGAGGACCTCGGTGTCGAGATCGTGGATCGTCACGATGTCGACCAGCTCGCGGATGACGATCATCCCGTCCTGGTTGATGTCGTCGAGCCGGCCCACGAATGGCGACAGGAGCGACGCGCCGGCCTTGGCCGCGAGCAGCCCCTGGTTCGCTGTGAAGATCAGGGTGCAGTTCGTCTTGATCCCCTCGTCTGCGAAGGTGCTCATCGCCTCGAGCCCCTCCTCGCTCATCGGGACCTTGACCACGATGTTCGGGGCCAGCTTGGCGAACGCGCGACCCTCGCGCAGCATGCCCTCGACGTCGTCGGCCACGACCTCTGCCGAGACCGGACCGCTGGTGATGCGGCAGACATGCTTGAGGATCTCCTCGTAGGTCGACCCGCTGGTCTTGGCGAACAGCGACGGGTTCGTCGTCACGCCGTCGAGGACGCCCCAGCGGGCGACGATCTTGATCTCTTCGATGTCGGCGGTGTCGAGGAAGATCTTCATGGCGGGCAGCTCCTGTTCGGACGAGCGGTGCTCGATCTTACGTCCGATCTGTGAACGGCCGTTCCTGCGCCGTCCGGCCGGGGCCTCGCAGCGGTGTTGCCATGCGCGTCAGGCGGGCGTGGCGGCCTCGGTCGTCCGATGCTCGGCCATGCGGGGAGCGGCCATCGCGGCGCCATCGCTAACGGGCTGCTCCAGCGCTGCCGCGACGAACCCGTTGAACAGCGGGTGCGGGCGCTCCGGCCGCGACTTGAACTCCGGGTGGAACTGCGAGGCGACGAACCACGGGTGGTCGCGCAGCTCGACGATCTCGACGAGGCGGCCGTCGGGTGACTGGCCTGAGAGCACGAGGCCTGCCGCCTCGAGCGTCTGCCGGTAGCGGTTGTTCACCTCGAAGCGGTGCCGGTGCCGCTCGTAGATGACCTCCTGGCCGTACGCCTGGGCGGCCTTCGAGCCCGGTGTGAGCCGGGCGGGGTACAGCCCCAGGCGCATCGTGCCGCCCTTGTCCTCGAGCTCGCGCTGATCGGGCATGAAGTCGATCACCGGGTGCTCGGTGAACATGTCGAACTCGGTCGAGTTGGCATCCTTCGAGCCGGTCACGTCGCGGGCGAACTCGATCACCGCGCATTGCAGCCCCAGGCACAGGCCGAGGTATGGCACGCGCTGATCCCGCGCGTAGTGCGCGGCCAGCACCTTGCCCTCGATCCCGCGATGGCCGAACCCGCCCGGAACGAGGATCCCGGCTGCACCGCCGAGCCGCGACGCAACATTCTCCGACGTCAGCTTCTCCGAATCGACCCAGCGCACCTTCGCGTCCACGCCGTGGGCCCAGGCTGCGTGGCGGAGCGCCTCGGTGACGCTCAGGTAGGCGTCGGGCAGCTCGATGTACTTGCCGACGAGCGCGACCTCGAGCGTCGGCTTGGGCGCCTTGATCCGCTCGACGAGCGCGCGCCAGCCGCCGAGCTCCGGCTCCGCCTCGGGATCGCCGACGCCGAGCTCGCGCACGATCAGCCGCCCGAGGCCGGCCGCCTCGAACATCAGCGGCACCTCGTAGATCGTGTCCGCCGTCTCGGCCGGGATGACGGCCTCGACGTCGACGTCGCAGAAGAGCGCGATCTTCTCGCGGATCTCGTCGCTGACGGGGTGGTCGCAGCGGAGCACGATCACGTCCGGCTGGATGCCGATCCCGCGGAGCTCCTTGACCGAGTGCTGGGTCGGCTTGGTCTTGAGCTCGCCGGTCGCCGCGAGCGTCGGCAGCAGGGTGACGTGGACGTACAGGACGTTCGCCCGGCCCACGTCCTTGCGCATCTGCCGGATGGCCTCGAGGAACGGCAGGCTCTCGATGTCGCCGACCGTCCCGCCGACCTCGACGATCACGACATCGGGATCGCCGTCCCGGCCCACGCGCCCGATCCGCTCCTTGATCTCGTTGGTGATGTGCGGGATGACCTGCACGGTGCCGCCGAGATAGTCCCCCCGGCGCTCCTTGGCGATGACGGCCTGGTAGATGCGGCCCGTCGTGACGTTGCTGAGCTGGGTCAGGTTCTCGTCGATGAACCGCTCGTAATGGCCCAGGTCCAGGTCCGTCTCGGCCCCATCGTCGGTGACGAACACCTCGCCGTGCTGGTAGGGCGACATCGTCCCGGGATCGACGTTGATGTACGGGTCGAGCTTGAGGATGGAGACGCGCAGGCCGCGGGCCTTGAGCAGGCGGCCGATGCTGGCGGCGGTGATGCCCTTGCCGAGCGACGAGGTCACGCCGCCGGTCACAAAGACATACTTCGCCACGGGTCAGTTCCTCCGGGGGTTTTTCCGATGCTATCGGAAAGGCGCTCGCGGAGCAACCGGCAGTGCGGCGTCAGCCGGGCACCAGGCCCTCGGCCTCGCCCGTCGACAGTGGCGGGTCGGCCGGCGGCGCAGGATCCCAGCGGCCGTCTCCCCAGACCTCCGGCCCGCAGAAGAACGGGGCCGTGGCCGGCCCGGCCAGCGTCGATGGGTCCGCCTCCCACGCCGCGAGCACGCCCGCCAGCCAGGCATCGATCTCGGCGAGGTCCGTCCAGCGCCGGAACGGCCAGCCGTTCTCGATGCACAGGGCCTCGAGCTGCTCCTTCGCCCACACGACGTCACTGTAGCCGGCCGCGTACCGGTCGCTGGCGCCGTCACCGATGAACACGACGGCGCGCCCCGCGGCCTGGTGGGCGAGGACACGGTTGCGCTTGCAGGTGCCGCACACGAAGCAGCGGGGGTGGCCGTTCGGGAAGCCGATCGAGGGCCGACCGTCGGGGCCGAACGTCGTCGCCGCGGTCACGACCGGCACGTCGACCCCCAGCGCGCGCAGGGCCGGCTCGATGAAGAACCCGAAGCCGTCGCTCACGACCTCGACCGGGACACCCACCGCATGCGCCCTCGCGACCAGGCCCACGAACCCCGGGTCGTGTGGCTGGGCCGCGGCCAGCGCGGCCAGATCGCCCGGGTCCGCGGTGACGAGCCCAACCTCCCACTCCATCAGCCGGCGCGAGCCGATCAACCCCGCGTCGTAGTCGGCGGCGCGGGCCTCCCATTCAGCCGTGACGAAGCGCGCCATGATCGCGTCCGAGACGTCCGTCCGGGCGATCGTCCCGTCGTAGTCGATGAGCAGCGCCAGCGGCGGCTTCCCGGGCAGCAGCGCGGGCACCGGAACGACGCCGATCATGCGGCCGCGCGCCTCGCCCGGCCGGCGATCACGGCGCCACCCGACCTGGTGACAAGGATCCCGGCGACGATCACGAGCCCGCCCAGGATCTGCGCCACCCGGATCGGCTCAGCGAGGAACAGCGCCGCCATAAGGACCGCAAACGCCGGAACGAGGAACTGGAAGGCCGTGATCCGGGTGGGTCCCAGGAGCTTTACTGCCCGGAACACGATCACGTTCGACAGCGCCGCCGGGAGCAGCGCGGAGTACAGGACCGCCAACCACGCTGCCGGCGGAACGGCCGGCAGATCGACGGTCGCGAGCTGCGCCCCACCGATCGGGAGCAGGAACAGGGCTCCGGCCGTGACCGCCCAGGCGGTCGTCCTGAGCGGCGAGTGGCGCCTGAGGATCGGCGCGCCGAACGACGTGTAGAGGGCCCAGCACAGCGCCGCGCCCAGCGTCAGCAGGTCCCCGGCGAGCGAGGCGCCCAGCGCCAGGCCCTGACCCGCGCCGATGACCACGGCCACGCCCACGAACGAGACGACGGCGCCGACCAGCTTGCGTGGCGTGAGGGTGTCCGAGCCGGCGAGCACCGCGAGCAGCGCCGTGAGCACCGGCGTCGTGGCGATCAGCAGCGCCGAGTCGCCGACGGTGATCGCCAGCAGTCCGGTCGCCCACAGGACCTGGTAGAAACCAAACCCGAGCACGCCGACGAAAGCCATCGCGGCGAGGTCGCGCAGGGGCAGCCGGATCGTGCCCTCGCGCCAGCGCAGGAGCGCGAGCAGCACCAGCGCAGCCAACCCGAACCGCAGTGCTGACATGCCGACCGGCGGCAGCACCTCGATCGCCGCCTTGACGACGATGAAGTTGCTGGCCCAGACGACCGTCACCGCGAGCACGCCCAGCTCGGCGAGGCGCCGCTCGCGAAGGCTCGATTCCGGGCGCCCGGACATGTCGACGCCCGCCGGAAGACCGGCGGGCGTCAGCTCGGCGGTGGTCGAGACGGGTGTCGCCGCCACACCGTCCGCGGGTCGGCCCGAGGACTCAGGCGCCTTCCCGAGGACTCAGGCGCCTTCCTGTTCCAGCTCGAGGGTCTCCTCGTCCGATTCCTCGGTCAGCTTCAGCCAGACGAACAGCCCGGCGAGGACGACGAGGGGGATCACGATCAGCGCGGCGAGGGTGATGCCGAGGGCAACGGCAACGGTCTTGAGGGCTTTCAACTGCGTTCCTCCTTGGTCAGGCCCCGGCCGGGGCGGGCGTTCCGAGCGTTGGCTCTTGATGGCGGAGGGCGGGCCCCCGGGCGATCATCCCGGCGATGTCCTCGCGGGTGAACTCGGCGAGGATGTGGCGCGATCCCGTCTGGCCGGCGAGCAGGAGTCGGACCACGAACGCCCCGTCCTGCTCGAACAGAAAGACGTCGTGTGGCTTCTGGTCGTCCATGTACCGGCCGAGGACGCGGAAGGCCGCTTCATAATAGCCCGCCGTCGGTCGCGCAGCCGCACGAGCGCCGGCCGGGGCGGCGCCGCGCCGGGCGATCGCCTCGTCCATGAACCGTGCGATGTCGTCCTCGAGGAACGTGAGCGTCTCCTTGACGATGGCGCCCACCGAATCGGACCACGTTCCGGTGGAGCCGCCGGACGGCACGAGACCCTGGACGATGAAGCCATCGGGGGCCTCGGCCAGCAGCACCTCGCGCATGCCGCGCTGGTCTAGGAACGCGCCGATGGAGCGAAAGACTTCCTCGAAGTCCTGGCGCGGGCTGCCCTCGTAGATGCGCATCGTCACGCCCCTGTTCGACGCCGGATCCGGGCTACCTGGGGACGGGTTCCCGGGCGCCGCCCCGCGGCGGGCGACGATCCAGCCGAGTGTACCCACGGCCCACGTGGCCAGCAAGGCGGCACGAGCTCCGGCCGGCCCTGTCGAGGGCCGCGGTCAGCCGCTCAGGGCGGTTGCCAGGTAGGCCCCGACTCGGGCGTTGTTGACGATCAGCGCCGTATTGGCGCGCACGGCGGCGCCGTCGGTCAGCTCCGAGATCCGCGCGAGGAGCCACGGCGTCAGGTCCGGGCCGCCGATGCCGGCGCGGTCCGCGTCGCCGATGGCCGCCTCCACCGCCGCGCGGGCTTCGGCCTCCGGCAGCGCGGCATCCGAGGGCACGGGAACCGCGAGCAGGATCGCCGAGCCCAAAGCCAGCCCGAAGTGCGCGCCGACGATCCGGGCAGCCGCCGCGACGTCCGGAACCCAGGCGGGCGCGCGGATCCCGCTCGACCGGCAGTAGAACCCCGGCACATCCTCCTGCCCGACGGCGATCATCGGCACGCCACGCGTCTCGAGATACTCGAGCGTGGCCGGGACGTCCAGGATCGACTTGGGCCCGGCGCATACGACGGCCATCGACGTGCGGGCCAGCTCCTCGAGGTCCGACGAGACGTCGAGCGTCGCTCCGCGGGCGCCGGGCACGCCGCGGGCGCCGGGGACGCCGCGGGCGCGGGTCGCGCCGGGCCCGCCGAACGCACCGCGATGCACGCCCCCGATCCCGCCGGTCGCGAGGACGTCGATACCGGCGGCGCGGGCAATGATCATCGTGCCCGAGACGGTGGTCGCCGCCCAGCCGCCAGCCGCAAGTGCGGTCGCCATGCTGGGTCGGGAGGCCTTGCCCACTGAGCCGTCCGGCGCCGTGGCCAGCGCCACGAGGGCCGCTTCGTCGAGGCCGACCAGCAGCCGGCCGTCGTGGATCGCCACCGTCGCTGGAACCGCACCCGCCGAGCGAACGGCCGCCTCCGACGCGGCGGCCACCTCCAGGTTCGCGGGGAACGGCAGCCCGTGGCTGATCAGCGTGGATTCGAGCGCCACCACGGGGCGGCGCTCCGCGAGCGCCTGCGCGATCTCCGGTGCGATGTCGAGCGGCAGCATGCGGCCAGCGTACGCCGCACGGCCGGACGGGCTGCCCTCAACCGAGGTTCAGCTCCGGCGTGCCCGCGACGAGCTGGCGAGTCGCCGCGCGATGGCCGGCCAGCACCGACCGCCGCAGCGAGGCTGTCGGCGAGCGGCGGCCGGCCCGGGCGGCAAGCCAGGACACGAGGAAGCCGGCATCGAACGCGTCGCCGGCCCCGGTCGTGTCGGCCACCGCGAGCTGACCCGTTGCGACCTCGAACCGGAGCTGCCGCTCGCCGTCGCGGGCGAGCACTGTCGCGCCCATCGCGCCCCGCTTGACGACGGCGACGTGGGCCACGTCGAGGAGGCGCTCGACGGGCTGGCTGCCCAGCACCGCGTGCGTCTCTGCCACCGTCGCGAACAGCAGGTCCGGGTGGACGGCGTCCACGATCGCGACGGCCGCGCGGCGGCCGCCCGCGCCCAGCGGCCCGCTCGATGCAAGGTCGAGCGAGATCATGGCCTGCGCCGCACGTCCCAGGTCGATCGCGCGCCGGGCGGCGGCGGCGAGCGGCTCGGTCAGCAGGGAGTAGACCGGCAGGTGCACCGCGTCGACGCGACGGAACCAGGCAACCTCCACGTGGCCGGGCGGGAGGCGATCGGCGGCCCCCCGGTCCGCGACGAACGAGCGTTCGCCACCCGGCGCCAAGAGCACGCCGATCCGGCCGGTCGGCATGCCGGCAATCCGGGCGACGCGCGCAGTGACGCCGTCGGCCCTGACCGCATCCACGAGCGCACGGCCCGCCCCGTCCCGTCCGACTGCGGCGATGAGCGTCGTACGCGCGCCGAGGCGGGCAAGCCAGCGGGCGGTGTTCGCAGCAGATCCGCCCTGCCGCAGGGCCACGCTGCCCGGGACGTCCGTGCCCGACTCGAGCGGTCGCGCTGGCGCAAGCACCACGTCCAGCATCAGGTCGCCGAGCACGACGACGCGTGGTGCGGTCGACGCGGCTCGACGGCGCCGCAGGGTGGGCATGGCCGCGAGCATAGCGAGCGCTGTCCGGCGCGATTCCGTTTCATCCATGACTGCCCGTGGTAGCGGGTACGCCAAGTCGGCCCGTCGGACGAGGCCAGTCACGGGCTGAGCGTGGCGCCACCCTGACCACGGCCGAAACGGTTTCATCTCGGCACGCTGGTGGCAGATGAAACGACACCCGGTTCGCCGACCACCCGGGTTCATGGATGAAACAACCGGCGAGGCCTGGCGAGGCCTGGCGGCGTGCGGCACGAAACGAGCGCGGGCCTACAATCGCCTCCCCGCCGTGCCCAACGGAGAGTTCCCCGATGACCGTCGCCCAGTCGCTCCAACAGCTCGCCATCGACACGATCCGGACGCTCTCGATGGACGGCGTCCAGAAGGCGAACTCGGGGCATCCCGGCGCGCCGATGGGCGCCGCGCCGATGGCCTACGTCGTCTGGACGCGCCACCTCCGGCACTCCCCGGCCAACCCCGACTGGCCCGACCGTGACCGGTTCGTGCTCAGCGCGGGCCACGCCAGCATGCTCCTGTACTCCCTGCTCCATCTCAGCGGGTACGAGGTGAGCCTCGACGACCTCAAGTCGTTTCGCCAGTGGGGCTCGATCACGCCGGGGCACCCGGAGTACGGCCTGACGCCCGGCGTCGAGGCGACCACCGGGCCGCTGGGCCAGGGCTTCGCGAACGGCGTCGGCATGGCGATCGCCGAGCGCCGGCTGGGCAGCGAGTTCAACCGGCCGGACCACCTCGTGGTCGACCACCGCGTCTACGGGATCGTGTCCGACGGCGACCTCCAGGAGGGCATCGCGTCCGAGGCGGCGAGCCTCGCGGGCCACCTCCGCCTGGGCAAGCTGATCTATCTCTATGACGACAACCAGATCCAGCTCGACGGCCCCACCGCGATGGCCTGGTCCGAGGACGTCCTCCAGCGCTTCGACGCCTACGGCTGGCACACCCAGCAGGTCGAGAACGGCAACGACATCGCGTCGATCGACGCAGCGGTCGAGGCCGCCCAGTCCGACGATCGTCCCAGCCTGATCGCGGTGCGAACGCACATCGGCTACGGCAGTCCCAACCGGCAGGACAGCCAGAAGGCGCACGGCCAGCCGCTGGGCGAGGACGAGGTCCGGTTGACCAAGGAGGCCTACGGCTGGGACCCCGACGCGAGCTTCGAGGTGCCCGATGGCGTCCGAGAGCACTTCGAGGCCGTCGCCGCGCAGGGCGTCACGCTCGTCAACGACCACGAACGGCGGATGGCCCGTTATCGCGACGACTTCCGGGAGCTCGCCGACGAGCTGGAGCGCAGACTGGCCCGCCGGCTGCAGGACGGCTGGGACAAGCCGCTCAAGCGCTACGAGACCGGGACCGAGCTGGCGACGCGGAACGCCAGCCAGGAGGCCATCAACGCACTGGCCGACACCGTTCCCGAGCTGTTCGGTGGCGCCGCCGACCTGTCCGAGTCGAACCTGACCGACGTCAAGGGGGCGGGCGATCTCACCGCCGACGACGGCGGCCGGAACATCCGCTTCGGTGTGCGCGAGCACGCGATGGGTGGCATCGCGAACGGCATCGCCTACCACGGCGGCTTCATCCCGTACGTGGCCACGTTCCTCACGTTCAGCGACTACATGCGCGGCGCCGTGCGGCTGGCCGCGCTCAGCGGCATCCACGTGGTCTACGTCTGGACCCACGACTCGGTGGGGCTCGGCGAGGACGGCCCCACGCACCAGCCGATCGAGCACTACGCCGCGCTCCGGGCCATGCCGAACCTGTGGTTCATCAGGCCGGGCGACGCCAACGAGGCGGCCGCGGCGTGGGCCGTCGCGATCGAGCGGACGAACGAGCGGCCGTCGGGGCCGGTGGCGCTGTCGCTGACGCGCCAGAAGCTGCCGGTCCTCGAGGGCACCGCCGATCGGGCGCGCGACGGCGTCCGGCGCGGGGGCTACGTGCTCCGCGAGGCAAGGGATGGCCGCCCGGAGCTGGTCCTCATCGCGACCGGCTCGGAGCTGCAGCTCGCGTTCACCGCGGCCGAAGCGCTCGAGGGCGACGGCATCTCGACGCGGGTAGTGAGCCTGCCGTGCTGGGAGCTCTTCGCGGCGCAGGACGAGTCCTACCGCGAGGAGGTACTGCCAGCCGACGTTCGCAAGCGAGTCGCGGTCGAGGTGGGCGTCTCCCAGGGCTGGGAACGCTGGACCGGCGACGAGGGCGCGATCATCGGGCTCGACCATTTCGGTGCGTCGGCGCCGGCGGGCACCATCTTCGAACGGTTCGGTTTCACGACGGACCGCGTCGCGGAGATCGGCCGGCAGGTCGTTCGCGAGGGCCTGCGCGGGCGGATCGAGACCCTCGAGCCGGGCCACCTGCCGGCCGTGGGCCGCTCGCATGGCAGCGGCGGCGACCATCCCACGCTCGACGAGGGCGAGTCCGGGGTGGACCGCAGCGGCGGCACGGACCCGGGCCACGACTGACCTGTTGTCAGGTACCCGCCACGCGTCTAGGCTTTACTCATGGTCGAACGAGTAAAGGAGAAGCGCCGCCGCGGCTACACCCGCGTCAGCCCCAAGCACCAGGTGACGATACCGGCCGAGGCGTTGGCGGCGGCCGGCATCCAGGTTGGCGACCGACTCAAGGTCGAGGCACGACCTGGTGGCGAGCTTGTCTTTACTCGCGTCCATGACGTCCTCGAACGCTACGCGGGCAGCCTCACGGGCATGTATCCGCCCGGCTACCTTGACGAGCTGCGCGACGAGTGGCGCTGATCGTCCTTGACGCCGGGATCGTGATTGCGTTCTTCGATGGCGATGACCCTCATCACGTCGCGGCCAAGGGGGCAATGGCGGAAGCCGCGAACGCGGGCGACGAGTTCGTCCTTCCCGCGTCCGCCTATTCCGAAGCGTTGGTGCGACCGTTCATGCTCGGCGCCGAGGCGGTCGGGCGGATCGACGGCCTGATCGACGAGCTTCCCGCGCGAGTCGAAGGTGCCTCGCGGTCGATCGGCCGGGCTGCGGCGGCGTTGCGGGCTCGCCATGGCGCGCGCCTGCGGCTGCCCGACGCGTTGGTCCTCGCGACCGCGGCCGAGCTCGGCGCCGACCGCGTCCTGACCACCGACCGGGGCCTCCGCATCGGCGGCATCGTCGTCGACGTAGTCGGAGGCACCTGATGCGCGTCGCGTTCGCGGCCGATCACGCTGGCGCCGCGCTGAAGGACGAGCTGCGCGGCCGGCTGTCAGAGGCGGACCTGGGCCACGAGCTCATCGATCTCGGCGGCGATGGCTCGGATCCCACCGACGACTACCCGGACTTCGCGGCGCGGCTGGGCTTCGCGATCCGCGACGGCGAGGCGGACCGCGGCATCCTGATCTGCGGCTCGGGCGTGGGCGCGTCGGTCGCCGCGAACAAGATCCGCGGCGTCCGGGCCGGGCTGTGCCATGACACGTACTCGGCGCACCAGGGAGTCGAGCACGACGACATGAACGTGCTGACGCTCGGCTCGCGCGTCATCGGGCCGGAGCCCGCGTACGAGTGCTGCACCGCGTTCCTCGGCGCGCGGTTCAGCGGCGAGGAGCGCCATCGGCGCCGGCTCGACAAGGTCCTCGCGATCGAGGCGGCCGAGGGGCGCAGCGACGCATCTGAGTCCGCCGCCGGATAGCGCGCCGCCGTTACGTCAGCGCGGCCGGCCACGGCATGGGCTTGAGCCGGCGCGGGCAACACTGCGACCAAGCAGCACGGATACCATCAACCCCGATGGCCGACTCTTCGCCCACCCTGTCCGGCAGCACGGACCTCCGCCTTCCGGCCGCGGTCGCGGCCGACCTCGAGGCGGCGGTCGATTCGGCGCGGTCCGAGCGCTGGGCGGAGCGCCTGTTCGATCGCGATCCAACGCTCTGGTCGCAGGACGCGAGGGTCCAGGCGGCGATCGCGGACCGGCTCGGCTGGCTCGACGCGCCGGAGCACTTCACCGATCAGATCCCGGCGCTGGAGGGGTTCGGCCGGGGGGTGCGGGAGGCCGGCTTCCGCGCGGCGGTCGTCATGGGCATGGGCGGCAGCAGCCTCGCGCCCGAGGTGCTGGCCCGAACGCTGGGCGTGGCGGCGGATGGCATCCCCGTCCACGTGCTGGACTCGACCGACCCGGCGAACGTCGCCCGGGTCCTCGATGCGCTCGATCCCCTCTCGACGCTGTTCATCGTCGCCTCGAAGTCCGGCACGACCACCGAGCCGCTGGCCTTCCAGGCCGAGGCCTGGGCGCGCATCGAGCAGGCGCTCGAGGCGGCCGGCTCGGACCAGTCGCCGGGCGAGCTGATGATCGCGATCACCGATCCCGGGCGGGCCTGGGAGTCGATCCCGCACCATGATGCGCTCCGCGAGGTCTTCCTCAACCCGCCGGACGTGGGCGGCCGCTACGCCGCGCTGACCTACGTGGGTCTCGTGCCGGCGGCGCTGCTGGGAATCGACCTCGACGCACTGCTGAGCAACGCGTCGGCGATGCTCGCCCGCTGCCGCGACCCGGATCCGACCCGCAACCCGGGGCTGGGGCTGGGGCTCGCGCTGGGAGCGCTCGCCCGGGCCGGCCAGGACAAGCTGACGTTCATCGCGGATCCGGCCGTCGAGATCCTCGGATCGTGGCTGGAGCAGCTGATCGCGGAGAGCACGGGCAAGCACGGAACGGGGATCGTGCCGGTCGATCTCGAGCCGCTGGCGGCCTCGCCCGAGGCGTACGGGCGCGACCGGGTCTTCGTGCGCATCACGATGGCCGGCACGCCGGCAGGCGGGCCGGCAGACGCCCTCCTCGTGGCGCTTGAGTCGGCCGGTCACCCCGTCATCCGGATCGATCTCGCGTCGCCGCTCGACACCGCCGGCGAGTTCGTGCGCTGGGAGGTGGCCACCGCGATGGCGGGTGCCGTCCTGGGGATCGACCCCTTCGACCAGCCGAACGTCGAGGAGGCCAAGCAGCTGACGCGCGACGTCCTCGCGGGCGAGACCGGCGACTCGGCGGACCGGGACGAGGAACCCGCGAACCCCCTTCGCGCATCGGGCAACGCCCCGGAGGCCCTCGCCGCCGACCGCGGCCTGGTGCTGTTCGGCGACGCCCCGCTCAGGCTGAGCGGCGGGCACGGCACGGTTCCCGACGAGCTCCGGCGCCATCTCAACCGGCGGACGCCCAACGCGTACCTCGCCATCCAGGCGTTCATCGCGCCGACGGAGCAACGCAGCGCGGCCCTGTCACGGCTCCGCGCCCGGCTGCGCGATGCGACCGGCTGTGCGACGACCGCGGGCTATGGTCCGCGCTTCCTCCATTCGACCGGGCAGCTCCACAAGGGCGGCCCGGCCTCGGGCTGGTTCCTCCAGCTCACCGCCGACCATCCCGACGATCGCCCCATCCCCGGCTGGCCGTACACCTTCGGGCGGCTGATCGACGCCCAGGCCGAGGGCGACTTCGGGGCGATCGAGGGACACGACCTGCCGATCCTGCGCGTGCATCTCGGCGCCGACCCGGACGCCGGGCTGGCCGCCCTCGAGAACGCCCTCGAGAACGCCCTCGCCGAGGCTCTCGGCACCCACACGGAGGCCTGATCCCATGCGCATCGGCTTCATCGGACTCGGCCGGATGGGCGCGAACATGGTCCGGCGATTGCTCCGCGACGGTCACGAGATCGTCGCCTACAACCGCACGGCCGAGAAGACGAAGGAGATCGCGGGCGAAGGGGCGGAGGCCGCGTTCTCCATCGATGAGCTCGTCGGCAAGCTCCAGCCGCCGCGCACGGCCTGGATCATGGTTCCCGCCGGCGACGCCACCGAAGCCCAGATCGAGGAGCTGCTCCAGCACCTCGAGCCCGGCGACACCATCGTCGACGGCGGCAACACGAACTTCCACGACGACCAGCGACGCCATCCGCTGCTCAAGGAGAAGGGCATCGGCTACGTCGACGCCGGCGTGTCGGGCGGGATCTGGGGGCTGGCCAACGGGTTCTGCCTGATGGTCGGCGGGGAGCCGGAGGCGGTGAAGGCGCTCGAGCCGGTGTTCCTCTCGCTCGCGCCCGAGGACGGCTACATGCACGTGGGCGGGCCGGGTGCCGGGCACTACGTGAAGATGGTCCACAACGGCATCGAGTACGGGCTGATGCAGGCCTACGCCGAGGGGTTCGAGATCATGCACGCCAGCGATTACGGGCTCGACCTGGGCGGCATCTCGAAGCTCTGGAACCACGGCTCGGTCGTGCGCTCGTGGCTGCTGGAGCTGGCCGAGCGGGCGCTCGAGAAGGACCAGGACCTCGAGCAGCTGAAGGGCTGGGTGGCCGACTCGGGCGAGGGCCGCTGGACCGTCCAGGAGGCGATCGACCGTGACGTCCCCGCGCCGATCATCACGCTCTCGCTGCAGACTCGCTTCCGCTCGCGCCAGGACGACTCCTACGGCGCCAAGGTCCTGGCCGCCCTCCGAAATGAGTTCGGCGGGCATGCGGTGAAAACCGAGTAGCGGCGAGCCCCATGACCACCGAGACGCGGCGCCCGGGGCGATCGCCGGCACCTCCGAAGGCCCCCGCCAAGGCCGCCCCGGCGGCCGCGCCCGATCGCGAGCCGGACAAGCCGCCGCATCCGGCTCCTCGATCGAAGGATGCGCCGCGCACCATGCGCGACCTGCGCCTCGCCCGCGAGAGTCGCCGGCGGACAGCGCCGCGGCCAATGGACAACCCGCTCCGGGAGGGCCTCCGGCTCGAGCGGGTCCCGGATCCCAGCGTCCTGGTGCTGTTCGGCGCCACGGGCGACCTGGCGCACCGCAAGGTCGTGCCGGCGCTCTACCAGCTGTGGCGCACGAACCTGCTGCCCCACGAGTTCCTGCTGCTGGCGATCGGGCGGCGCGAGTACGACGACGACTCGTTCCGGGCGGAGATCAGGACCTCGCTCGAGAAGCACGCCCGCGTCCAGCCCCTCGACGAGCCCGCCTGGCAGGCGTTCGCGCAGCGGATGGCGTACATGCGCCTCGACTTCGCCGATTCATCGGGCTTCGACGCGCTCGCCAAACGCCTCGACGAGATCGACACGGAGCTCGGCACCCGGGGCAACCGCATCTTCTACCTCGCGACCCAGCCCTCGCAGTTCGGCGAGATCGTGAGCCAGCTGGGACGGGTGGGCCTCGACCACGAGCGCCACGACGGCGGTTGGCGGCGGATCGTCATCGAGAAGCCGTTCGGCCATGACCTCGATTCGGCGATCCGGCTCAACCGCGAGGTCGGCAAGGTGTTCCGAGAGCGGCAGATCTACCGGATCGATCATTACCTCGGCAAGGAGACCGTCCGGAACCTGCTGGTCTTCCGCTTCGGCAACGGCATCTTCGAGCCGATCTGGAACCGCCGCCACATCGACCACGTGCAGATCACGGTCGCCGAGGCGATCGGCGTCGAGAACCGCGGCGCGTTCTACGAGGAGACCGGCGCGAGCCGCGACTTCCTGCAGAACCATCTGCTGCAGCTGCTCTCGCTGGTCGCGATGGAGCCGCCCGCCACGTTCGAGGCCGAGGCGCTCCGAGACGAGAAGGTGAAGGTAATCCGGGCAATCGCGAGACCCAGCGGGGCGGATGTCCGGGACACCATCGTGCGCGGCCAGTACGGCCCGGGCTGGGTCGCCGCGAAGGAGGTGCCCGGCTACCGGGAGGAGCCGGAGGTCGATCGCGCGTCGGAGACCGAGACGTACGTCGCCGCGAAGCTGATGGTCGACGACTGGCGCTGGTCGGACGTCCCGTTCTACCTGCGGACGGGCAAGCGCCTGCCGAAGCGCGCGACGGAGATCGCGATCCAGTTCAAGGCGGTTCCCCACCGGCTGTTCCAGGACTCGGCGACCGATCCCGATCCGAACCTGCTGGCGATCCGGATCCAGCCGGACGAGGGGATCATGCTCCGGTTCGGGGCCAAGATCCCGGGCCTCGGCATCGAGGTCCGCTCGGTGACGATGGATTTCACCTACGGCTCGGCGTTCGCGGTCGATTCACCCGACGCGTACGAGACGCTGATCCTGGACGCCCTGCTCGGCGACGCGTCGCTGTTCACCCGCGCTGACGAGGTCGAGGAGGCCTGGGCGATCGTCGACCCCATCATCTCCGCCTGGGCCGAGGCGGAGCCGCCCGAGTTCCCCAACTACGAGGCTGGCTCATGGGGACCGAAGGAGGCCGACGAGCTGCTCGAACGCGACGGACGCCGCTGGCGGCGGATCTAGATGGTCGAGGGGCCGTCGGCGCCGTTCGATCCCGCGGCCGTCGCGGGTGCCACGGGCGAGGATCGCGGGCGACGCGGCGCCGTGGGCGAGATCCTCGCCGTCGGCTCGCGGCCCGCCGGCTCGAGCCGGATCCATCTCGAGACCCCGCAGCGGATCGGCGAGCCGGTCCTGCGCTGGCGCTCCCGGGCCCGCTCCATCGACGACATCGAGAAGGAGCTGGCCCGGATCTGGTCGGAGCCGAACCTCGAGACGACGATCGATGGGCAGACGGGCCGGCACGTGTCGGCCCGGACGAGCGTGATGAACCTGGTCGTCGTGGCGCGGCAGCCGGAGATCGGCGAGCGCTGCGCGGCGACGATCCAGCAGCTGACCGGGCGCCACCCCTCGCGGACGATCATCTGCTCGCCGGCCGACCCGGACGGTCCCTCCTGGCTCGATGCGGCCATCCAGGCCCACTGCGTCCTGCCCCGCGAGGATGCCCCCGAGACCTGCGCCGAGCTGATCTACCTCGCTGTCGGAGGAGAGAGCGGCCGGCACCTCGACGCGGTGGTGGCGCCGCTGCTCATCCACGACCTGCCGGTGACCGTGTGGTGGCCGGGCGACCCGCCGCTCTCCGGGGAGCCGGCACGGGACCTGCTGGCGATGGCCGACCGGCTGATCGTCGAGGGCTCGGCCTGGTCGGGCGACGGGCTCGGGCGTCTTCGGGATCTCGCCGACCTCGTGGGCAGCCCGCGGCTGGCCGTCAGCGACTTCGCGCTGGTTCGCCAGTACCGCTGGCGCGAGGCGATCGCCTCGATCTTCGACCTGCCCGACTTCATGCCGTTCCTCCGCTCGCTCCGGCGCATCGCCGTGACCTACGCGACCCACGACGCGACCGGGGCGCCCGGCTCGACGAACATCGTCAAGCCCGTCTACCACGTGGCCTGGCTGGCGTCGCGGCTGGGGCTGCGCGTGGAGCAGCCGCTGGAACCCTTCCCGGACGCCAGGAAGCCGGCCCGCAAGGGCGTCGAGGCGATGTCCCGCGGACTGAACGCGGTGCTGCGCGACGGCCGCCGCGAGATCGGGGTGGTCGTCCGGCCGACGCTCTCACCGATGCCCTCCGGGACCACGCTGCGGATCGAGCTGCTCGCCGAGCGTCGCGGGTCGGAGCTGCGCGCCGACGTCACGGCCGTCCAGGACTCGGTCCACGTTCGCGTCTGGCTCGACGGCGTGGAGGAATTCGACCGGACGTTTCTCGCACCGCGACGGTCGGAGGTCGATCTGCTGGCCGAGGCGATCGAGGCCGGCAGCCGCGACCCGCTCGCGACCGACGCCCTGCGGGTCGCCGCCGAGCTGGCAGGGGCGTCGAAGCCCGACGGGGGCGAGCCCGACCGATGACCGCGGGCGGGGAGCCCCGGATCGTCGTCCTGCCGGATCCGGATGGAGTGGCCGACGCAGCGGCGGAGCTGATCGCCGCGGCGCTCTGCGCGGCAGCCGGTGCGCGCGGCCGCGCCGACTGGGCGACGACCGGTGGGTCGGCGCCGTCCGCCATCTACCGGCGCCTGGTGTCCCCACCGCTGCGTGACGAGGTGCCGTGGCCGGACGTCCACGTGTGGTGGGGCGACGACCGCTTCGTCCGGCGGACCGATGCCCTGTCGAACGTCCTTCCGGCCGACCGCGAGCTCCTCGACCGCGTCCCGATCCAGGGGCGGAACGTGCACCCGGTTCCGGTGGACGCGGCGCTCGACGGGAGCCACGACGCGGCCTGGGCGGCCGAGGCATACGAGAGGGAGCTGCGGGACGCCGATCTGCCGGTGATGGGCGGATGGCCTGTGTTCGACCTCGTGCTGATCGGAATCGGGCCGGACGGCCACCTCCTCTCGGTCTTTCCGGGGTCCGCGGCGCTCGACGAACCGGCTGCCTGGATGCTCCCGATCCCCGCGCCCACACACGTCGAGCCGCACGTGGAGCGGGTCACCCTCAACCCGCGGGTGCTGGACGTGGCTGGCCATATCCTCGTCGTGGTCCACGGCGAGAGCAAGGCACAGATCCTCGGCAAGGTGCTGGGAACCGAGCGCGACGCGACGCGACTGCCCGCGCAGCTCGCGCGCCGAGCCGGTGCAACGTGGCTCCTCGACGAGGCTGCCGCTGCGGCGCTGCCGGAGGAGCTGCGCTGACGGAGACACTTGCGGAGTGACGCCGGGCACCGAACCCGACCAGGTCGTCGCCTCCGCGGACGGCACGCCCATCGCGGTCTTCCGCTCCGGCGCGGGGCGTCCGCTCGTCCTCGTCCACGGCGCCGCCGCCGACCACACGACGTGGCGGGTCGTGGGGCCCATGCTCGCCGAGCGCTACGCGATCGCGGCGATCGACCGGCGGGGCCGCGGCTCGAGCGGCGACCGCGAGCCGTACGCGATCGAGCGCGAGTTCGAGGACGTCGCCGCCGTCGCGTCGGAGCTGGCGGCGGAAGACGGACGGCCCGTGGCGGTGATCGGGCACTCGTTCGGTGGACGCGTGGCGCTGGGCGCCGCGCTGGTGAGCTCCGCGATCGGCCGCGTCGTCTCGTACGAGGGCGCTCCGCCCTCCGCCGAGCGGCCGTACCAGACGCTCGACATGCCCGGCCGGCTGGAGGCGCTGCTCGAGGCGGGGCGTCGAGAGGAGCTGCTCGAGTCGTTCCTGCGCGAGGTCGTCGGCATGTCGCCGGCCGACCTCGACGCGTACCGGGCGAACGCCGTGTGGACGGCCCGGGTCGCAGCCGCCGGCACCATCCCCCGCGAGCTCGGGGCCGAGGCGTCGCCCGCGGCCGGTCTCGAGGCGCTCGCTCGGGTCGATGTCCCGGTCCTGCAGCTGCTCGGCAGCGAGAGCCTGCCCTCGTTCTCGGCGGCGGTGGCGGCGCTCGATGGGCGGCTCCTCCGCGGCAGCGTCGGCGTCATTCGTGGTGCCCGGCACGCCGCGCACCACACGCACCCGGACGATTTCGTCGCCCGGGTCAGCGCGTTCCTGGATGTCTGAACCGGCCGACGCCGATCGTGCGACACTCGGGCCATGGACATGGATCTCGTCGGCTGGATCGTCGTCGGCTTCATCGCCGGCTCGATCTCGGGCTGGTTCGTCAACAATGATCGGGGCGGCTGCCTCTGGACGATCGTGGTTGGCGTCATCGGCGGCTTCCTGGGTGGTTGGCTGTCGCGCCAGCTCGGGTTGGGGCAGGTCGAAGGGTTCATCGGCGCCATCGTCTTCGCCTCGATCGGGGCGATCCTCGTGCGCCTGGTGCTGCGGGCGGTGGCGGGCCGCGAGCGCCGCTAGGCTCACCGCCGTCGAAGGGCCCCCGCGGTACGATGGCCGCGAAGGAGGCCGTCCCAGCCGATGACGGACACGCCGCGCCCCGCGACCGCCACCGTCGTGCCGGGTTACGCCGACCCGGCGCCCGAGCGGGAGCCTGACGAGCGACCGTACTCACCCGGCCTCGAGGGCGTGCTCGCCGGCGAGACCGCGCTCAGCCAGGTCGACGGCGCGCGTGGCCGGCTGCTGTACCGCGGCTACCGGATCGGCGATCTGGTCGAGCGAGGCTCGTACGCCGCGATCGCGAACCTGCTCTGGACGGGCGACTGGGATCCCGGCCATCGACTGCCGACCGCGCCGGTCCCCGATGCCGTGCTGGCCGGTCTCCGTGCCCTGCCATCCGACGTCAAGCCCATGGACGCGCTCCGGACGGCCGTCTCCGCGTGGGGGGCGATGCAGTCGCTCGACTGGCCGCCGACCGTGGAGCAGGCCCGGGCGCTCACCGCCTTCTCGCCGTCGGCGCTGGCGGCCTTCGCGCGGCTGCGCGACGGCAAGGACCCGGTGGAGCCGGATCCATCGCTGGACCTCGTAGAGGGCTTCCTCTACCAGCTGACCGGGTCCCGGGCGGAGCCCGGCACCACGCGGGCGCTCGATGCGTACTTCGTCGTCGGGGCCGAGCACGGCTTCAACGCCTCCACGTTCACGGCCCGGGTGGTCACCTCGACCCGATCAGACGTGGCGTCGGCGGTGGCGGCGGCAATCGGGACGATGAAGGGGCCGCTCCACGGCGGCGCGCCGTCGGAGGTCGTCGACCAGCTCGCGAAGATGGGCTCTGTCGATCGTGCCGAGGCGTGGATGCGCGCCGCGCTCGACCGTGGCGAGCGGCTGATGGGCTTCGGGCACCGCGTCTACCGCGCCTACGACCCCCGGGCGGCCGCGCTGCGAAAGGTCGCCGAGTCCATGGACCACAAGCCCGACTGGCTGCAGCAGGCAATCGAGGTCGAGGACGTCGCGCTGCGCCTCCTCGCGGAGCGCCACCCGGAACGCGCGATCAAGACCAACGTGGAGTACTACGCGGCGCCGGTGCTCCAGGGCGTGGGGCTCACGCCAGATCTGTTCCCGGCCACGTTCTCGCTGGCGCGCACCGCCGGCTGGACGGCGCATGTCCTGGAGCAGGCCGGCGACAACCGCCTGATCCGCCCCGACGTCCGGTACGTCGGCGAGCCGGAGAGGGACCTCCCGGGTTAGGGGCGGCTGGCGCGGCGGCCCAGGCCCGGCGGCCCCCCGCGGCCCCCCGCGGCCCCCCGCGTTTCGGGTCAGATATTCGTCGGGCGGGTGGTAGTCGCGACGGTAAGGCCGATAACCAGCCCCTGGGGCGCCCGGTAGCCGCTGGGGGCTCCTCCCGGCTACTCCCGGCTTCTTCCGCCGCGATCCCCGGGCCTACCAGTCGCCCCACGGGTATCTGGCGGATCCGGGTCGGAGCCCCGTGCGCGGCTCGGGCTGGGCCGCCCCCTCGCCTCCGCGCTCACGCGTCGGCTACCACGTACGTTCGTGCCACGAGCACGACGGTCCCTCGCAGAGAGCTGGATCGCGTCGCGATCCCACGGCTTGTGGCCCGAGACAGCCGCCGGCACGATGTGCGTTTCTACGCGACGTCTCAAGCGCCCGGCCGAGGACCGCTGTCGACCTCGCTCACGCTCAGAGCATGAACGGTGGTGGTACGTCCGGGCTCACGCGTGCCCGCCCCGTGCGCGGCGCCTCAGCCGGGCGGCACCTCCAACCAGCCCTCCCGGAGCGCCCTCGTGGCGAGCTCCGTCCGCGACGCCAGCTCGAACCGCTCGAAGAGCCGGCGCAGATGGCTCTCGACCGTCTTGCCGCCGATCCCCAGCGCCGCCGCGATCTCGTCGTTGCTCCGGCCGTCGACCACCAGGCGCACCACGTCGAGCTCGCGGGCCGACAGACCGGCCACAACGCCGCCGCGGGGCCGGCTGCCGAAGGCCAGCCCGCCGGCGGCCGCCCGCCGGATCGCGTCGACGAGCTCGGCCACCGGCGCGGTCTTGAGGACGAACCCCGCGGCGCCCAGCCGTAGCGCGGCTTCGACGTACTGCGGGTAGTCGTACGACGTCACGACAACGATCGCAGGGCCGTCGCGGCCGTCGCCACCGGAAAGCAGGCCCAGCCCGCTGTCCGATCCGAGCCGGATGTCGAGCACGACCACGTCGGCGGGCGTCGTCTCCAGCAGCCGCCGGGCGTCCGAGAGCGTGCCGGCCGTCCCGACGACCTGGAGCCCCGCCTCCGCGGCAAGCAGCGCGGCGGTCCCCTCGCGGACCATCGGGTGGTCGTCGACGACCGCGACCCGGATCGGCGCGGTCTGCGGCGCGGTCTGCGGCGCGGTCTGCGGCGCGGTCTGCGGCGCGGTCGACGCCGCGCTCAGCGGGGCCGCCACTCGAGCGCTACGTGGGTGCCGCCGCCGGGCCAGCGCCGGATGTCGAGGATGGCGCCGATCTGCTCCGCGCGCTGCTGCATGTTGAGCAGCCCGAAGCGGCCATCACGCTCCGCGACGGCGCTCGCCTCGGGCGCGATCCCCGGGCCCGCGTCGTCGACGGAGAGCGACGCACCCGCCGGCGTGGCGTGGTAGCGCACGACGATCGGTGGCCGGCCATGCTTGACCGCGTTGGCGAGCGCCTCCTGCGCGATCCGGAAGAACGCCAGCTCCACGTCGGGCGGCGGCCGCGTGCCGTCGCTCTTCTCCAGGCGGACCTCGCCGCCCGCGAGCCGCTCGATCCGCAGCACCAGCCAGTCGAGCGCCGGCCCCACACCGAGGTCATCGAGGATCGGCAGCCGTAGATCGCCGCAGATGGCCCGCAGCCGGTCGGCCACCTGGCGGGCGATGTCGGCACCCTCGGCGTCGCCACCGGCGTCGAGCCGCCGGACGAGCAGCGAAAGCTCCTGCAGGGCGTCGTCGTGGATGTCGGCCGCGACACGCGCCCGCTCCGCCTCCGTGGCCGCCACCACGAGGTCGCGCTGGAGCGTGGCCCGCGTGGCGAGCCGGGCAAGCGGCCGGATCGTGAGGCGCCCCGCGAAGACGATCGCACCGATCCACAGCGCCATCGGGACGAGATACGGGAAGCTGTCACTCGCAAGGGCCACCGCGGGCGTGGCGCCGGCGAGCGCGAGCTCGGTCGACTGGAGCAGGCGGCCCGACGAGCTCGGCGCGGTCCCGGCGGCGGGCTGCAGGGGGCCGGCCGCCGCCAGCCCCGGCACCAATGCGATCGCCGCGAGGAGGCCCCACCAGGCAAAGCCCGTGGCGCCTGCGGGATCCGCGGACGCCAGCGCGATCCCGGCCACGAGGCCGCCGCCGGCGCAGCCCGCCGAGATCCAGCCGGCCGTCCGGCGGACTCCCTCGTCCTCGATCCGCTCGAGGAGCCCGGCTGCGAGCGGCACCATCGCGAGCGCGGACACGACGCCGAAGACCGCGACCAGCGGCGGCGATCCCGTCGCCAGCAGCGGGCGGAGGAGGAACGGCGTCGCAGCGGCGACGCCCAGCGGGGCCGCCAGCGACCTGAGCCCGGCCCCGACCAGCGCCTGGGTGAGGATCCACAACGCGGCGACGAGAAAGCCCACCCCGATGAGCACCGCGAGGGCCGACGCCGCGATCCCGCTCCTGCGATCGTCGTAGATCGAGGCGGCCTGCCGGGAGTCCGGCGAGCCGAGGTCGAGCTCGGACGGATGCATTGCGGTGAGCTCGGCGATGGGCTGGGCGATGAGCACCTGCAGCTCCTCGAGACCGACCTTCGTGGGTGTGGCGCGGGACGGCTCGAGGCCGATCGGCTCGACCGACTCGCCCGTGTCGGGGTCGTGACCGTCGGGCGTCTGCGGCGGGAAGACGTACTCGGGCAGGTCGACCAGCTCCACGCCGTTGAGCGTCACCACCACCATGCCCGGGGTGATTCCGATCAGGCGGGCGAAGCTCCGCTCGTGGACCGCCGTCACGTAGAGGTACTCGTCCGAGGGAGCCAGGCGGATGCCCGGATCGAACCGCCCGAACGCGAGCGCTCCCACGCCGAGCACCAGGGCGACCACCCCCAGGGCGGTCGCAAGGCGGTCGCGCAGCCGAGAGCTCATCGCGCCGACGGTAACAGGGCTCCGGCACGCCCCGGTTCAGGGAAATCCCGCAACGGCGGCCCGGGATGACCCGGCTGGCAACGGCCGATCCAACCCGTCACGCTGCAACAACACGGATGGGGTGACGGATGGACCATGCGATCGAGGCCGCTGGCCTGGGCAAACGCTACCGGCGCGGCCGCTGGGCGCTGCGCGACGTGGATCTCACGGTCCCGCGTGGCAGCATCACCGCGCTCGTCGGCCCCAACGGCGCCGGGAAGTCGACCCTGATCAAGGCCGGCGTGGGCTTCGAGCGGCCAACCGCGGGGCGCGTCGTCGTCGACGGCGTGGACCCATGGCGTGATCGGGCGGGCGCGATCGCGAAGGTGGGCTACGTGCCGCAGTCGCCATCGCTCTATCGCGAGCTGACCGTCGAGGAGCACGTCCGGCTGGCTGCCACGCTCCGCCCCGGCTTCGACCTCGACCATGCCCGGCGGCGGCTCGACCAGCTCTCGATCCCGCTCGATTCGCGCGCCGACGAGCTGTCCGGAGGACAGCAGGCGCAGGTGGGGCTGGCGCTCGCGCTGGGGACGCGGGCGCCAGTCCTGCTGCTCGATGAGCCGCTGGCCAGCCTCGATCCGCTGGCCCGGCGGGAATTCCTGCACGTGCTCGTGGGCGCCGTCCGGGAGGATGGCTCCACCGCGCTCCTCTCGTCGCACGTGATCACCGACATCGAGCAGGCCTGCGACCGGCTGCTCGTCCTCGGCGGAGGCCGCAAGCTGCTCGACCTGTCGATCGCCGAATCGATCGCCGCCCACCGGATCGCCGAGACGCTCTCGGCAGCCGACCACGTCGTCGGCACGTTCATGGAGATGGACGGGGGGCGGGCGTCGCTGATCAGGACCACGCCGGGCACGATCCCGCACGGCCGACCGGCGACGTTGGAGGAGGTCGTCCTGGGCCACCTCGCGGCCGGCCGGACGCCGCACCTCGTGGAGGTCGCGGCTTGACCGCGCTTGCGCCCGTCCGGATCACGTTCCGGCTGCATCGCTTCGAGGCGCTCGCATTCATCGCGCTGGCCGTTCTCGGGGTGGGGCTCGCGTTCGTGGTCGGGGCGCGCCTCGACGGTCTCCGCTTCGACCCCTCGTGCTACGACACCACCGGGCTGGTCCCGCCGAGCCGCGCCTGCGAGGCCGCGATGAACCAGTTCTACATGATGGTCGACGGCGAGGCCGGCAAGGTCACGCTGATCACGACGATGGTCCCGTTTCTTGCCGGACTCCTGCTGGGGGTGCCCATCGTGGGGCGCGAGATCGAGCGCGGCACCACCCGGCTCGCCTGGGCGCTGAGCCCGTCGCGCCAGAGCTGGTTCCTCCAGCGGCTCGTGCCGATCCTGCTGCTCGTGGCCGGCGGCTCGTATCTGCTGGGCGTGGGGGCGGACCGCCTGCTCGCGTCCTCGATGCCGGAGATCGAGCCGGCCAATGCGTTCGTCCAGTTCGGGTTCCGGGGCGTCGTCCTGGCCGCCCGCGGCGTGTTCGTCTTCGCGCTCGCGGTCCTCGTCGGCGCCGCGCTGGGCCGCGTGCTGCCGGCGGTCATCCTCGGCGGGCTCCTAGCCGTCCTCGGGATCATGGGCGGCTCGCAGGTCCACCAGCAGATCCTGCGGGCAGAGGCGATCGAGATGGCCGAGCCCGGCCCCGGCGACATGTGGGTGGACCAGCTGTTCCGGCTCCCCGACGGCCGGCTGATCGGCTGGAACGAGGTGGAGCAGTACGACCCGCCGCCCGCCGACGCGGATTTCACCGGCGAGTGGCCGACGCTCCCGATCGTGACCTTCGGCGTCCCGGGTGAGCGCTACCGGGAGGTCGAGCTCCGGGAGGTGGGTGCCCTGGCCGGCGGCACGCTGGTCGCGCTTGCCGCCGCGGCGGTCATCGTGCAGCGCCGCCGGCCCGGATAGCGCGGGTTTGGTTCGGTCGGGAAATTCGCGCGGGTTCGGCCGGTTCGGGGCATGATGCAAGTCACCGAGTCGCGCGTCGAGTCCCATGGCGACCGGACCTTGACCAGACGCTGACCGGCATCCCACTCGAAGGACGCAATGCTCCACCGCCTCACGCGCCCCGTCACGCCGCTTCGACCCCCCGCCTGGGTCGAACGGGTGGCCTGGATCGACAGCCGGACGATGGCGATGCTGGGCATCGCGCTGGCCGTGGGCGCGTGGATCCTGATCGTACTGCTGGCCGAGCCGTTCGGGCGGCTGTGGGGCACCGGGCAGGATGCGCGCTGCTACTGGCTGCCCAGCCTCAGCGATCCCTACCGCAACTCGAGCTGGACGCACCCGACGGCATACGTCTATTCGCCCGCCTTCCTCCAGCTCGTGTCGCCGCTGACGGTGCTCCCGTGGCAGGCGTTCATCGGCGTGTGGACTGGCATCCTGATCCTCGCCATCAGGCTGCTGACCGGTCCGCGCTGGCTGGGGCTCGGGATCGTGTTCGGGGCCATGGAGCTCGCGGGCGGCAACATCTCGCTGCTGCTCGCGGTCGCGATCGTCGCCGGCTTCCGCTGGCCGGCCGCGTGGTCGTTCGTGCTGCTGACGAAGGTCACGCCCGGCGTGGGGCTCCTGTGGTTCGCCGTCCGCGGCGAATGGCGCTCGCTGGCGGTCGCGCTCGGGGCGACGGCCGGCGTCGTGGCCGTCTCGGCCATCGCGTTGCCCGGCGCCTGGCCCGAGTGGATCGAGGTGCTGGCCCGAAACGCGGGTCGCGACGGGACCTGGGCGGCGATCCCGGTCCCGCTCTGGGCGCGACTTCCCGTCGCGGTCGCCGTCGTCGTGTGGGGCGCCCGGACTGATCGGCGCTGGACGGTTCCCGTGGCCGCGATGCTGGCGCTGCCGGCCCTGTGGTACGGCAGCCTGAGCATGCTGCTGGCGGTCATCCCGCTGCGGCGCGACCGTGCGGACCACGGTTCAGCGCACGACGACCCGACAGGTGCTCAGGAGGGCGGCGGCCCACGTCCGGGCCGCCCTATTGAGTCGGCGTCGGCTGTCTCTTGAGGAGGCACCCCATCCTTCGGGGCGCTATCAGCTAAAAGCGGACGGCTCCCTCATGTCGCCCGGTGCGAAGGTCGATCACGAAGTCCCGCGGCTCATCGTCAGAAGGGTCAGCGACCCCAGTGATTCGACCATCGTTGACCTCGTCGAGCCGCAACCCATCTATCGCGAGGCGCTCGGATTGCCATGCGCGCCCCTTGGCGTCCACCGCGGTGACAACCGAGCGCCGCGGTTCTGCTGTACTCGGAGCGGGGTCAAGGTCCAGCTCTCCGGCGCATCACCGACCCGCAGGTCCACCATGTGTCTCCAATCATGAAGCACAGTGTGGTCGTAATCCCGGACCCCGCGATGGTCGCGCTCGTCGGCGCCGCGGGGTCCGGCAAGTCGACGCTCGCGGCGCGCCATTTCGGGGCCGGGGAGATCCTCAGCTCCGACGCGCTGCGGGCCGTCATCGCGGGTGAGGAGCGGGACCAGCGGGCCACGGGGCCGGCATTCGCGGCGCTCCATCGGGCGCTGGCGCGGCGGCTCGCGGCGGGCAGACTGACGGTCGTCGATGCCACCAACGTCGAGCGGCACGCGCGCCTCGCCCTCCTGCGACGCGCTCGCGCCGCAAACGTACGGGCGATCGCGATCGTGCTCGACCTCCCGGCATCGGTGGTCCTCGCGCGCAACGCTGCGCGGCCCGGGCGCACCGTGGTTCCCGCGATCGTGACCCGGCACCTCACGGTGCTCCGCGAGGCGCTCGACCGCGGCAGCCTCGACGCGGAGGGCTGGACCTCGATCGTCGTGATCGGCGACCCGGCCGAGCTCGACGCGCTGCGCTTCGAACGACGGCCGGCGCCCGCGAGCCCCTCAGGCGGACCCGGCGGCGATCAGCCCGATCGCGAGGAGCGCCAGGACGATCCCCGCGAGATGGTCGCGCGTGACCCGCTCGCGCAGGACGAGCGCCGCGAGGATGACGGTGGTGACCGGGTAGAGAGAGGACACCACGGCGGCCACAGCCAGCGAGCCGGTCTGCGCCGCGAACAGGAAGCCGGCGTTGCCGGCCATGTCGAGCAACCCGATGGCAACGAGGGCAGGCGCGAGCGACCGAGGGACCTGCGGCCGGCGGCGCGTGACCAGCAGGACCCCGCAGAAGACCAACACGGCGGTCAGCCGAGCCACGGTGAGCGAGGCGAAGACGAGCGCGTCGTCGACGCGGGTGAGCGTGACGCTGAACAGGCCGATCGCGATCCCCGCCACGATCCCCAGCTCTATGCCCGACCGGGCGCCGGCGACGCCCCCGACCCGCGAGACGACCACGACCGCGACCCCGGCCGCGAGCATCCCGACGAGCACGATCGGCTGGGGCAGCCCATCGAGGACGATGCCAACGAGCGCCGGGACCGCGGCGGCAAGTACGCCCGTGACCGGGGCCACCACGCCCATCCGACCCACCGCGAGACCGGCGTACAGGGCGAGGATCCCGACCGACCCGAGCACGCCCGATAAGGCGGACCAGGCGAGATCCACCGGCCCGGGCATCGGCTCGGCCCGGGCGATCGCGAGCGCCAGCGCCACGACCATCCCGACCAGCTGGGTAGCCAGCACCAGGCTGACCACGGGCATGCGCCGGCCGGTCAGCCCGCCTCCGAAGTCGGCGGCGCCCCAGACGATCGCCGAGAAGAGCCCGAACACGACGACCGACAGGGGCCCGAACGGCCCGCCGTCAGGCATCGACGGTAGCGGCCTCGGCTTCGGCGCCGCTGTCGACCGTCGCGGGAGCGGGCAGCTCCACCACGACGTCGGCGACGGCGTCGTAGCGGTCCGACGGGGTCATGTAGAGCACCTGGAAGTCGCTGGTCAGGTCGCGCAGCAGCTCGAAGGCGCGCCGGGCGCGGTCGTCGTCGAGGGTGACGAATGGATCGTCGAAGATGAGCGGCGGGCGTCGATCGCCCGTGACCAGCCGGACGAGCCCGATGCGGGCCGCGAGGTAGACGAGATCGATCGTGCCCTGGCTGAGCGAGGTGAGCGGCACCCAGTCGTTGCCCTCGGGGGCCCACAGCTCGATGTCCAGCGTGCGGTCGTCGACCCGCACGCGGCGATACCGCCCGCCAGTCACGCGCTCGACGTCGCGGGCCATGTGGCGCTCGAGGTAGCGCGTCGCGGTCTTCATCGTCGCCTGCTCGGCTCGCAGGATGGAGCTGAGCGTCTCCTCGTACACCCGTGCCCGGCGCTGGAGCGTGGCGAGCGCATCGCGCGCCTCTGCCAGCTTCTCGTCGTCGGCGGCAACCTGCTCGGCATCTACGGCGTTGGCCTCCACCCGCGCCCGCGCGTTCGCCTCGTCGTCGCGCGCCCGCTCCACGGCCGCCTCGGCGTCCCGGAACTCCACCTCGAGCCGCTCCCGCGCGCGGGGCTCACGCCCGATGGGCCCCAGCGCCTCGAGCGCGTGCTTCTTCTGCTCGACATCGAGCGCAGCCGCATCGCGCAGCTCCGGCAGATGCTCCGGCGGGTCCTTGCCGATCAGCCCGTCGAGCTGGGCCGCCAGCCGGTCGATCGTCGTCAGGTGCTCCTCCTCGCGGCGGAGCAGGTCCTCGGCCGCGGCGAGATCGGTCAGGCCGAGCGTGTCGAGCCGGCGACCGCTCTCGGCCTCGTCGAGCCGCAGCTCCTCCTCCAGCTGCGAGCGACCGCGGAGGCGGCGGTCGATCTCGACATCCCGGAGCTCCTTCTGGCGCCGCATGTCCTGGGCGGCGTCGCGCTGCCGGCGACCGATCAAGGCCAGCATGACGCCGACCAGCAGGCCGGTGAGCCCCAGCGGCAGGCCGGTGGCCAGCGCCACGTAGCCCAGGAGCGAGGCGATCGCGAGGATCGCGCCGCCGGCCACGAGCACGAAGCCCGCCGCGGCGATGGGGAGCCACGTGGGCTCCGGGATCGTGACCTCGTACTGGACCTCGATCTCGCCTGACAGCATCGCCCGCAGCTCGCGCATCCTGGTGTCCAGCTGGCGGAGGCGGTCAAGGGCCGGCCGCAGCACGGGCAGCGGCGTGTCCGACGGATGCGCGGCCCTGAGCTCCTCGATCTGCCTGCCGACCTCGACGGCCTGGTGATAGCGGTCGAACCGCTGCTGGGCGACCTCGCGCTCGGCACGGATCCGCTCCGCCGCACGTGCCTTCTCCAGCAGCGCCCGACGCTGCACGAGGCCCTCATCCGACTCCGTCCGGCGCTCACGCGCGGCCACCAGCGTGTCCCGGTCGCGCTCGAGCTGGGCCAGCGCGAGCTCGCCGCGCTCCAGCGCCTGCTGGCTGCCGGCAACGGCGTCATCGGCCGCCTTGACGCGCCCCGGGTTCTTGGTGCCCTTGGCGTTGAGGTCCTGGAGCGCCCGCTCCAGCTTCTTGCGGGCCCGCGAGGTGCCCCGGTCCGCGCCGCTGATCGACGCCTGGAGCCGGTCGCGGAGCGCCGACTCGTCCCGCGCGAGATCGGCGACCTCGTGGTGCCTGACGGAGCCGGTCGAGCGGTAGAAGGCCTCGGTGGGGACGCCCGTCAGCTCGGCCACGAGCTCGTCCGCCCGGGTGGGATCGGTGGTGGTCTTCCCGTCGAGCTCCACGCTGACCGAGCCACGAGGACCCTTGAAGCTCTTGCTGATCCGGCCGGTCCGCGTCCCGTCCTCGTCCTCGTGCTCGAACTCGATCGTGACCTCCGGACGCGCATCGGGCGCGGCGTCCCACGGGCGCATCGCGTCGAGGTCGGCCGAGCCGCTCGTGCACTTGCGGGTGAGCACCAGCTCGATCGCCCGCTGGATGGTGGTCTTGCCAGCCTCGTTCGGCCCGCGCACGACGGTCAGCTCGCGCCCGAACGAGACATCGAGCGCGCGATACCGGCGCAGGTCGCGGATCTGCAGCCGGGTGATCCTCACAGGGAGACCTCGTGCCCCGCCAGCAGCAGCCGTCCGAGACGGAGCACGTCGCGCAGCTCGGCAGCCTCGGCGGTGGAGCCCGATCCCTCGAGCTCCGCGATCCGCCCCTCGACGTCGCGGATGAAGGCGCCCGCGATCGTCTCGGGCGACGCGAGCGGTCCCTCGGACAGGCCGGGCATCGACGCGTCGCGGACCCGGACCTTGTAGAACGACGGGCGGAGCTCGGTCTCGACCTCGTCGACGTGGAGGTCGAGATCGTCCGGCCGGATCCCGATCAGTCGCGCGTCGAGGACGAGATCCGGATCCGCCTTGCGCCGGAGCTGCTCGACGAGCGCTGGTTGATCCGCGACCGTCGCGACGTCGAGCTCGACCTTCTCGAACCGTGTCCGGCCCACGATCCGCTCCTCGACGGACACGGTCTTGCCCCTGGCGGTCTCGTCGAGCGTGACGAGCAGCACCTTGCCGGCGCGGTCCTGGTCGACGGCAACGGGCTCCGGCGCGCCCGCGTACGCCCAGGTGACGGAGCCCGCCTTGCCCTGCTGGCTCGAGTGCCAGTGGCCCAGCGCCAGGTAGTCGAGGTGGGTGGCCGCGATCTCCTCGTTCGTCACGACCACGTCGTCGTCGTCGGTCCGGCCGCGGATCGGGAGCGCGGCGTGGAGGAGGCCGACGTGCCACGTCGCCCGCTCGTCCGACGCGACGTCCAGGTCCTTGAGCGGGCTGTGCGGTGCCCGCTTCGTCGCGAAGCAGCGGCCATGGACGACGATGTCGCAGGCGGCCAGATGGACGTCCGGGCGGTCCGGCGTCAGGACCGTGACGAGGTCGTCCTCCGTGCCGCTGCCGGCCATCGCGGCCAGGTCGTAGGCGCGGTAGATCGACGCGCGGTCGTAGACGTCGTGCGTGCCTGGGACGATGACCGCGCGGATCTTTGCCTCGCCGAGGCGCTTCAGCTGCGCGGCGACGCGCTCCACGGATCGCCGCGGCTGGGCGTTGGAATCGAACAGGTCGCCGGCGACGAGGACAATGTCGACCTTCTCGGCGAGGGCCAGCTCGACGGACGCCTGGAACGCGGCGAACTGGCGTTCGCGCAGGGCCTTGGCCTGCTCGCCGAGGTCGGCGTGCCGGGCTCCGAGATGGACGTCCGCGGTGTGGAGGATCCGGAGCATCCGGTGGTGGCTGGCCTCCCTGCTCGTCGGTGCGGCGACGACCGGGACCGGTGGCGGCGGCGGTGAACTCCGCGACCGGGCCGCCGCCGGCCAGCGGGCTGGTGCGAGCGAGGAGCCCCCATTGCCCTCGCTCGCTGCCCCGCAATCTCGGGCGTCATTGTGACAGGTTGGGTGTCGCGACGGCGCTTATCGACGATCGATCGGCGGTGCAACGCGTCCATCGGGACCCCGCGGTATCCTGCCCGGCACCAATCAACCGGTGCGCCCCGAAGCAGGGACTCCACCATCGGCACCTGGGTCGCGCGGCCCCGGCACTCTCCGCCGCAGCGCGTCCCCCGGACCGGTGACCCTGCCCGGAAAACACCATCCGCCACCGCGGCCCGCGTCTCACGCGCTCGGGGAGGAGCATCGTGACCTACGTCGATCGACCACTCAACTGCGTCGACTGCGGCGTCGAGTTCATCCACTCGGCGGCCGACCAGGAGTTCTACTCGCAGAAGGGGTTCGCCTCGGATCCCAAGCGCTGCGCCAGCTGCCGGGCCAGCCGGCGTGCGTCCCGGGACTCTGGCTACGACGTCCGGGACATCGGCGGGCCGCGCGGCTATGAGCGTGGCGACGACCGGCCCACGCGCGAGTACTTCGCGGTCGTGTGCTCCAGCTGCGGCAACCAGGCGCAGGTCCCGTTCAAGCCCCGGATGGACCGCCCCGTCTACTGCTCCGACTGCTTCCGGACGGTGAAGCCGGACTGACGCCGCCGGCCTTCCGGTGGCTCACGGAGCGAGGCGAAACGTCTCCCCGTGCC